>Ga0307947_1000880_pt1 | contig 22774 bp, 25 predicted proteins | sample OrgLakmetagen232_FD_201840 | JGI IMG/M metagenome (GOLD analysis project Ga0307947, IMG submission 201840) | Saline water microbial communities from Organic Lake, Antarctica - #232 | ecosystem: Environmental > Aquatic > Non-marine Saline and Alkaline > Saline | place: Antarctica: Organic Lake...
TTGTCTCTTTTTCTGGTGTCTTGTTCAGTCTGGCCTCCTTCTCTTCTTGAAGCTGCCTTTTTTTTTTGCTATAGCTCAACTGCCCTCGCTGGCGGATACAGCTGTGTAACCCTTACCCTTACCCTTGCCGGAGTATTTGAAGATGGCTCTGAGCAAAAGTGTCATGAGGAACGTAGCTCGATTCAGGATTCGAGGACATGGGTTGAAGTGTGAAACTGGTTTATATGGCAGGAGTCCGGACAGGAGTGCACGTGTTTGCAATTTGTGTGAAAACGGGGATTATATTCAAGATGAGAAACACGTTAATTTTTCACGTATCGGAACCGAACATTTACGGCACGAGTTCATCCGTATATTTGATAATATTCAAAGTTTCTGAAGGTGATATCAAAGGTTTTCTTTTTCAACATAACTTAGAAGTTCCTCTTTTGTTTAGATAGGTTTGGTTACAGGCTTTTTTCCAAGCTTCCGCTGAGATGCCCTCTGAGGCATATATAATGATGTAACCTTAACTTAGAAGTTTACAAATTTATTAGTGCAGCTGTCGATCTTTTTGATTGATTGATTTGTTGGGAGCATCAGCCAGAGTCTCGGGCTGTAGGCCTTCCTTGTAACCCCTTGTAACCCCTTTTTGTTGGGACCTATAGGTTGAGCAGCCATGCCAGGCTGGAGGCCTTTGTAATCCAAACTGACCTAAACTAACCTTACCTTATGGTAACCCCTTACCCTTACCCTTACCTTATGGTAAGATAATTGTTCATGTTTTACATTCGCAGGCCATCCTTGTAACCCCCCCCCTGTAACCCTCTACATTCGCAGCCTAGCAGTCACGCATTTTGACTGATGGCTTAACCTGTAACCTTGTAAACCTTGGAAAATGATTGCAAGGATTCTTGAAGCCGGACAGCAAAGAGCTCCATCTCACATCACGAGAAAGCAGTGGTTATTGGAGGTTGCTTAAAAGGAAGCAGACGTACAGGGTTCTACGGCTCGCCCGGTCCAAAATCATAGCTCTTTAAACAGAAATAACAGGGTCAATTTCAAACTTGCGAGTCCCTAACGACACAAAGCTTAAGCCTTGCCAGCCTCAACCTGGGCGACGGCCTTGCTGCGTAGTGCGATCTGGCGCCTCTTGGCCTCGAAGAAAACGGTGCTCTTCACCTTGCGCTTAGCCTCCAGCTCCTTCAGGGTGTTTTGGTGCTTCCAGCCCACCTATGAATGAAAATTTGCAAGTGCAACCAAGTCAAATGCTGACAACTTGCAAGGACACTGCAGCAGCCTGGCCAGGTGCCACTTCTTAGTACTTCTTTTGAGCACGACAAGGTCCAGAGAGTCTATCGTGGTAAATAAGGAAATGGCATGCTCTGTATGTTCCCACACACGCGACACTTGCTTAAGGTCCATACAGACGGTATGCGACACAATTCTCCGACTGTAAGGAGCCCAAGCAGGTGTCGCACGTGTGGGAACATGCAGAGCATGCCGTTTCCTTCTTTAACAAGTCCTAAACCCTCTTGCCCTACTTACACCTCTGCGCTTCAGTGCGTGCAAATTCAAAACAAGATATCCTGGCCTTCGACACATAAGGCTTGCGCACACGACCCTTTAATTGGTTGTGAGCAGTTCTTATGTGTGATTCACTGGTTGAAGCACACACCTACAAAAACTGCTTACAATGATCAAAGTGTCGCACACCATGTCGCACGTCTTGCAAAATTCAGCTGGAAGTCAGTCAACACTTGACTGCTCAATTAGTGCAATCCTGTACAAAGATCATGTGGTCGCATCCGAGCAAATGCAACTTTTAAAGGATGCAATAGAAACTGTTCTTAAACACAGACCTCTGGACTAAAGCGGAATTTGATGAGGAAGCAAGGAACAGCGCGACTGCCGTGAAATTACTTCATGTCCTCTACAAGAAAATTTTGCTGTTCAACCTTTGAATGGGCACCAGCTATACTCCATTGGATGTTCCAGTCCGACTTATTCAACACAGTATCAAAACACATTGCACTTACAGATGCGGACAAGTCACCCAGCTCGCAGAACTTGTGGCCCTTTTGCAGACGCAGGGGCTGCAAGGCATCTGGCACCACCATTCGCTTGACCTTGTCGTAAGGGGTTGGCACACCCTCAAACACCTTCATCCGCTCCAAGGCAGCCACACCACGGGGAGTCTTGTGGGGCACCATACTGTGTGTGTGTGTGTGTGCGCATGTGCGAGTGTGTGAGTGTACTCGCACGCACGCCCGTGTGGTTGTGCGTATGTGCAAGGGTGCATCTGCGCGCATTGTGTGTGCGTACTTGTGTGCATAGTGTGTGTTGTGTGTCTGCGTGTGTTCAGGTGTGTGCGTGTTGTGAGCGTATTTGTACAAGAATATGAGAATGCGCACACCTGTGTGCTTTCACTTTATGTGCATGTGCTTTTGTTGGTGTTGAAAGTAACGAATGCCTTAAACCTTGATTTGCAAGAAACTCAACACAGTGTGCGAGTCCTTGTCGATGGTGCTGGCCAAGAAAGAAACTTACTCTCAAGTTTGTGTGCATGATACATTCCATCCCCCTCATGCTCACTCACCCTCGGACTGTCCTCCAGAAGATACGGGAGGGGGCGCGGAAATGGATGGGACCGTGCTGGGGGTTAGTAAGCATGCGCTTGCGCAGGAAGCGCTCGTACTTCATCTTCTGGCGCACAAGGCCACCAGACAGGGTCAGCTGCTCAGCACGGCACACGACCTGTGGAGGCAGGCGTTGTTGGGCAACATCAGCATGGATTGTCGTGGGCATGCATGTGGCAGTGAGGGCTTCACAAAATGCTTCGCTTTAATTATGCGTTCAGGCTGCACTCATTTGCAAGCAAGTTACTGTACATGGCAGCTGCAGCTGCAGCTGATAGGTATAGATATGATGGATATGCAAACGAGTAGTCTGATTGTGGCTCGCAGGTGCTCGTGCATCTCAAGTGTGCGCATGGTGTCAAGGACAGGCACTCCCTAGAGTCAGTGCATGGATGTCACAGGACAATACAATCCTCTCAGCAAAGGTGCTGGAGGAAGGTTGCATGGTTTGGGTGCCAGAGAAGCAATTTTGCACAGGGCCGGCCCCCGGCCCTTGAATCCCGGCTTTGCTGCTGCCCTCAGGGACAGAGGAGGTGCGGGAGTGTGTGTGCTACTGCTGATGCTGCTTCGCGCTGCGCGAGTGAATGTGGGTGCTCCCGTCCGCCTCCATTCTGAAAGCAATTTTGCCCTCGGGGCAGGCGAGCCGAGAAGCGAGGGTCCCCACACTCGGGACAACGCCGACAAAATGTAAGTATCTGCTCGGCAGCCTGGACACGGTGCTCGACTCCTCTTCTTCCTTGTGCAAGCAATTTCTTCCCTGACCCCTGCTACCCCCGGGGACTACTCACAACGTGGTAGCCGCTGAGGATTTGCTTGGCCACGATGGAGGCCAGGCGCCCCAGCATGTGAGCACGCGCATCGATGACCACGGTCTGCGCGGGTTGGGAGGGCAAACGCGAATGTCAGTTGGCCTAACTCAGTAAAACAGGGACACGCAGCGCAGGAATAAAGCACACACACCTTGACCATTGTGCTACAACTTTTTTAAGAGAGGCACGAAAGCGCAGCGATTTCGAAATTGGTTAACGGGATGTTTTCTGTAGATCGATTTCTTCAATTTCTTATTCTAAAACCACTTAGTAATGCTTCTTGTACTCGCAGGTAGGAGTGTGTGTAGGCTGGTAAGCGAACAGCAAAGGCCTTTATGTTTAGGAATACTGGTAGGTATGACTTATATAAATTAAATTAATACACTGATACGTTTTAACGTTCTTTTGTTTGGCATCCTCGGGGCAGCAGCGCAGAAGTACTGAGTCAGCAATGCTCACTGGACGCCGTAGAGTTTGCCTACTCTATCAAGAATACATCAAGCTTCCATTGCTGCAACAGGTACCCTTCTCTCTAGCTCTGAAGAGCGCACGCACGCACGAACAATTCACACGCGTATATGAAAGGTAATCCCAGATATATTACCACACTGACTGACCTGGTCAAGCATCAACGCTTGCTTTACTTGATTGAATAGTTAACAGCAAATGCCTGCATTCTACGGCTGTTTATAATAAGCCTACGGATCCAAAGCGGGCTTTGTGTTCCCCAGACTCATTTTGTTCAGTCACTATTTGGTAATAAAAGTAATAAAAGTAATTGCAATGCACCCTCATGGCACTGCCATACGCACACAGGTTTGGCACACCCCACTAACTGAGAAGCCAGAACTTGAGCCCCTTTTTTCAGCCGCTTTCCACGGAGTTGAGATTGGTACGATGTCTGAAAATGCTTCTTGCAGCATTATTACAAATTTGCATATACTCACTACCTACAACCTAGACAGCAATTGAAAATTCAATGCTTGCTTGTCTTTGGACACAAAAACGTGGCACGGACACAAAAAACGAGGTGACATGGCCTGCAAGGTTAATTCTCCCCACTCTGAATGAGGGACGGAAATGTTTATTCATTTCTTATGCAAATTACGGTACAGCTTTAGGATAAAAACCATCCATTTGTCCTGGCAGGGGTGCTTAGAATGTATCGACACTTTTTTCCCTTTCTTGTGGGGGCGTATGTTATGATGTGGGACGAATCTTGAACTCTTTCCAAAGGTGAGGAACGGGTTGTATAGCTGACCTTAGCTTAATAGTGGGAATTAAGTGAGAGACTAATTTTCGTTGCTCAGAGATTGTCCTTAGTGCATAAGTAAGTGCGGTCGTCCCCACGCCAAAGTCACCCCAAACAGTGTCAATAAGCTATCCACCCAATTCAAAGCCCCCTATACCTCATCTGAATGCAAGATACATGATGTTACATCTAAACTATTGACATTTGCTGGAAATTCGGCGTTCTGGGGGGTTCTGTGGGGCCTGCTGCGTATTTTGCACCCACTTTGGCAGGAAAAAGGTGCATTTTTTGAAGTTGCCCCAATCGACCTCTGCTTCAGGATATAAGCATCATAAATGTTATAACAATGTTGCAAGCTGTTGCAAGGTCGAATTTGTGGCAGGGGTACTGGGAACGCCGGCGAGTGGGAGGCACTCACACAAGGGACGCAGGGGAAACAGACAAAAATCTGTCACTTCATACCTGCTGCGAGTTTGAACCCGGTTTTTGCTCTCAGAGTTGTGGGGTTAGAAACAGCTTACTGTTAATTGGAATGAAGCCAATCTATGGGTGGGTTCTGATGAAATTGTTTGACCCCTTACATGCAGCAATTTTGGCAAGAGCTTTTTCGGCCCCATCTTCACACCCTCACTTTTTACATCAGAGTTGCGGGGTGAAATATCAAGGATGTACATTTAGAGGGTATTGATTGGTGCACTGTGTGAGCAATGATTTCTGTTTTTGACCCCTTACATTCTTTTTTATTTGCCACTACACTGGGTCTTTTTGCCTGCTTTTTTGTAGGCAAAATAAAAAAACTTAGGTACAACGCAACTTTCAGGTCCCAAAAGGGTGAAGGGAAAGGGGAGATACGGCTAATTTAGGCTTGTTGGCACTTTTGGCCAGGGAGGGGGGGGGTGCATGGGGACGACCGTGCATAACACAGATTTTAATTAAAATAAATCTTTTGGCCTCTGTGGCAACATGCCTAATACAAATAGTCTGGCCCCAGAAAGCCAGCATGATGAGCCAGCATGATGAGGGAGAGCTTATTTTCCCCTAAATCTACTTTCTGCTTTCTGCAACCCTATTATTACAGGAACTTTGCGGGCGTGTGCTCATGGGCCACCTGGTGGTCGTTTCACTCACTTCCCTTGTAACAATCTAGTTCATGTATCAACTTCTTAGAAACTTTTAAAAGTGGGCTGGGGTAGTGATCTGTGGAGGCTATGGAGGCTGCGGATTATTTGACCTGCGTGGCAATTTAAGCACGTGCACCGAAATCTCGGAACTCCACGTTACACACCCGCAGACGTTGTTGCTTAAAGGAATGTTGCTTTCCCATCTGGGTGCAAAAGACAAAGTAGCGTACAATATGCCTGACATTTAGGCCTGAGGTAGCCCCCGCTATGAATATGATCCCTTGCTCAACTTTGACCCTGGGGTTTGAGTGCATACAATGCAGATGGGGGGCGCTTCATATGTTTGTATACCTACACCCTTTCCCTTTATGTACGTTGTTTCATCTATCTGGGGGGATAGCTGCATGAATAGCAGCATTGCGACACGTGTGAGGCTGCTTTCACACTAGTGTTTGAGGGCGTTACCTTCCTTCTCCTTTTGGGGCTGCCTCTTCCCGCAGGCTTCCTGCTGCTTTCTGAGTTCATCACCGACTACCGAAGGTACAATTGTTGATGGTGAAGGCTCGGGTTTTTTTGTGATCTCCCGTTTGCTTTTCTTGCAGTGAGCAAACTAAATCTAACCTGGTTTAACTAGCCAACGGTCGCGTTCTGTGCTCAAAAGATACACCACCCTACTTCTTTCCCGCAACCTACAAAGTCTAAAAGCCTGCCTTTTGCAGATACGTCTACAAGCAGCCCAGAATTGAGGCAATTGTGGGAGATGTGCGGACTCAGCTGCAGCTGTTACAAGGTGCGCCTGCTGCACGATGAGATTGTGGTCAAAGCCGAGTCAAAACAAGTTGCAACATTTGGCCTTTGTCAGTGCAACCTGTTTTTTACCAACATGTGTGGAGTGGTTCTTTTACCTCTGTCCTTGACATCAGTCCTCTCCGTGTGTTTAGGCATTGTGGATGCTGAGCTGGAAGAGGGCAATTGTGCTCAACCTAAAGTTTCCCTTACACAGGTAACTCTTTACTCTGTGTCCTGCGTCCAGCTGTTTCTTTTTTTGTGTGCATGCAGACCAAATATGAGCATGTTGAATTGCAAAACATCAGCATTTTCCATGGACTCAAACAACGTTGAGCAACATTAACTGCGACATGCTGTGATGTGTAACAGCTGACAGCTACCGCTCTTTCTTGTCTTCACGAGTCATGAGGGAGCTATCTCACACACTCTGCTGGAGCCAGTAGATCTGGTACAACTTGATCACGACTCCTAATAGTAACTAAAGAGTTATGACTCCTAATAGGAACTAATGATGTATGAGGGGGTTGCCTTGCAGGAATTTCCCTTCGACTTTGGCCCTCCGACCACGCAGCACTCATCGTTCTCCCCAGGCCTTGCTAGGTAAGACACCCTCAATACATCATAGCATGCAAGATGAGCGAAGAAGATGAAATAGGCAGTTCTAAAGAAAGTGACATCCAGTCCCCGCCTTAGTGAATCCAGTCCCCGCCTTAGTAAAGAAGCATAGCATGCAAGATGAGCGAAGAAGATGAAATAGGCAGTTCTAAATGAAGTGACATCCAGTCCCCGCCGTAGTGAATCCAGTCCCCGCCTTAGTAAAGAAGCATAGCATGCAAGATGAGCGAAGAAGATGAAGTAGGCAGTTCTAAATGAAGTGACATCCAGTCCCCGCCTTAGTAGTAAAGAAGGAGGAACTACTTTGATACCAAGATCGCTGATTTCTGATATAACGTTAGATGCTTCCTGTGCTATATATCTCCGCGCTAGTTGAGCTCTTGTGTGGCATGCTTTTGCACACAGACTTGTGCAAGCTGTGAAGCAGAGGAAGGACCTGTCAAGTGCCGAGTGTACATCCCTTGAAAAGGTAAACCTGCTTCCCCTATGCGTGTTTGCTACTATGACTGAAGGTCTCACGCCCCCCCCCCCCCTTTTCTTTCTGCAAAGTAATGGAAGTTGATAAATGCACGATTGGTGAATCATTCAACGAGCTCCTTCAATTTTGTAACCCAGTCGATCAATTAAAAGTACAAATTATCTTGTGCCCAAATACAGGTGTCTTTTATGCTGGCCTCGTCTTTTGCTGACATCACAGCACGGTGGACCGTTGGCTTGGGCATCGAGCATCAGCTGCTCGAGCTGCTACAGGCCCAAAGCCCTCTCTGTGCTCAGCAGACCACGCCCGAGCAGCACAGGATCAATTTTAACTTCATCCAGAAGGCGTACAATCTGGACTATGCAGCTCTCGTGCGGCCAGAGGTGGTTGAGGCAACGCTAACTGGGGAGGTGAGCTGCTGTCTTTCATGCATCATGAATCATGATGCACCTTGACGAATGAAGGGGCCTTGCTTGTTCATGAATGACTCAAAGAGCTGTGTGTTAAAAGGGCTGGATGAAGGTGATCTTGCATGCGTTTGTTGTGCATGTGCATGTGCATCGTGACAAACATGCCTTACCTTTTCACCTCTTGTTTCTTACAGACCTTTGACAATGAAGAGGACTTTTTCTTCCGTAGGTGAGTTATACCATGGAACATATTACGGTCTGTAGAAATGTCAGACAGAACGGAAAGCCTAGACTATTGGCATGCAGCTTAAATGTGATCCAGTAATTTCTGTGATTTATACATAGTTCATAAAGCTTCATTTGTTTGGGAGGTTGCCGTGTCCTACACCCTTGTTATACTAAATCCCCAGAGCTTTTAAGTGTCATATTCCTTTGTCAACTCCACATATTTGCCTGTATAACGTCCAATCCCTGTCATTCTCGTCGGATTACCAGCATTTGACATCACCTCTTCTTGACCTTTTTTGATCGTTGACTGCTGCTTGCATTGCAGCGTTCACCTTGGCACGGAGTGCTGGATGTTCATTGCAAGTGCGCGGCTGGTCAGCGCTACAGACCTGCTCAACAAGCAAGAGACGAATGAGGCAAAAAGGCGGCAGAACTGGCATGTGGCTGGTGCAAGGATTATGCAGGTGAAAGGCGGAAGAAAATGAGGAAGCAGTGCAAAATCGTGGGAGTCAGCCATTATTTCAGTCCATTGGGGCTCTTGTTAGTGTAAATACACTAGTTGAGAGTCTTTCTTCAACTGCATGCTGACCCCAATCAGCATCAACACTATGGTGAGTAGATTTGTTACATTTCGTCGCATGGCGAGTGAGCAGTTAACGAGGATCGGGCTACTAACCAACACATAGCGGTCCCTTTAGAGGCTATTTATGGGGCCTATTATGTGCACATAGCATTACATTTGATGATAGGTAGCAGGTGGACAACAAGGCAAGCCTTCTGCTTGTAATCAAGGTTTTCTTGTAATGGCCGGAATCGTTTGAGCGCAGGCTCTCTTATCAAATGCCGCTCAGGTCATGGTCAATCAAAACGCTTGATGACGTGACAAAACTAACGTCTTGGTAATGTCTTGGCTTGCGTCTCAAAGTGCAGCCTGGTACCCCCCAAAGAGATGCGTTGTTGTTTTTGTTCCTTGGTGTGGCTCCCCTTGCTCACTCTCCGTAGCGTTGTCCTCACACTTGCCTGATGTTTTGGAACACACACACCATTTGTCCAACACCCTGCAGGCAGCTAAGATATTTGGCTACCTCGGAGATCACGTGATGCTGCTCACACGTATGAATTTGCGTGACTACCTCATGCTCAAGCCTTTGCTTGAAGGCACGAGTGGGGCGGGTTCTTCCTTGGTGAGTGCTGCGTTTTTAACATTTATATGTAGGATACTTCATACAAGCAGTATCTCTGTCTTCTTTAGAAATATGCAGAAGAACGCTTGCACCACACTATTGCTGCACCAGGCAATGCGGCTGCAGTCTATCTTTTACCATAGGGTATATACAAATCGGAATGAAACTGCAAGAGTGGAAGTTTGCTGCAGACCTAACTTTCCCCATTGAAGTGCCTATAACTCAAATGTGTCCCTTGCTATGTGAAAACGTAGGTGCGTGGTACTCGCTCCTTGGTGGCCAAGCTAATCCTGCCTCTTAAGCAAGAAGTGATACACATGAATGAGAGCAGCAGTGGCAGCAGTAGCAGTAGCAGCAGCTGCAGCAGTGAGGGTGGGGTGAAAATAGGTAACGATGAGCTAGAGGGGGAGCCTGATTCTGAGAGGCGGTTTGCTCAGGGATTGCTGGAGCTGTATGCAAACCCTGATGTCCATCCAGGTAGGTCCCTTGTGTGTGTGTGTTTGTGTGTGTGTGTGTGTGTGTGTGCTCTGACACATGCATGCAATTGTATGTGCCTACTTCAAAACTGTTTTGCAGGTGCCCGCAATCGTTTCAAATTTTCAATTGATACAGCTCACATTGATCATGTATGCATTCAAATATTCACTGCCTAGTGACCCGAGTCCATGATGTGTTTCACTGCCAAAAGTGCTCAGCTCTGCCACAGACTCTGTTGAAAGTTTCTGCTGCGGTTCTATACACAGGGCTCTACAATTATGCTAAAGCCATCGAGGACATCGAGTCTGCGTTGCTGGGTAAGTCTTTCTGTGTAGTTTGCATACCAACACCTTGTTGTGGCTTTGAGGAACATGGATGTCAGGCTGTATAGCATTTTGTATTACTTGTACACATTATTATGTTTCAAACGCTGCTGCTGCATCGCAGCTCGCGCACATGTGCAAGGTGATGTCGCACGGAACGTCACTCGGCGCACAACCCACCACAGCTGGTGCATGTACCATTTATAGGGTTGGCCATAACCGTGTATATGCACCATATATGACCGTATATTTGGTGACTTCCCTGCCAAAAATACCGTATATAAGCCATATATATATATGTGGTTCTGGCCAACCCTAATCATTTGCACCATGCACACATGCCACAAATTTGCTGCCGTTTGTTTTTGCCGATACACAAAAGCAGCAAGCTATGGACGTGCTCGTGCGCCTGCACAGGGTTTTATTACAAGCACTACCAGCTTGCTTCCAACGTGATAGGCTCGACAGCTATAGGGACCCAGCGATCGGCAGTGTCCACCCTCAAGCAGACCTACGAGCGCCAAATCTTCCCTGAGTTGGATATCGCAAGGTGGAGCTTGAATTTGCATCGGTTGTTGAGCTCATTGCCTGGTGCTGCTGCTGCTGCTGCTGCTGCTGTTGCTGCTGCCCCTGCTCTCCACACTTTTGCCTTCTCTTGTCCCAGTAAGCTCTGTGATAGGCAATGTGGTGCAGCTTGGGATAGGATGTCAATATGTCTGCCTCACAAATTAACAGCGGGCAGAGCGATATTGGCAGGATTCCACACTTGATCCAACACAGAGTGCAGGAACTCTGGTTTCTGTTTATTATGTCTTATTTCATGCACCTTTGGCAGCAGCGATCTAAAGTAAATCAAACCCGCTCCTACCTAATATGAATGTCACAAGCACAGGTCAACATTGGGGCAGATCTTTGATGAAAAGTTTGCGCACGTCAGAGGTAAGATCCTTTTAGCAGGTGAGTACTTCGAGTTTGAGGCGGCACCTTTCTGTATCTGCTCATCTGTGTGATGCAAAAAGCGTACCTGCTCATCTCTTGATCATTCATCTCCATTATTAGGGCAGTTGTGCTGTGAGGTCTGTACATGTTACACAATATGTTGTAATGACATATGTATACTTTCCCCCTCCTACATGTATCGTGACCACGATTTTTGACATAGGACGTGTGTGTGTGTGTGTCTTACAACCTTGTACAGGCAGCATGATGGACCAAATCATGGCAAAGTGGCAAGCTACCCAGGTGGCCAAGGTGGCCGTGCCTGGAGCTCCAGAGGAGAGCGCAGCAATGGAGGGCGTCAAGGTAGCAGCACGCCGGGATACAGATGCAGGTGGGGCTCTGGTGTGAGATTTAGCTGGATTTTTTCCTCGGTTTGTGCTGTTTTTTATTGACCAGCCTAGGTCTTGCTTTTACTATTCAGGCACAGCACAGGAGGGTGCAAGCACAGGAGGTGCTGGTGAGGAGGAAACGGAGCAGGCCTGGCTTTCTGCTGCCGCAAAGCAGGCAGCGGAACAGACAGCGTTGGCTGTGAGTAGCCTGGGCGGTGAGATCGATGGGCCCAGTAAGGCAGGGGCCCTACAGCATCTTGGCTATGAGCAGGAAGGTGGTGGTGGTTGTCCTGTGTTTGGGGGTAGGAGAAGCAAAGGCGAAGGGGGGGCTACAGGCATGGGGTGCCCTTTTTTTTAAGCTCCCTCCCTGTGGAAAGGATTCCGATTGCTACAAACACTTGCATGGACTTTGGCTGCCTCTTGTGGACTGTGATTGCACCCTGTGCTTCCTATATCATTTGTATATACAATGAATATGCCAGTTAGCACTCTACTCTGGAGGTAATAGAGGCCGTCGTGAAGGTAGTTTACAAGGTAGTTGGTAATTAGGTAGCCATGGCATGAATTTTAGAATGCGCGCTTCTGATGGTCAAGGCAGGCTATGTACTAGTTATTTTCAAATCAATCTTAGTCTGATATACGATCATAGAACAGCACAGGTGCAAAGGCTGCGTGCAAGCCTTGTGCAGTACACAGGATTGTGATTTTGACGGTGCTGATTAAGATTGACAAGATAAAAAAATGATTTTTTCCGTTGGGGTTAGCTCACCATGTGATGTCTGGTCTGACGTTAGAAAATGTGTGCTATGACGGATTGTGATTGATTGTGGAACTGATTGAGGTGGTATTTCAATCAGGAGCGATCAATTATTGATTGAGATCAATCGCTCAGGGAGATTCAATCACATCTCAATCACATCCAATCAGGCCCCTAGCACTTGGCAAAGAGGTTCCGTATCAGTGCCTGGTAAGATTCCTGTAATTTTTCAACCTTCCCAAAACAGTAAAGAGCATCCTAGTGGTCTGGAAAAATCGGCCACGCTTGAAAACATAGAATACTCCAGCAGCCCCAACGTGGGGAGTGACCTTCAGGTTGTTTAGCTGATTGGCTGCTGACAGTCCCGGCCAGCCACAAATGAATCCATAAGCTCACAAATAATTTTCAGTGGGAGACATGCAAACCAGAGTGTCTAGCAAACAAAAGCAAGTATATCAAAATATGCAGGTGTGCACTACAGCCCATCATATCCCATTATATCTTATCTGGTATTACGTGCCATGATGATGTGAGGTCAACATCGATGTATCATGTTTAGATTCCTGGACTTTGAACCAGCAAAATCACAACAACAATATCCCCATGAAATAAAATCGTGTTGACAGTTTGCTCAAACCTTCTGACGTTTGTGCACAGTGTACAATCAGCATGCGTGATTGTGGCTTGACACTTGTGCGTGCAAAAAGTTGATCTAGTAAATAAACTGGAGGAGAAAGCTGCTTCAAGTTATTTATCTATCAGATCAAATAACTGTATTGTTGTTTCAATAAACTTGCTTTCAAGTTGGAAAAGATTGCTTTGTTCACAACATCTGAGCAGGTTGCTTCCATTGAATATTTGTGGGCAACGACAACTGTTTCATGTTTCCTCTAGCTACGGTTTCTTTTGTTTAGCCAGGTGCGGTTTCAGACTTTTACCAAGCTTCATACATCTGTTTCATGTTTCCTCTAGCTACGGTTTCTTTTGTTTAGCCAGGTGTGGTTTCAGACGTTTGCCAAGCTTCCGCTGAGATGCCCTTTGTGGCATATATAGTGATGTAACCTTACCTTATGGGCAACAACAGCAGCCCCAGAACTGACGCAGAACTGGGAATGGCACGTGAGGAATACGTCAAGGGAATGCCAACCCATTTCTAACTTGCTTGAATAACTTTGAAACACACTACTTCATCATACATTTCTCCTGGCAATAGAACATTGTTGCTTTTAAAGGGTACAGAGGGGCCGGTTTTAGAGGGGCCGGTTTGCAGCCAAGCACTGCTAGTGGCACTAGTCTAGCGGAATTCCCTAATTCCACTGCTCGTCAACAATCAGCAAGTGAGGACTTGCACATTCATCAGCGCTATGGAGGACTAGCCAGATTCCATCATCGACCACAGGCAGCTTGCGCACCAGTACATGCATGTAAGACTATATATGCACTCTTTTTATGAGCATAGCTCTTTCAACTCTATGCATGTGCAAGGTGCTGTTAGTTCTAAGGCAAATATAAAGAGTCAAAACGCGCTGTTTCAAATGAACAGGGCATTGGTTCGCAGCAAAAGAATGATGAACCAGACCATGTTTGATGCTCCAGAACCGCTCGATGTGCATGTACTGGCTGCCGTGCTCCTCACACATGGCATGAGTTTTTTGTATAATAATATTTGCCTCTAATTCTAGCTAGGTATCCTGAGTGTGGCATTCCATGTTTTATGTGCCCAAAACACACAGATGATGATTTCCCTCTTTGATTGGAGCGGTTGGTTGGTCCTGCCTGGCAGATGCTTGATTGATCTAACTGGTTTTATTCAGTGCTGCAATGCCAATTAACGTTGCGCCTTTTTTCCCTTTGCTTTTATTGTAGGTGCCACAAGCAAGTCTGTGGTGCCACAACAAACATTATGTTCTACAATGTTTTACATACGCAGCCTAGAAGTCACACTTCTTGACTGATAGGCTTTATCTGTAACATCTCACTTACTTGAGGGCCCTCGCCTGGACCCCGGGGTCCAGAACTTCGTGTCTTGGAAAGTGCTGGGCCGCTCGAAGTGCCTAGAGTACTCGTCACATTGTCTGTCTGCGCTTTGCTGGGCAGTGCTGGGGCGCTTGTAGTGAGCACTCACGTTTCCATCCTCCCTTTGCTAAACCCGGGCGCATGTAGAGAAGGGGTCGTTTACTTCTATATACTATACCTTGACGTGCTTGAAATACACTTTTTAGACTCGCCCTGCTCCAGGATATCATTGCCTTTCGTGTGTTTCATGTTTGGCAGGCACACGCACACTTTTTGTCTACGCTTCAACTGCCTGCCACTTGCCCCTAAATATTTGCGAAGGGCGGTGCAAACCCTACCATTTTATGTACTTAATGCTACAACCTCACAGTTTCCATACACAGCCGAGCAGTCGCACTTTTTGACTGACTTAACCTGTAAACATGTAACTTCTCTCCCTATGCGTGTGTACTCTGTCAAAAAAGATACACTGATGTTAATGACCTGTACCCCAGAAAGGTCAGTCAGCAATGCTTTTTGTCCGGAAATATTGTCAAAATCACACTAGGAAAAGAACTAAATCTACGACTTAACATGCAAAATAACCTCATCTACTTGAAAGCTACATCCTACCTACACAGGAAAAAAAAGCTAAGCATGTTCCAAGCTTTTGTTCCAAAGCTTAGAACATGCGTTGTTGTGCCGAGGCTGATCTTGTGCTACAAGGCCATTGTCACTCGTTGAAGATGGCGTTATAGATAGCACCTTGCAAAGGAGCGTCTTGTTCGGTTGGCGTGTGGCGCACCTAAGGGCAGACGTAGTCAGGAAAACAGGTTGTCCGTTTGAAGCATGATGTGCCAATTGAAGCAGATTGCTGGATATATGTCTCAAGTATATGGCAACCAAGAGTCAAATGTATGCTGGTGTAAAATCAAACAGGGGTTGAGATCAACTCGTGCAATAGCCAGAGCCTTGCCAAAGAAGAGCGGGGTTGAACAGATTGAACAGAGAGGAGGAAAGAAGGAAATAATGAGCTAAGGGGATTAGTTCCGGGTGAGGGAGCACATGGAATGAGCAGATTCCCACCTTTTGTGGGCCATCCACAAGCCGAGGAACGGAAGGAGCATACGAGATCTTGGACACTGAGGCGAGAAGCTTTCGTACCTAAGATATTGGAATGGGGGAGGGGGTATGAGAGAGGTGAGGGCATGAGAGAAATTTCACGCATCGGTTTAAAAAACCTGGTAGTAGAGCATAGTTTACTATATCAGAAGTTGATATATTAAGAGAGGCAATAGCGGACAGAAAACTTCCTCAGAATGCACGTGACAATGCATGGCGCTCTTCATTTACCGCGGATTTAGATAGACACAGGTATCTCCTCCTGGCAAATTGAAACTTTGACACGATGCATTTGGTACTATTCAAAGTAGAAACAAGGCCACTTGAAGTGTGTGTCCCCCCCTTCAAGAGAGACCCGGGGGTTTGTCTCAAGGCAATCATTTTAAACCGAAGGAGCCTGCGTGCATACCTCGTCGCTGCCTGCTTGTGCCACCAGCTGCTTGATGTGCTGCCGTTGGTCCTTTTCACTGTTTAAGGAGCAGTAAGTAGCCACAAAGTTCTGCACCGCTTCTGGTGGCATCTGTGTGTACATGGTGCGTATGGTGTGTGTGTGTGTGTGTGTGTGTGTGTGTGTGTGTGTGTGTGTGTGTGTGTGTGTGTGTGTGTGTGTGTGTGTGTGTGTGTGTGTGTGTGTGTGTGTGTTTGTGTTTGTGTGTGTATGGTGTGGGTGTGGCGTATGAGCGCATGTGTGTACTTGCGTGCGACTGCTCCTGGATTGAGGGTGTTAAATTTAGTGCCAAAAAGCCCGGCACTGCAACCTAGCCGAACGCACCAGGAGTGGCGTGTGCTAGGAATGGGATGTTCAACATTTGAAAAAAGACAGGCGCACATCCTCCGACTTGTCATAACACAAATAACTATACAATGACATAACACTCACACACACGCATGCACACAGTACACACGCACACGCACCCCAAGAACTTGTTGGAGTGTGGCTTGTGCAGTGGCACCTCCCACGGGGCGTGTCAAGAAAGTCGACAGGATGTGGCGTTGCAGCCCTAGCAGCTCTGCCTGGATATCTATGGTGAAGACCTTGAAGAGGAGATGAGGTACAGAAGCAGTTGTCAGTGCAGCTTCATAATCTCATTCATTGACACTGTGCATAATAAGCCAAGTTCAATCTCAGTGAAGACCTGTGGAGCGTGTGGATATAGCGCACGTCCCCAGACACGCTAAACATTCCACATATCGGCATTGTGCAGAATGTGTGAGGCTTACAAGACAGGCGTGCCCGCGGAGCATGCGAGTGCCAGCGCATGAGCAGGCTGCGTGCATTTCAATCAAGGTGCTTGTAAATGGAAGGGAGTGAGTGTGCTTGTAAATGGAAGGGATTGAGTGTGCTTGTAAATGGAAGGGATTGAGTGTGCTTGTAAATGGAAGGGATTGAGTGTGATTGTAAATGGAATGGGCTTGTGAATGAGAGGTGTCGCATGCTTTACCTTCTACAAAACGCCAGATGCGGGTTGAGGTTTAGGAATGGGATTTGGGTCAGGGTCAGGGTTTAGGGTTTTAAGGTTGGGGTTGTGGTTAGGTTCTGTGTGTGAACGTATTGCTTACATGCAGGGTTGGCAAAAACTAAACATATGCACGTGTATACGGTTTGTACACACGATCAGATGATTAACCCTGCATTCACCAATCCAGGTCCGTTAGCAGGTATCACTGGGATGAATGTACACAAGAGGGCCAAACCCAACTACACAAACATGCACGTTGCATTCACACACGTGTGCTCATTAAAATACTCACATGAACACACGCACTCACGCACGTAAAAAGACACACACACTTGCAACCACAATATAAACTCTATACATGCAAATAATTTGTAATATATAACACACACATTCACATACGCACACACACACACACACAGTGTCCCCTGACCTGCACCAGGCTGAAAATAGAGGCCTGTAGCATCGGACCACACACAAAGCTCTCCAAGGCAGGCAACACAGACGCAAGCTTGACTAGGTACCTGAAAGCGCGTATGCAAGGGCATGTGTGTGTGTGTGCGTGTGTGTGTGTGTGTGTGTGTGTGAGAGATAAGTGTGTGTATGTACGCTTGTTTGCTAGTACCTGAAAATCTAAAGGCACAGACGGGCTCACAGCATTAGCACTGCGATTCCAGAAGGAATTAATTGCATTGATCTACATGCTACTTGGGTACAAAAGGGGGTGATGTTAGCACCTGCTTCAAAAGCAAACACAGGTAGCAGATCACAAGCTGCCTTTACCATTGCCTCTCAGCTGCTTCTATGTCTAGTACATGCATCCCGCCACACACAGAAACGTAACACAGCGTCAAGCATTCTTCCCCCACGCTCACCTTTGACCACACAACCACCCACCCACCTGCATGCTGCCATTGCTTTTTTAACAGGGACCATATATCAGGCCAACACAGCCCATTTAAGTGTCCATACGCACAAACAAACACACAGCACACGCACAAACGCAAACACACACGCATTCACGCAAATACACTTAGCACACAGCATCAACACACCCACACCCACACACCTTGCTCACGTTCAACCACCCACCTGCACGCCAGCAACACCATTTCAGCTACTGTGTGCCTGGACAACGCAGCCCATCCACACATTAACAAGCACACACACACAAACACTAAGCACACAGCATCAACAACCCCACACACCCTACTCGCAATCAACCACTTACCTGCACGCCGCTATCGCTTTCCCGGCTGCGTCTGTGTCTGGCCAACACAGCCCATCCACAGCACTGCCCACCACCTCCTGGGCAAGACCCCCATCCACCACTAGCAGCGTTTCCAGTACACTTTCACCGCACGCCCCACCTGCACATCATGGTAAGGCGTATGTGTATGCTTGTGCGTGTGTATGCGCGTGTACCAAGCACAAAAACGGAAAGGTGAGCAAGGCACACAGATAACAGAGGGATTAAAATAGAGGCATGAGCAAGGAAGGAAGAGCTTGAATGAGTGAGGGAGGAGGGGAGAATGTCACCAAAAGTGTGGGAAGCACGCCAGGGAAGGCTCCTTATGCAGGGAAACACGCAAAAAGGTGCAGAGCAAATATCGATTGATGGCATTTTTGATGTCGAACAAGGGGTGAAACGGGCAGGGGGCATGGCCATGATGCTTCACACACACATACGTAATCGCACACACAAAAATAACCACATAAGACACATGTGTCCATCATTGTCGTTCCACAAAACGCGGAGGAGTGATGCTCTCTACACACATCATCCCAGCAGACTCGATAGAGGAGTACTACTGTTTTGCCGTTCCTGCAAACTTTAAAAGGGAGCGGAGCTCTATACGTACAGTGTTCTAGCAATTATGCAGGGGAGCAGTGCTTACCCCCAGGAGCACATCCAGGTCCTTGTTGCCCTTCTATTGCTCCTGCAGCTCCTGCCACCCCAGCATCTACAGCTCCACCGTCTTTTCGCCGCCCAGGACCCTGAGACGTGTGTGTATGTGTGTGTGTATGTGTGTATGTGTATGCGTGTGTGTGTGTGTGTTTGTGTGTTTGTGTGTAAGCGTGTGCGTGTGCGCAAGCAAGCGGCATTTTTGTGTGTGCGTGTGCACATGAGTGTGTGTGTACATAAGTGTGTATGTGTGCTTTGTGTGAATGTGCGATCTCTCGCGTGCGCATGCATATGAGAACGTGTATGAGCATCACCTGCGGCGATTTAGGGCCGCTGCCATTGCCTGTGCTGGCGTGTGTGGCAGCTGCTGTGGCAGAGTTCAACACAGGGGCTCCATAGGGGCGTACGATGGCCAAAATTACGCTGGTGAACTCCCGGGTGAGGTCACGCAGAATTGAGTCGGCCATCACCTGTGCGTGTGAGAAGCAGGGCAAGAGTGAGACACACTGTTGCTGTGGTGCGTGTGTGTGTGTGTGTGTGTGTGTGTGTATGTGTGTGTGTGTGTGTGTGTGTGTGTGTGTGTGTGTGTGCGTGCGCGTGTGTGAATAAGTGTGCGCGCCCGCCGTGTGCGTGAAGGAATGCTAGCCACGAGCGTGTTTGGGCCCAACAGCACAGATCACACAAACGCATGCAAACAGCACTGTAATTACCACTAGCAAGCTGCTGACGCATGGTCAGAGGTGGGAAAGATACCCACCCACGCACTCGTTTACACAACCAACACCCACCTCCTCTGCCGCCGCACCCCCATTGGCCGTCGATCCCTGCTGCAACTGCTGCCAACAGCTGCTGAGGCGCTTTGAAAGGTGGGGCAGCAGCGCGCGACAAACGGGCACGACCCACAAAGCACGAGGGGGGCCAGGGGGGCATTTTGTAATCCACACGTTGACCACGTGACGCAGCATCATGCGCACGGTGTTGGAGTCCACAGCCTGTGAGGTGCGTGTGTGTGTGTGTGCGTGTGTGAGTGTACGTGTGTGTGTGCGTTCGTTTGTGCGTGTTTGTATGTGTGTGTGCGTGCGTGTGCGTGTGTGTGTGCGTGTGTGTGTGAGTGAGTGTGTGTGTGTATGTGTGTGTGTATGTACGTGTGTGAAGAATGCACAATAAGCAGTTAAGTTTGACGTGAAAAGCAATTGCTGCAGCACCGTGTGCACAATAGTAGTAGAGGCTGCAGCCAGTGCTTGGCTTGATCGCATATCACACACACTCACACTCACACACACAAACAAATGCAAGCACACACGGACACACACATACAAACACGCACAAAAACAAACACACACACACAAGCACACACAAACGAACGCACAAAAAAAAACAAGAAGCACAAAGTAGAGTGCAAGCATACAGCGCACAACGTACCTCTATGTGGCTTGCCAGGGCAGGCACCACAGTCGCGGCCAGGTGGGGATTGCTCCATAAACCAGGCCCACAGTACTGTGTAGATTGCAAGTGTACACGTGGGTAATTTGAGCGTGTGTTCTTGAGTGTGCACGTGTGCACGTGTGTGTGTGTGTGTGTGTGTGTGTGTGTGTGTGTGTGTGTGTGTGTGTGTGTGTGTGTGCGCGCGCGAGTGTGTGTGCGCGAGCGCGCATGTTTAGTGTGTTATGCCTGTGGTTTGTGTACTGTGAGCAAAAAAACAGAAGCAACAGCCCATTTTGCCCATCCCTCGCATTTTGCTAGTACCAACTCAAGATCTTAATGAGCAAACACTCCTTTGCAACACTTATTCACCCTTGAGCTAAACCAAAAACAGCTTTTGTGGCTAGCTCTTATCCCTGAAAACCCCTTAAGGAAGCAGTTACACAAAAAATTTCGTACTTTTTTGGTTTGGAGAACGGATTACCAACCACAAAAGTATGAAATTATTTGTGTTCAACTGCCCCCTAACGTACTTGCCTTAACATCAGCTTTTCCTTGTCAAGGCGTGCTTTGTCAATTTGTCGCTCCAAAGCGTGCTGTGTTGTTTTGTCATTTTAGTGCTTTGTCATTTCAATCCAAAGCGTGCTGTGCTGTTGTGTCGATCTAGTCTGGAACGTTGAAACAGCACAGCACGCTTTGAAATGACAAAACGACACAGCTCGCTTTGGAATGACAAAACGTCAGTGGCAAAAGGACTGGTGCTCTCCTGTCCTGCTAACAAAAGCGTGCTTTGTCGTTTCGGTCCAAAGCGTGCTGTGTCGATATCTAGTCTGGAATGTCGAAACGGCACAGCACGCTTTGGAATGACAAAACGACACAGCTTTGCAATGACAAAATGTCAGTGGCAAAAACACTGGTGCTCACCTGTCCTGCTAACGAAAGCAGCATGTTGCAGGAATCACGCAACCCTCGGACAAAGTAGCGTGCATCAATTACGCTCTCTCCTGCAGCAAGCAGGAGAAATATAAAGAGAAATGAATTTGATGTATTAATTTCAAACAAGCTTCAAAATCCTGTACATCACGTACAGAGTAGCATGCAATATCATCCTCTCTCCTGCATCAGGAACAATCAGAGGAGAGATGCCTTGCACGAGTATAGAGACAAGTGTGCCGCAAAAAAACCCCATCAAATGTTAAATAGAATGGGGAAATGAGGAAGGATGGGAATTCTCCAAAAAAGGAGGCGCTGCTGGCAAGTAGCAGGAGCCGTCATCAAGTTGTCGCAGGTGGTTATGTTTAGAAAGGTGAATGCAACACAATTGTGCTGCAGCTCCAAATGCTCTCACGCGCTCGCAGAAAGCACAAAGCTCATGCAGAAACCGTCGCTCTTATGGGCCCTTTCATGGTGCAACGTCTGTGCGCGTGTCTTTAACTTCTAGCAACCTGCTTTCGCAAGAATCTACCGTCGCTGTTTTAGCTGTCCGTTGCCTGAAGAAGTAGTGTCTATCAAATTTTGTGGTTCGAGAAACCTGCACATATGGATCTGCCGTTCCTGTTTCGACTGCTCACCCAAATACATTGCCTATCAGACTTCAAGGGCTTTCCTGAATGGGTCAAATGGCATACATTTTTTCGACCTCAAATACGTCAAATGACCATCTACTTTCAATGCTGAATGGCTGCCAGCTTTTACTGCACGAGCCTTGAATTGAAATATCTGGTGTGAATAAAGCTGTCCTCAAAGTTTAAGGCATGTCATTGGCCGCCAGTGTGAAGCAAACAGAGAGGGTAATTTTCTCTAAACACTGGAGAAAACTTCAACAACACGCATGAGCTGAAGACAAAAAGGATGACAAGTGAGAGAAAGATATAAATAAGGAGCAGCCTGTACCTGCGACACAGCGTGGTGCTGTACTGCCTTTAACTTTGACACGCTCCTCGCCCATGCGCATCGCCTTTTCCACGTCATCCATTGCAGTCACACCCTGGAATTGTGTGTGTGTGTGTGTGTGTGTGTGTGTGTGTGTGTGTGTGTGTGTGTGTGTGTGTGTGTGTGTGTGTGTGAAAGCCGGTTTACTTGCAGGCAGGGATGGGTCATACGGCGTAGGCGTATTATACGTCGTATCATATTTATCACGTATATATCCGTATTTTTCGAATTGCTCCGTATAATACGATTTCGGGCACTTAACGAATTTTGCAGCCACAAGCCCCCCAGAGCACCCCAGAAGCACTCCCAGGCCCTCAAGAGCCCCACAGAGGCACTTCCAAGCCCTCTAGAGCCCCCCAGAGGAACTCCCAGCCCCTCAGAACGTAGCATGGTCACTTGGTGGTGCCTGTAGCGTAGATGAATCGTGCAACAGCTGCATCCACACAAGCCTTGGTCACTGCCCTCCTGCTGCAGGTGTCCAATGACTGTGTAGATGCTGCTGCTGATGTGCTTGCTGTAGTCCTGTGCAGGTGCCTCTCGTTACCTGCATG
>Ga0307947_1000882_pt1:0-20000 | contig 22769 bp, 28 predicted proteins | sample OrgLakmetagen232_FD_201840 | JGI IMG/M metagenome (GOLD analysis project Ga0307947, IMG submission 201840) | Saline water microbial communities from Organic Lake, Antarctica - #232 | ecosystem: Environmental > Aquatic > Non-marine Saline and Alkaline > Saline | place: Antarctica: Organic...
ATAGAGAGAGACACACTCTCTCTCACACACACACACACTCTCACACACACACACACACACACACATACACACACACACACACACACACACACACACACATACACACACACACACACACACACACACACACACTCACAGGTGCACCCCAGCAAAATCCAGATGTCGTGTCGAAGAGCGTGATGATGATGGTGCGCTGCAAATCCAACGCTCATCGTGTGTTATCAGCCAAATTTAGAATTCACTATAGCTTTATTCAATCTGTAAAAACACTCATTCTGCATAATTGACTCAAGCTGCACAGCTTCCTGACCGCACCTCTGCAGAAAAAGAGGGATGAAAACGAGCGCCGCACTTATGAACCAGATGTATAGTTCACAATAGCTTTGTTAAATCTACAAAAACACGCATTCTGCATAATTGGCTCAACCTGTGTTAAAACCTGCATAGCTTCCTGACCGCACCTCTGCAGAAAAAGAGGGATGAAAACGAGCGCCGCACAGTGCAAGTCGGTGAAGCAGCGGACAAGGCGCAGCAAGAAAGTGGCGAAGCAGACGTGGTGATCGGGCCCGGCAATGTGCTCGTTCCCAGGCAACAGCCACAGAGGCGTGTCGTTAGGTAGGGGCCTTGTGTTTTTATGATTGAACATCCTCTCGTACTAGGGTTGTTTGTGTGTTTTATAAATGTTACCGGTAGGTATACACACACACAGGGTGAAACCTATTATTATTATTATTACCTACCAGTAACAAATTTGTGTGGTAGGGGCCTGGAATTGGCAATGTTTTTGCAGCAGATTAATGTACTTAGGGCTGTTTTGCGTGACTCGGACCAACTCCTCTCTCAATTTACTGTCATCACCTACTGTTCTAGGGCAGCAGCCATCAAGACAGGTGGTGAGGTAAAAGGAATGCGCGAGGTGCAAATTACGCTTACAGAATGTGCAACTTAATCAAAGCGATGCGCAAAGTACAAATTACGCTTACAGAATGTGCAACTTAATTGAAGCAATGCGCAAAGTACAAAATACGCTTACAGAATGTGCAACTTAATTGAAGTAACGCGCAAGGTACAAAATACGCCTGCAGAATGCGCAACTTAATTGAAGTAACGCGCAAGGTACAAAATACGCTTGCAGAATGCGCAACTTAATTGCCTTGCGCAGCTCATGTGCGTATACATTGTGCTGGCCAGTGCCGTTTATGTACATCGTATATGACCACATGTTGAGTAAATCCCCTGCTAGGAAAACTATACACATCTTATTATCAATATACGTCATAGGGTTGGCCAAAACCATACATACATATGTATAACGGTATTTATAGCAGGGAAATTACCGTACATACGGCCATATACGGTGTACATATACGGTTCTGGCCAACCCTATGTATACAGGTTACTTGTAGGGTTGGCCAGAACCATATATATACGGTGTATGCGGTATTTTTGGCAGGGAGATCACCATACATACGGCCATATACGGTGCATATATACGGTTTTGGCCAACCCTATACGTACATCATGGTTTTGGCTAACTCTGCAGTGCTTATTTGGGACCTTGATGCTTATTACTGTGACACACTTGGTAATACTGTGTGTGTTTAATACTGTGTGTGTTTAATACTGTGTGTGTTTAATACTGTGTGTGTTTAATTCTGTGTGTGTTTAATACTGTGTGTGTTTATTACTGTGTGTGTTTAATACTGTGTGTGTTTAATACTGTATGTGTTTAATACTGTGTGTGTTTAATACTGTGTGGGTTTAATACTGTGTGTGTTTAATAGTGTGTGTGTTAATACTGTGTGTGTTTAATACTGTGTGTGTTTATTACTGTGTGTGTTTAATACTGTGTGTGTTTAATACTGTGTTTAATACTGACCTTGACGCTTAATACTGTGACACACTCGGTAGTACTGTGTGTGTTTAATACTGTGTTTTTTTTAAATACTGACCTTGACGCTTTATACCGTCACACACTCGGTAATACTGTGTGTGTGCTTAATACTGTGTGTGTTTAATACTGTGTCACACACTCGGTAATACTGTGTGTTTTGTCACGCTGCTTGTCAGCAAAAAAAACAGCCCCACTGCAATTGTTTTTGGCGTATGCACAAAGGTTATTGTTTGCATCATGATAAGGCAGTGGATTGCCTGCATGGGCGTGAGCATATGTGTTAAGGGGTTGTCGACAAGGGAGTTGAAATGTTCTTGGCCACGGGCCTTAATAACACCAAACTACGCCATGTCCTTCAAATCCCTTATGAAAGAAAATAAAGGGAAAAAACTATGCAGGCAGCAAAATACTCCCTGCATCAACCAAGGAAAAGGAGACACACCCGAAGTGCCGTGAGTCTCCCCCACCAAAGTCCCTCGATATTATGCCCCTAAAGCTGTGCTCTCTAATGATGAAAGTGTGTAGGGTTGGCCAGATCTGTATATATATACCTATATATGCACTGCATACGCACATTATTTGGTGATGTCCCTGCTAAAACTACCGTATATACACCGTAGATTGTATGGTGCTGGCCAACCCTCCAAATGCGCTACTAAATTACCGGAGGGACATGTGCCAGGATGCTGCCAGGATGTTGCAAGGGTACAACATGCAGGGTATTTGCTTGCAATAATCTTCACTCGTATTGCTGCTCCGTTCAACGTCTCAGGTTCGCCCAGGGGGTGGACGATGGCATGGATGAGAGCAGCATGTACACAGTGAGCAGGCAGTACGACGACGACCAGCAATCGGTAACTCAAACACAGCAGGTGCGTGTGTGTGCGTGTGCGTGTGCGTGTGCGTGTGCGTGTGCGTATGCATGTGCGTGTGCGTGTGCGTGTGCGTGTGCGTGTGTGTGTGTGTGTGTGTTTTTGTTTTGCACATACACTGTTCTGGCCAACCCTATCACATCTGCCGCACGCTGGCAAAGGAAAGGTTAGGTTACATACATAGGGTTGGCCAGAACCATACATTTATAGGTATACCTATACGTTTTATATCCGGTATTTTTGGCAGGGAAATCACCATACATACGGTCATACGCGTTGTGTATATACGGTTCTGGCCAACCCTATACATACGCTATATATGCCTCAGGGGCATCTCAGCGGAAGCTCGGAAAAAGCCTGAAACCAAACCTGGTTTAACAAAAGAAACAGCTAGCGGAAACTCAAAATACGCTGGCAAAGAGAGGGCCATCAGCAAGGGCTGGCATAGACTGCCATCAGCAAGGGCTGACAAAGACTGCCATCAGCAAGGGCTCACTTGCAGTGGTAGACTTGAGAGCTCAACGTAGCCTGTGCAACTGCTCTTCTAAATGCGCACGTACCACACGCAGGCAGGGGGCCGGCCATATTTGGGAGCTCAGATGCCGTGGCATGCAGGAGCTGGCATGGCATCACCGCCGGAGCCTATGCGTCTGTATGTCACAGGCCTGAAGGCGATGCTGGAGGTGTGTGTGTGTGTGTGTGTGTGTGTGTGTGTGTGTGTGTGTGTGTGTGTGTGTGTGTGTGTGTGTGTGCGTGTGTGTGTGTGTATGTGTGTGTGTGTGTATGAGGCCGTCGTTAGGGTTTCAAATTCAGACGGGAGTGTAATTTACAATATGTGCTTAATTTTGTGGTTTGCGAATGTTGTCAGGCTAGCACACGTGCTTCATATGCATGTATGACACGAAACGATAAACCATTTACCAAACGATAAATCAAAAACGATATATATATACTGAGTCAGGTTCTGCGTACAACTTGATGTTCATAACGTGTGTTATTCTTTGTTTCTCCACGCACGGGAACTGCACAATAGGAGAGTTCAGTTTGCAGCAGCAAAGCTGTCTTTTTAAGGAAGGAATGCAGATGCAAACTCTGTTCCCATCCCAAACCCGACAGGAAATGCAAAAACGGAGGGGTGCTGCTCCGTTCGGGCACACACAGCAGCTGACGCCCAGGTGGCCTGCCGGTGTGCGCATCTCCAAGGTGTGCAAGCGTGAAGAGTCCTGTAACTGCATTGAAATTTTTTTAAACTAAACCCGAAGGAATGTCAAATTGCTCGCCAAAGATAGTCTTCCATTGTGTTTGTCAGAGCGGGTGAAATGTACGAGAGCCGTTCAACAGCAAACACTTTGATCAAATGGAAGCTTTAGCTCAATCCTAGATGGCCTCCCACAGTGTGTGTGTGTGTGTGTGTGTGTGTGTGTGTGTGTGTGTGTGTGTGTGTGTGTGTGTGTGTGTGTGTGTGTGTGTGTGTGAGTGTGTGAGAGTGTGTGTGTGTGTGTTTGTGTGTGTGTGTGTGTTCCTGTAAACTGTGGGTAAGTTACTTCGCTACGCAATCGCAATACTCCTTATCACTGGAATCATCAACTTATTTCAAGATGGCCTACTGGCGTGCGTCAAATGTTAAATAGGGTATAGAAGGGTCGCACAGTGCAAGGTTCCGATCGTTGATAACTATTGCACGTTTCTGATAGCTGTTGCAAGGTTCTGATCATTTTTTAGTGATAACTGTTGCAAGGTTCTGATCAATGATAACTGTTGCACGGATTCGTTTTTCTTACCACATATATAACCTGTATAATCTGGACAACACCCACACAACGTATGCATACGCATGCACACACATCACATACTTGCACATACACACTTGTACATATGGACAGGCATGTACACACATATGCAGGCATGCACATTCTAGTGCCACATACAGTTGTGGCCAGGACGTGCGCCTAATGCTTTCCGATATGACGCAGTCCTCACAAATGCACATTCAGGTGTCATGTAGAGCTGTGGCCAGGAAATGCGCGCCTAATGCTTTCTGCTATGACACAGTCCTCACAAATGCACATTCAGGTGTCACGTACAGTCGTGGCCAGGAAATGCGCGCCTAATGCTTTCTGATATGACACAGTCCTCACAAATGCACATTCAGGTGTCATGTAGAGTCGTTGCCAGGAAATGCGCGCTTAATGCTTTCTGCTATGACACAGTCCTCACAAATGCACATTCAGGTGTCACGTACAGTCGTGGCCAGGAAATGCGCGCCTAATGCTTTCTGATATGACGCAGTCCTCACAAATGCACATTCAGGTGTCATGTAGAGTTGTTGCCAGGAAATGCGCGCTTAATGCTTTCTGCTATGACGCAGTCCTCACAAATGCACATTCAGGTGTCACGTACAGTCGTGGCCAGGAAATGCACGCCTAATGCTTTCCGATATGACGCAGTCCTCAGTAATGCATGAGCATCACAGACATGAGAACGACTGCTAGTGCATACACTCATGCATGACATACAGCTGTGCCCAGGATGCACCCCTCTCTCGCAGCTGGCCCTGCTGTTTTGGTGTGGGCCACACAGAAACACACACACACACAGGCTCATTCACACACACACACACACACACACACTCAGGCACAGCGTAATGTTGTAGCCAGGATGCGCCCTACACTCGCAGCAGGCCCTGCGGTCTACGCCCGACGCAAGACTAACGTAAAAAAGATCAAGGCAGCAATGTGAGTGAATGCGTACTTGTCAAGCATTGTGTAATGTTTATAAGCAACAAGCAATATGAGTGTCACTTCTTAAATGGCACGAGCCCACAGGTGGCGTGGTCTTTGTGTTTTGAAGAAATGTTCTGTGCAGGCATATTGGACACAACATAGCGACACCTTGCATTTTGAGTTCTAAGTAAGTGCTCTGTCATAGTGCAGATTTGGACACACACAAAAATAAAAATTGCTACGCAGGCAGTGAAAGACCACTCACCACATTAATTAAAGAAAAGGAGCCAGGCATCCAGACACATCGTAGCAACAAACCCATACTTCCGTATGTAGTTATTTTGCATGCAGTATTTCTTGTTTCTTGGCATTGCACGTGCACTCACACGCCAAGGCTGTTAGACGAGCTTGATGAATATTTGCTGGCTCACACTGCCTACACTTAAAATGCTTCCCAGTGAATATATACAAAAAATTGTTAGAGGCTGTCCCCTCATAGTATAAAGTATTATGCCATCGATCGTGGTTCCATTGCGTACTCCCAGACTGCATCTCTGCTCCGTGCAATTTACCTTGCTGCACCCTATTGCCTTTCTGCTCCGTGACAACAGCCTTCCTGCTCCAAACTGTTCTCCTGCACCTTGCACCTTGCAAGTTGCCTTCCTGCACTTATTTGCATCTCTGCTCTGTGAAAACAGCCTTCCTGCTCCAAACTGTTCTCCTGCACCTTGCTCCGTGCAATTCGCCTTGCTGCACTTATTTGCATCTTTGCTCCGTGCAATTTGCCTTGCTGCACTTATTTACCTTTCTGCTCCGTGAAAATAGCCTTCCTGCACCAAACTGCTCTCCTGCACCTTGCACCTTGCAAGTCGCCTTCCTGCACTTATTTGCATCTCTGCTCCGTGCAATTTACCTTGCTGCACTTATTTGCCTTTCTGCTCCGTGAAAATTGCCTTCCTGCATCAAACTGCTCTCCTGCACCTTGCACCTTGCAAGTCGCCTTCCTGCACTTATTTGCATCGCTGCTCTGTGAAAACAGCCTTCCTGCTCCAAACTGCTCTCCTGCACCTTGCACCTTGCAAGTCGCCTTCCTGCACTTATTTGCATCTCTGCTCCGTGCCATTTGCCTTGCTGCACTTATTTGCATTTCTGCTCCGTGAAAATTGCCTTCCTGCATCAAACTGCTCTCCTGCACCTTGCAAAATACCTTTCTGCTCCGTAAAAAAACAGCCTTCCTGCACCAAACTCTCTTTCCTGAGTTGGCTCTAATGCAACCCCACCCATGCCAGTTTTCATAGTTCTAAGCTACAGTGCACAAAATGAATATTCCATGAAGAGTTTGGGTGCGCAAGCACTTACGTGTGCATGCTGAAAGTATGTTTATGCTCAAACATACAAGCGCCTAAAAGGCACAGCGCTAAAGTGCTATTATGCCCAAGTGTTGAAAGTGCCACAGTGCCCGAGTGTTTAAAGTGCTATAGTGCCCAAGTGTTGAAAGTGCCACAATGCCCGAGTGTTTAAAGTGCTATAGTACCCAAGTGCCAACGCATTGTGGAGCACATGCCTAGGGTTGGCCAGAACCATATATATATATGGTGTATACACGGTGTTGTTGGCCAGATGTATGGTCATGTATAAAATGCATATACATACAATTGCGGCCAATCCTACACATGCTGTGTTAAGTGCGTTGCCCGACTTCTTTTGCAGACAGTGGCATTGCGCGTGTGCACATGTGTAAAGTTGGCCGGAACAACATACGCATACCACATATACACCACATATAACTGTAAATAGGATGCAGTCAGTGGCATTGTGCATGTGCGCATGTGTAACGTTGGCCGGAACAACATACGCATACCACATATAACTGCTAATATGACGCAGTCAGTGGCATTGTGCGTGTGCACATGTGGAATGTTGGCCGGAACATCATACGCATACCACATATAACTGTGAACATAAAAACTCCCCTACGTAGAATACCATGTACACCTAGGGTTGGCCAGAGCCGTATGTATATATATATATATATACACTGTATATGACCGTATATTTTTGGTGATTTCCCCGCCAAAACGACGTGTATACTTAGGGTTTGCCAGAACCATGCATAGACGGAGTATATCTAGGGTTGGCCAGAACCATATATATACGGTGTATATACGGTACTTTTTTGCAAGAAAATCACCAAACATATGGTCATATACAGTGTATATATACAGTTCTGGCCAACCCTAAGTATATCCGGTATTTTTGCAGGCATTTCACCAAATACACGGTCATATATAATGTTTCCTCGCTTAAAATTATGTGTACACAAGACTGCATATGTGTATATTTAGGGTTGGCCAGAACCATGCATTTATAGGTATGTACGGTGTATAAAAAGTATTTTTGGCAGGGAAATCACCATACATACGGTCAGTTATGGTGCAGATATACGGTCCTGGCCAACCCTATGTATATGCATGGTTCATATTGGCCAATCCTGTGCCTGTATGTCGCAGGTACCCATCTGCTGCTGCATTTGATGCCTCCGAGGTGGAAGCCATGTTTTGGAGCAAGGTGATTTCAATTTGCATATGTTGGTAAAATATTTTCTAGGTAACCGCTCAGGTACCTACCTCCCTCTTAATAATGTAATGTTTGGTGCCCTTTCATCTCTTACCATGGTGATTTTAATGAGGCACATTCACCTATTTGGCCTATCAATTATACATTCAACATAGATTGTATCTCCATTTTTGCTAACAGCTTTTACAGCTGGAGAAGCTTGACCGAAACCTGGGCTGCCAAATTCTCAGAAGAGGCACTTACTTCTATCGTTCATAAGTACTCATATTTGTCTCACCTTCTGCATGCCTCTCATTAGTGTCTGGAGGTTTTGTGTGTAGTTTAGTTCTTGTTTATGCCTGCCTTTGAATTGTGTGCTTTTCGTGCCTGCCTTTGTAATGTGTGCCCTCTGATTATGCCTGCCTTTGTAGTGAGTGCTCTCCATTTATGCCTGCTTTTGTAATGTGTACTCTACATTTATGCCTGCCTTTGTAATGTGTGCCCTCCGTTTATGCCTGCCTTTGTAATGTGTGCTTTTAAGTTGCATGCAGCAAAAAACAAGTGACCGCCTATTGGCGAGTGCTCCTTCCACAATGCCTGATTTAGTGATGCTTTGAATTGCATGCAGCAGAAAACGTATAAACAGAAACAGTAACCTGCAAAAGTATTGCAATATTTGCGTCCTTAATAAGCGCATGTTAAAATGCTTCGCTTCTAAAAAAGTTTTTTTTTACATCTGTTGCAGTTTGCAGGCATTCACCTCACATACGCACACACACGCACACAGACACACACATAGTCACACATATACACACACAGACACGCACACACACACTCTTACAAACACATGCACACACGCACACATGCACACATGTACACACACAGACACGTTCACACACACACACACACACACACACACACACACACACACACACAGACACGCGCACACACGCGCACACACACACACGCACACACAGACACGCGCACACACGCGCACACACACATACACACATAGGCACACACACTGTGCACACATGCACACATGTACACACATAGAGACGCACACACACATAGGCACACGTACTGCGCACATGTTGACAGCCATTATATTGATGGTATTGCGTGTACAGGTCAAGCTGACCCCCTTCCTTTACAGCTCTGTCCAAAGCGCGCCACACACAAGTGTCAACAAGGTACGCATGTGCTGAAGTACATGCCAGGGTCGTCAGCGTATTTCAATTATGTGTAATGTGTTTTAAGCGCAGGATGATGCAAGATTTTGGTTGTGAATGTCCTGACATGCAACCCTCTCAGTTGCACCGCTCAGAATAATGTTCAAACGGATTGCTTCAAGTGTGGACATTGTTGAAAGGGACATCTTTGAAAGGGTCATCTTTGAAAGGGACATCCTTGAAAGGGACATCTTGAAAGGGACATCTTTGAAAGGGACATCTTTGAAAGGGACATGTGTAGGTGGACTTATAAATCACAACATGAACGACCACGTGAGACTCCATTATTTCTGCCGCGAACATCTGGTGTATAACATGCATGCCGCTCTGGCCAATCAAGCATCCGAGCTACTAGGACAATCAATTGTATAAGCTACTACATTTCTATTGTTTTTTTCTGCCGCAAACATCTGGTGTACAACGTGCATGCCGCTCTGGCCAATCAAGCATTCGAGCTACTAGGACAATCAATTGTATAAGCTACTACATTTCTATTGTTTTTTTCTGCCGCTAACATCTGGTGTACAACGTGCATGCCGCTCTGGCCAATCAAGCATTCGAGCTACTAGGACAATCAATTGTATAAGCTACTACATTTCTATTGTTTTTTTCTGCGGCAAACATCTGGTGTACAACGTGCAAGTAGTTCCAGCCAATCCATCATCCAAGCTAGTAAGGCTCCTAAGCGCTCTGCTCTGACTTTTAAATGCATCAAGCAATATCAACCTGACTGGCTCAAATGAACACACCACAACGCAAGCTCATTCCCTCCTGATTGACACAGCTTGGCATACTACAGTGCAAGGCTACATCATTTACTTATACACATCCTCCTGGTCCTCATTGATATTTTTTTCTGGTGGAGGAGTCTTACGCTACCCGGTACCAAAGTGGCTCCTGTTCCTTAATTAATGTGGCTCCTTTTCCTTAATTTATGTGGCCCCTTTTCCTTAATTAATGTGGTTTCCTTAATTAATGGGTTTTTACTGCCCGCATAGTTTTTATTTTATTCTCCTCACATTGGCATATCAGAATGACCGTCATCGCAGCTTTTGCTCACATGCTGTGTTTGGTTGAGCACACCAAGATGTGTGCACCTATATGTTAATTTAAATGTGAATGCAATTGTGCATTTGCACTTCCATGTTAACGTGAAAGAGAGTGTGGATGTGTGCATGTGGATATGGATGTGGATGCCAACGCACACAGTGCCCCAGCACCGAAGTGCAAATTTGCATGGACACGGCTGAGAATCATAGTGTGGATGTGGATGTGCATGTGCATGTGGATGTGAATGCCAACAGTTGAATGTGGATGTTTGAATGTGGAGGTAAATTTAAGTTTGTTCAAGTTTGCATATGCACCTAGGTGTGAATTTAAATGCGAATGCAAGTGTGCATTGCTCGTGGATGTGGATGTGAATGCCACATCGAATGTAAATGTGAATTTAAGTCTGTTCAAATTTGCATGTGCACCAGGATCTCTGGAGCTCAATGTTGACGTGAATGTAAATGTGAAGATGCTTGCAAATGTGCACGTTCACTTTAATCATTGGATCTGAATGTTCCAATGAGGGTATGCACATGGATATTATTGATATCGTTAATTTACATGTGGACCTGAATGTGCCTTGACAGGTCGACAAAGAAAGGCCAACAATAACGGCCATTGCTGCCGCCCCTTCCGGTGCCTTCATAGCTGTAAGTAATTGTGTGAATGTGCTATGCATGTTTTTTTTGGGGGTCCACAATGCTGTACTATGTATGTGTGTGTGTTTGTGTGTGTCTGTGCGTGTTATTGTGTGAGTGTGTGTGTGTGTGTTTGTGTGTACCTGTGTGTGTTTATCTGTGTGTGCTTGTGTGTGCGCACCTGAATCCACATGACATCAAGCTGCACAGCATCTGTATTAAAATGCAGCTGCACATCAGCACGCGTGCTTGCAAGTTGTGTGTGTGTGTGTTGTGTGTGCAATCTTGTATTGACAATATGCGCATGCTTCTGGTCATTAGAACACCTGTGGTTACAGTTTTGCAAGGAGGGCATGACCGTTGCTTTATGAGTGCCAGTTCATGACTGTGTGCTTTATGTGTGCCTGTTCATACTGTGTGCTTTTATGTGTGCCTGTTCATGACTGTGTGTTTTTATGTGTGCCTGTTCATGACTGTGTGCTTTAATGTTGCCTGTTCATCCTGTGTGCTTTTGTGTGTGCCTGTTTAAGACCTTGTGCATTATGTGTCCCTGTTCATGGCTGGGTGCTTCATGTATGCCTATTGTTCACATAACCATGTGCTTCTATGTGTGCCTATTGCTGCTAAGCACGCATACTATTTCGCATGCCAACATGAGTTCATGTTACAAAGCCAACTTCCATGGCCAACAGTGCCTTGACGGTATGGTAAGTCTGCCACCAACCATGTGCACATGCGTACACACACACACACACACGCACGCACGCACGCACGCACGCACGCGCACACACACACATACACACACACACACACACACACACACTCACACACACACTCATGCATGCCCACTAATAATGAGTATTTATACTGTCTACCCCAACTCCCAGGTGGGCACAGCCAACGGGGCCATGATGGTTTTTGACATCCGAAACGACCCTGCAGAGCCCTGGTTTGCGGTGCGTGCGCGATCTGGAATTTGACGCAGCCTTGAGCATCAGCTTCAGATCACAAGTGATACACACACACACACACACACACACAAACACACACACACACACACACACACACACACACACACACACACACACACACACACACACACACACACACACATGACATAACCACAAGCAAGTGCATGCACAAGCTCATGTTGCAAGAGACAGATGTGCAGTGCACCAAAAGCACACGGGTTTAAACTACAAAGGCTTTTGCATGTTCCCAGCCACCGAGGTGGTGCAAACATATGCATCAAAAGGACGCCAACGTGGGTTGCAGTTGCAAGATCACACCAGTGCACACAATCACACACACACACACACACACACACACACACATATTTTGTCTGCCACCAACCATGTGCACACACACGCGCGCACACACACACACAAACACACACACACACACACACACACACACACACACACACATACACACACACACACACACACACACATACATACACACACACAATTTAGGTGTTTGGTGATGGGGAGTCATACAAAGAACGCAGCCCAAGCCTGCCAAAATGGCTATCAGGTGGGTGGGGCACTTTTTTGTTTTGACCCTGCGGGGGTTGGTACATCAAATTGGACAGTGTAAGCTCTCTCTGTTTGTGTAATATACACACAGCATTGTGTTTGTTATATACACACGGCACTGTATTTGTTATATACACGCAGCATTGTGTTTGTTATATACACGCGGCACTGTGTTTTAAGCCCATACTTCAGGTCCTGCCTGCAATTCCTAATAAAGTGTGCACGCTCAAGGCATGGCCAATTATGCAGCGCATGCACACACCGTACGTAGGGTTGCCATACCCGTACATATGTACACCGTATATGACCGTATATTTGGTGGAATCCCTGCCAAGAATACCGTACATACGCCGTGTGTATCTAATTCTGGCCAACCCGACGTGCACAAAAGTGTGTATGCAGTGATTTTGCCAGAGTTGTCCCCAAATGTATGGCCAAATGTGTATGTATACATGGTTCTGGCTAACCTTACCTGTACTGCATACTTATCCATCATGAAGGTCATATTAAAAGCTACAACAATATCAATACCGATTTTGACTTGTCGTGCTGGTATTCCCAGGACGGAAGCCCCCTCCTGCTGCTCCAATCAAAGCCTTAACCTGGAGCGTGGACTCATATCAGGTGGCGTCATTTGACGCCTCATCCACCCTGCGCGTGTGGTGGATGCGTCCTGAGTATGGTGGGTCAGGATGTGTGTGTGTGTGTGTGTGCGCGTGTATGTGTGCATGTGTATGTATGCATGCCGTGTCAGGATGTGTGTGCGTGTGTATGTGTGTATGTGTGCATGTGTATGTATGCATGCCGTTGCTCAATGACGGTTGCAATCATTCGTGCATATTTTATGCCTTCTGTACCCTGTGTGTGTGTGTGTGTGTGTGTGTGTGCATTTGTGTGCGTGTGCATGTGCGTGTGTGTGTGTGTGTGCGTGTGTGTGTGTGTGTGTGAACATCATATTATATACTTGCAAATACTATGTCTGTTCAGGTCGGCATGGAAGATGTTTTGGTGCTGTGTGTATGTGCCGGTCAAAGCATGGAAGATGGTTTGGTGCTGTGTGTATGTGTGTGTGTGTGTGTGTGTGTGTGTGTGTGTGTGTGTGTGTGTGTGTGCAGGTCAAATCGTGGAAGATGGTTTGGTGCTGTGTCTGTGCAGGTCAAATCATAGAAGATTTTCAATGCTGCGTGTCTGTGCAGTTCAAATCATGGAAGATGGTTTGGTGCTGTGTCTGTGCAGTTCAAATTATGGAAGATGGTTTGGTGCTGTGTGCAGGTCAAATCATGGAAGTTGGTTTGGTGCTGTGTCTGTGCAGGTCAAATAATAGAGGATGGACCAACGCGTAAGCCTGTCATTCCTGAGCTTGCCATTTCGGTTGGGCCCTTCATGGTGGCTCTATCAGGTGTGGATAGGCATAGGTAAAAAACCACATAGACTGCATTATGAAGTGCACGGTGAATTGCATATTGAACTGCTCATACTTCATGGTGGCCCCATCAGGTGCGGCTAGGCATAGGTAATGAAGCACATATACTGCATTATGAAGTGCACATTGAATTGCATATTGAACTGCTCATACTTCATGGTGGCCCCATCAGGTGCGGCTAGGCATAGGTAATGAAGCACATATACTGCATTATGAAGTGCACATTGAATTGCATATTGAACTGCACATACTGCATGGTGGCCCCATCAGGTGCGGCTAGGCATAGGTAATAAACACATATACTGCATTATGAAGTGCATATTGAATTGCATATTGAACTGCACATACTGCATGGTGGCCCCATCAGGTGCGGCTAGGCATAGGTAATAAACCACAAAGACTGCATTATATAGTGCACAGTGAATTGCATATTGAACTGCACATACTTCATGGTGGCCCCATCAGGTGCGGCTTGGCGTAGGTATATATACTGCATAGGCTACAGAATGGTGTGCATCTTGACTTCCATGGGCTTCGTAGTGTGGCCACGCTCTTCATTGATTTAAACAGCAATCAGGCCCTAACGTTTTTGACGCTGGTCTCGTTGTATGCACGGCCTTCAGTGTGGTATTGTTAGGGTTGGCCAGAACCATACATCTATAGGTATGTACGGTGTATATACGGTATTTTGGCAGGCAAATCACCATACATACGGTCATATACGGTGCAGATTTACGGTCCGGGCCAACCTTACGTATTGTGCATTGCACCACATACTCAACTTGAAAATATGTCACACACATAACACATACACCCATATACACACACTATTCTGTGTGCGCTGGTAATTTGATTACACCATTCTCTTGATGTATGGAAGCGCGCACTCAAAGGGAGGCTTGAGTACTGCATGACGCCTCTCCGGGTGGGCTTGCTAGCTGTGCGCTGTAAGAGTGTGTCAAAGCTGTGAAGTTTGTGGGTGGGTGGGTGGGTGGGGCGTGTGGCTTTCTTCACTCTTAATTGTTTTTGTATCGCTTCATTGCTTGCGTATACACACACAGGCAAGATGCCTGTTTCAGATGAACTTGAGGAGCAGAGTGTGTCAGCAGCAGCGGCGGCCGCAGCAATGTCAGGGGGCAACAAAAAGTCGGAAGTCCAGATCATCAACAACCAGCAGCCATTGCTGCAGCAGCCGGCGCTGGTATGTGATCAAAATGAAGGATGACGTAGATGGAATAAGACAAACGAGTCATGTGAAGAGTTTACAGTAGACACACACACACACACCACACACACACACACACAAACACACACACAAACAAACACACACACACACACACACACACGCACACACACACACATACACGCACACACACGCACACACACACACACGCACACACACACACACACACACACACACACACACACACACAAACACACACACACACACACACACACACACACGCATACACACATGCACACACACATACACCAACACACACACTTACACTTGCCAAGTCCTAACCAATGGTGGTACCATGGGCAGCATGGTGTTACCCTTCAATTGAATCACTTTAGGTAGTGAGTTACGTGCAAGACCTTGTCCATCAATTAACATTCACTGCAATGAATCATGCAGCAGAGATAAGTGCGCTGCAATGGGCATGTGCAGAAAATATAGACAAGCTGCAACAAGCTTGTGCTGCAATAGATGTGCTGCAATGGCGATGTTTTGCAATGAGCATGTGCCGAAAAGACAAGCCTGCTGCAATAAGCTTGTGCTGCAACGAGCATGTGCAGATATAAAATATGCTTGCTGCAATGAGCTTGTGCTGCAAAAGGTAGGGCAGAAGGGAACGGACAGGGCTGTGACCATGAACTATGAGTTATTATCATTGAGTAGTAACGAGTTATCATTAATGACCAATGCAAGCACCAGCACAATGTGTGAGCCGCTTGGACAGTAGCGCTTGCAGCAGCCATATGCAGCCACTCAATATTATAGCACCAAGGAACAACCTAAGGAACAACCTTCCTAAGGAACAACCCAAGGAACAACCTTCCTAAGGAACAACCTAAGGAACAACCTAAGGAACAACCTAAGGAACAACCTAAGGAACAAACTAAGGAACCCCCTAAGGAACAACCTAAGGAACAACCTAAGGAACAACCTAAGGAACAACCTTCTAGCACTCAATATTCTAGCACCAAGGAACAACCACGCGCAGTTCACGTACAGTGATTGCATAGATTTGCGGTCTTGCATGTGAATTCAAAGCCTTACGTTATAACCCTGTTTCGATTGGTGTCTAAAGCAGGTCTATGAGGTGGATACATTTATCTCGGTCGTGGCCTATTTAGTTTGCTCGGAAAGCTTAATCATTTGCCCCTGCTTTTTCGATTTTTTGATGCGCTTGGAGGGTGTGAAGGAAACTGGTACTGGTGAAGGAAACTGGTACAATTGGAGGGGGTTGTCATCTCCCTTCAAACTGCCGCAATGTTTACATATGATGTGTGTCCATTTGCTTTGCTGCACTTGATGAGTGTGAGACAAAGATTTGCTGTGTCCACTTGTATGTTGCATCCGTGGAATTGGATTTCGAGGGAAATTCTGCGGCGTCCCTTTTCTTAAGTTGCACCTGAAGAGTTTGAAGGGAGATGACAACTTTTCAAAAATGTTGCAGGGTCACTGCTCCTCATGTATGCAATCTCTTAATGTGTAAAATCTTTTCATGTGTACAATCTCTTCATGTGTGCAATCGCTCCATGTGTACAATTTGGATCTGGGTAGCAGGTGTACAATCTCCTCATGTGTATCTCATGTGTACGATCTCTTCATGTGTACAATCTCTTCATGCGTACAATCTCTTCATGTGAACAATCTCTTCATGTGAACAATCTCTTCATGTGTGCAATCTCTTCATTCGTACAATCTCTTCATGTGAACAATCTCTTCATGTGTACAATCTCTTCATGTGTGCAACCTCTTCATGTGTACAATCTCTTCATGTGTGCAATCTCTTCATGTGAACAATCTCTTCATGTGAACAATCTCTTCATGTGTGCAATCTCTTCATGTGTACAATCTCTTCATGTGTACAATCTCTTCATGCGTACAATCTCTTCATGTGAACAATCTCTTCATGTGAACAATCTCTTCACGTGAACATTTTCTCATGTGAACACTCTTCATGTGTATAATCTCTTCATGTGAACAATCTCTTATGTGTACAATCTCTTATGTGTACAATCTCTTTATGTGTACAATCTCTTCATGTGAACAATATATTCATGTGAACAATCTCTTCATGCGTACAATCTCTTCATCTGAACAATCTATTCATGTGAACAATCTCTTCATGCGTACAATCTCTTCATGTGAACAATCTCTTCATGTGAACAATATCTTCATGCGTACAATCTCTTCATGTGTACAATCCGGATCTGGGTAGCAGGTGTTTGTATGTCATACCCTTTAATTTTGTCTCACACATCCCCAACACCACACAGGACTCCCGCACATTATTGGAACAAGCAAGCTTGAGCTGACAATTCAAAAAACCTTGTTCCGCTCTATGCTTGCTCATCTCCACACAGCGCTCATCTCCACACAGCACTTGCTCATCTCTACACAGCACTTGCTCATCTCCACACAGCGCTGTTTGCTTGCTCATCTCTACACAGCGCTGTATGCTTGCTCATCTCCACACAGCGCTGTTTGCTTGCTCATCTCCACACAGCACTTGCTCATCTCCACACAACACTCGCTCATCTCCACACAGCGCTGTATGCTTGCTCATCTCCACACAGGACCCGGCACATGATCTGGGCAAGCTCGAGCTGGGCAAGTGGGGGCGTGCGGTGTCTATGGCATTCCACCCTGATTTCAACATCATCGGATGCCAGCCGACTGTGGTGATTCCTCAGGTGTGACTGCACTATGTGTAATATACTAATATGGCCGTCTGTGGCCTTTCTAATATGGCCGTCTGTGGCCTTGCCTCAATGCTTATTCCTGACGTGTGACGACTGCACTATGTGCGACTGCACTACATGTAATGTTATAATTTGGCCGTCCATGACCTTTCTAATATGGTCGTCTCTAATCTTTGCCCCAACTTTCGTATCATCAACTGTGCCTATTTCTGACGTGTGACGACTGCACTATGTGCGACTATGCTATGTGTAACATCTAATGTGGTCGTCTGTAATCTTTGCCCCAACTTTGGTATCATCAACCGTGCCTATGCCTGACGTGTGACTGCACTATGTGTAATATTATAATATGGCCGTCCGTGACCTTTCTAATGTGGTCGTCTGTAATCTTTGCCCCAGCTTGCGTATCACCAACTATGCATATTCCTGAGGTGTGACTGCACTATGTGTGACTGCACTATGTGCGACTGCACTACGTGTAATATTTTAATATGGCCGTCCATGACCTTTCTAATATGGTCGTCTCTAATCTTTGCCCCGACTTTCGTATCATCAACTGTGCCTATTTCTGACGTGTGACGACTGCACTGTGTGCGACTGCACTACGTGTAACTTTCTATTATGGCCGTCCATGGCCTTTACCCCAACATACGTATCATCAACTCTACCTATGGCTTTCGTCGCCCTCTGGGTGTGACTGCACCTAGCGTAATTTTCCAACATTACCGTCCGTGGCCTTGCTAAAATGGCCGTCCGTAACCTTTGCCCCCACTTATATAAGTATCATCCTATGCTTGTCTCCCAAGTGTCACTGCTCCCTGTGTAATTTGCTAATATGTGTGTGGCCTCCATCTCATAGTCTCCGAAACCTTTGCCCCCACTTATATCATCTATGCTTGTCTCCCAAGTGTCACTGCTCCTTGTGTGACTTGCTAATATGTGTGTGGCCTCCATCTCATAGTCTCCGTTACCTTTGCCCCCACTTATATAAATATCATCTATGCTTGTCTCACAAGTGTCACTGCTCCTTGTGTGACTTGCTAATATGTGTGTGGCCTCCATCTCATAGTCTCCGTAACCTTTGCCCCACTTATATAAATATCATCTATGCTTGTCTCACAAGTGTCACTGCTCCTTGTGTGACTTGCTAATATGTGTGTGGCCTCCATCTCATAGTCTCCGTAACCTTTGCCCCACTTATATAAATATCATCTATGCTTGTCTCCCAAGTGTCACTGCTCCCTGTGTGCCTTGTTAATATGTGTGTGGCCTCCATCTCATAATCTTTTGCGCATTCTTGCCACGGCCATTAGCATGTAGCTTAAGCTCGTAGTCTTTTGCGCATTCTTGCCACGGCCATTAGCACGTAGCTTAAGCACGTAGTCTTTTGCGCATTCTTGCCACGGCCATTAGCACGTAGCTTTGCCACGGCCATTAGCACGTAGCATTAGCACGTAGTCTTTTGCGCATTCTTGCCACGGCCATTAGCACGTAGCATTAGCACGTAGTCTTTTGCGCATTCTTGCCACGGCCATTAGCACGTAGCATTAGCACGTAGTCTTTTGCGCATTCTTGCCACGGCCATTAGCAGCTACTACTATCTTGTTGCTTCTGGTCCGCAGTTTAGTTCCGGTAGACATTTGTTCTGTTCTATATTAATATATAACAATTCGTTTTAATGTTTTTTAAACTGTCTGCCACCATTCCACTTTAAATAGCTTTAGTTTCCATTATAGAATGTCTGGATGGCTCGAACTGCAAGAGAGGTATGCTTCAAAGCAAGCCACACAACGCCTGATCTGCAAGGTCTACAAAAACGCCCGGTTGCTGGCTTTTCTAGTCCAGTCATCATTACACTTTTCTTAACAAGCAAGCCTGGCCCTCTCTTCTATGTAGGTAGATGTGTATATCACAGCAATTGACTTGGAATCAAGAGAGGGGAAGATTGCTGTTGTTTAGTCATTCCATGGAGCTCACGTACCTAACCTTTGTTCCATGTGTAGCTCACACGTACCTAACCTTTGTTCCATATGTAGCTCACGTACTTAATCTTTGTTCCATGTGTAGCTCACACGTACATAACCTTCGTTCCATGAGTAGCTCACGTACTTAACCTTTGTTCCATGTGTAGCTCACAC
>Ga0307947_1000883_pt1:0-15000 | contig 22768 bp, 18 predicted proteins | sample OrgLakmetagen232_FD_201840 | JGI IMG/M metagenome (GOLD analysis project Ga0307947, IMG submission 201840) | Saline water microbial communities from Organic Lake, Antarctica - #232 | ecosystem: Environmental > Aquatic > Non-marine Saline and Alkaline > Saline | place: Antarctica: Organic...
GAGGTGGATGTCACGCTGAGGTTTGCTGAGGTCGTTAGGTCGATGCTGTCTGGGGTTGGTGGCTCTACTGGTGGCTGGCGGTGCTGCTGAGGTGCTCCCAGTCTCCCACAATTGCCCCCTGCCACTTTGAAGAACCCACCCCCCTACATTAGTTTGTTGTTTTTGTGCTTTTGCAGCGATGGGAGTAACCAGCACAAAATCTGGGCGGCTGGTGGTAAATCTGTCTTTATCTGGGATCTTCGAAGCGGGGTGGGAAAAGCCATTTGGGAACAATTCTACTTTCGGCTGTTTCAGGAATCTGGAGATTTTGCATGGCCATCCGTTCGTTGCTGCTTATATCTATGGAGACAACGCATGATCCTAAGGAGCCTGTTTTGCTGATAGCCTTAAAGATCATGCGGCATGCTAAGTTGTGTCTTTCGGTGATCATGTTCCTTATTTGCGTGTGTTGGCACCCAGAAAGAATGTGCAGGGCACTGTCTACTTGTGGGCAGAGGGGGCAGGTTTGGCTTGTTGAGAGTTTGAACAATACCACATGTTTTTGATTTTTATAAAGGGTGCCTGTTCTGTGACTCGTAATGATGCATCTGGTCTTGACATAGGATGATGTTAGGTAAGCAATGCTAGTGGCTCCATTGGCAGTACCGTTCTTTATGAGGGTCTGGTAGTACGCATGGCAGTTTGCTTCAGTTTTGGCATTTTCCAGTTTATGGAGGAAATGCATGTGTGCTTGAAGGGCATCACGGTGGTTTGGTAGGTACCAAAGCCTTGGGGGAGGAGAATGGGCCATGTTTATTGTATGGGTATGATTATTGGTTTGTGTTTGGTTTTCTATGTCTTCTTTTGCAAGCCAGTGGATGTTGTAGAAGGGATTTCCCTCAGGGTCTGCTGTTCTGATGGATGGTGCGTGTCAGCGATGTCGGCGTAGGTGGTGGCTGACTTTTTAGCAAGGGCGTCGGCATGTTCATTACCAATAATACCGGCATGGGACTTTACTTTAAAGAAGTGGATAGGCGATGGTGATTGGCGGATTGCTTTAGCAATGGATTGAAGGACATCTCCTTGGATGTGGTGGCGATGGAGATTCGGGTGTGAGAGCTCCTTTTTAATCTGGTGCAGTGATGTAAGGCTGTTTGTGGCATGTACATGTGAGTAGCCATGTATGACTGCAGCTGCTATAGCTGCTAGCTCTGCACGTGAGATGGTGTTGGTTATACCCATGCCTTTTGGGTTTATTTACATAGTGGGAAACGTTAAAGTGAGGGTGGTATACGCCTGATCCGGTGTCTTGCCCTAGCTACTTCATTCTTTTGGAGGCTGCCATCAGTGTAGGTCCAATCCCGCCAATCTTTTACCTTACGGGTTAGGTTTTGGCTGGAGCTGTTTTGGGGTGCTTTGTCAATATTACAATTATGAGGTTGGTCAGTGCTAATCAGGGCACTTGTTTTATCTGGGCCTTCTGAGGCTTGAGGGTGGTCATTGGGTAGCTTATTTATTTTGTTGAGTCCTGAGTGCTGTCCGGAACCTAAGGCTGTTTGGTAGGGATGGTTATGTATGCTTTTAGTTTCCCACTTTGCCTTGGGGATCTCTTTGGCAAGTTCTTTAAGCCAGTCTTTGTTGTGAGCATTGAGGCAGACCCTGCCCTTATTAGTGTTCCATATGACAATGATCTGCAATTCCCAGGAGTGTTTGGAAAGTGGTATTTGTATGTTTTTCCAGAAGGGCACTTTCGCATACTGGAGTTGGTTTGATGGGATGGTGCCCAGGAATTTACACATGTGTGGGTATTTGCGGCAGAGTGAGATCAATGGTTGTGATCCAGTACTCACAATGCCCTGTGGCCGTAATGTCAGCCCGTGGGTTGATGGGCTGGATGTCAAAGCTAACTTTGTTTCGATGATCAACATTGTAGGGCTGGTACGCATTGTCCTCTTGGATGGCAGAGAACCCTTGTTTTTGAAGATCATTTAGGTGTTCATCTGGTGCAGGCTGAGATAAATTTGGTGCGGCGATATGCTCTTCAAACTAATTGAGGCTCTGCTTGAAGCTTTCACACGTGTTTTGTAGTTCTTCTGGCTCCCAGGTTGGGTTCCATGAGACCTCCACAATCTCTCTTTTCTGAAAGTAGAGGATGCGGCTTTCCTATTAATTTTAGTTCAGATTGGTACAGACCCATGAATCATTGGCATCAATAGCTTCCCTTTCAGTGGCGTTGCAGCAGCTTGTTTTAAGCAAGCATTGCCAGTAGTAGGTACGGTTGCAGACGTCACAGATGTATCTACAAGTCTTTAAAAGGTGGGGAGAGGTCTGGAGATCCTAATGTCCCGTTAGTGAGCCGTGTCAGAAAGCTTGTCTGCTTTTCCAGCACAGCTAGATGTTTTCCCTCCCTTTTCTGGATCAATTGTCAGCTGGCGTGGTTTTCACGCGTCGTTCAGCTTTGGACAAAGGATACTTCAAAGTGTGTATATGTAATAGTGGCATTTCCACTCGCTGCCTATTATATATAATATAGATAAGCTACAAACAGTTCTGCCCCCAAGGCTTGTTCTTACACTTGCTTTGTGGTAATACAGTCCCATATCTGCTTTCAACCTGCTACCTGCACATTTTGTTGTGACCTGCATGGGTCTAGGGTACAAAGCCTTAATTGAGCTCTCCTCTGCACTGCTACTGGCCAATGTTGAATACAAAAGCCTGGTAGACAGCGACGAGCTTTGGTGCGCACCCGCTGCTGAATGAGCAATGTCGCAAACAGCGTTGTGTCTTTTTTCCCTCTCCAATTTATTTTTTGTAGGTGCTACACGTCTGTGGTACTAGTACAACAAACTCTGCTTTGAACTGGATGCTAGGCAGTATGCACCTTCTTCTGCTTTACTTAGTTAAACAGTTGCTGGCTGTTCCCCGGGCATCCTGGAGACCATGACTCTGCAGTGCTTTATGGTAAAAGGAAAGTACAATAAGCAGCGCCATGGTGTACACACGTACACACTGCCGGCACGTTAGCTAGGCTGAACCATACATTATTGATACATGCTGGTGCACTATTGTAAGTTAAATGTCAATTCTCTGCTTACAATTTGCATGAACAGTCATGGGTCTTTAATTGCATGAACAGTCATGGGTCTTTAAATGTGGCACCTCCTTCCTCCCCTTGGGTTAAACATACTGGTGTAATTGAGCATGCCTGAACTGCTTGTTGTGGCTTTCGATCGGGCTCTTTTTATTGTCTTAGGTTTTGCCTCTCGTCATTCATTCATCACCTCTTACTTCCTAAGAGAATAAAATGGCACTTGCTGAGACCAGATCTTACTATTTTACAATCTTATGTTTACTTTATGCTGGCTGATTTAGCAATGCCTATCAGCCCAACATATGTGGCTGCCGGTTGTTAACCCTTTGCAAACCCTTATACATCCCATCCAGTCAGATAACGGAGAGGAAGAGCAAGGTTCTGCGGCTTGTTCTTTGCATTGTTTAGAGAAAAATGTTAGCTTACCAAAACACTTTTCAAGTTACAAATTGGTAAGAGGAAGGGGGAGATGGAGCCAAAATTGGCTTATTGGGACTTGTTGGCTTGCCGATTGCGGGGTCTTTCACGTGGACAGCCGAGTTATAGAGTCTGTCATATTGTTTTTTACTTATTACTTTTCCAAATTTTTCTGGCTACCCAAGAACCTTTGCTGCTTCAAGTCAGTGGTGCCAAACATACATACACACACATGAATATTTCTGTTTATTTTTTAGCTTATAGATTTTCTTCAGCTGGTCGACACTAGCCAGCAGCCAACTAGCCAAACAATCTGTCTGAAGGTCCACCGCCCCCCAGTGCAAGTATTAGGGAGGGATTGCAAACAGTCACTGCTTGTAGGTAAGTAGAAACAGATAAATACTCCCTGCTTCTATGGCAAAGCACAGGCCTTGGAAAACTTTGTTTCCAAAGGTCCGAAATGAATGACGAAAGCAGGGGGACAGGCTGGAAGATGATAAAGAATGCTAGTTCACAAATGAAGACAGGTTGTTTGGCTAAAACTTGTGAGGAAAACAAGGATGAAAAGGATGTCAAGTATACACATTTTCGCGTGGTACAAAGAAGGGTGAGAAGATGGGCCTTTTTGAAACACCTAATCAGGCTGGAGACTTAACATGAATGCACAGGACACATACGAAAGACCAAAGGAGTTTAAAGCAAAGCCAGGACGAGAGCAGCGATTGGTCCGACTGAGAGGGCTCTGGCAAGCCCCAAACATTCATTTCTGTCTTTGTGCAATCTTATTCTGATATGAAGAGGGAAATGGAGGGGGAGGTGAGGGTGACTGCTGGCTACCCGTCTGTTGAGAGGCATCTGGCGCCTTGGACTTTTGCACCTTGCCACTGGAGCTTGGAGTTCCTCCTCGGCTCATTGCTTTCAACAGACCTGGCCAATCAAAAGTACAGAAGACTCTTAAGATTTAACATGTTGCCAACCAATTCAACGCGACAGCCATATTTCAATATCAGGAAACAGATACTTTTACTGTTAAGCCTGTCAGATCCAATAGGTCTGAATTTTTTGTAAGACTGGCAGACTGCAACTTGAAAATGTCTGCAACATAAGCTTGCACAGTGCCGCAAAGGTTCAAGAGAACAAATTTGGTTACAACCAACAGACTGTACCTTGTTGTATTTGGTCGTACTCATCAAACACCCCAAATGTATTGCATCCCACACCTTCCCGCATCAGGAATATAATAATTCTGCCTTCCCCACATTAATCCCCGCACAACCCAGCAGGGCAAAAAAACCTATAAAATACTGCAGTCACTCAGCAGGGCAAAAATAAATCTATGAGGGATGCTAAAAAAATGTACAGTACCTTCATCCATGATCATAGAAAGGACATCCACGGCCTCCTGAATGGCCACTCCGATCACTTCTCGCTCCTTAGCATTAAATGGTTGCAGCACATGAGTGGCGGGACTTAGGGAGCCTGAACAGCGTCAGAGGTAGAGCTACAAGCTGTGAAAGTTGATATTGAGGCAAACGAACAAAGCAGCCTTGCATACGGAAAGCCTAGAGAAATCCCTAGGCTTGCAGCAAAATTATATCAGCAATCAGCGAACTGGTCGTAACATTAGGCCCATCCATATACACCTGCTGGGCGCCCGATGCCTATCTTCAGCCGTGGAAACTCTTGTGTGTTGCCAAGCCTCTCAATGATAGAACGGAGCCCATTCTTTGCGGAAAAGGGTGGGGAAGGAGCTAGCCAATGAGCAGCTCAAAAAATGGATTTAAGAGTATCAGAAACCTGGGCTCCAGCTGAATGCCTAGAGTCAATGCGTTTGCAGGTACTCACAAGCTGCTCATTTATGCATGTATCAGGACGTTTTTTCGTTCTGTACGCAAACTCACCTGTCCGCCATGGCCTCCTCGCTGCCTTAATCGAACAGTCCTACCAGATTATAGAAGAGCGAAAAGAGTTAGGGAGCATATCAGTAAGGATTGTACAATTGGGACTTGACACTTGACACCCATAAATCTTTATTGAATTCAATAGATTTGACACGCACCCTGCGGGCAGATCTAAATCATCCGCAACTACCAAAATGTGTGTGCTTGGCACCTGTGTAGAAATGAGGTTGGGATCAAAGTTTTCACAACTTTGTGGAGAGTTCCAGAGAACTCGATCAAACAAAGCAAAATGCAGCTGTCATCTCCTACGCTTAAGTGAGTGACCTTAACCTCCACACACATGCATACACGTCAACAGCTCTGTTGTCACACCTTGTAAAACCTTGCCAGCTGTGACACTGCCTCACCACTGTTGTTCATGAAAGTCATGGGCTTGGCCAGAAGCACCTGGAATTGCTCGCAACACAGAAACAGACGTCTTTGTGTTATCTACATACTACTTCCGCGCAACACATAAGCAACCGCTGCACACACTATGTGAAACTGGAACGTTGCTATCAATCGTGCAGCTCTTAGAATAAGAGTGGTCTGCTCAGGCATTTGTGGAAGCATGCATTACGTACGCAAAGTGCTAGTAAGCTCTGGCTAGAGTGAGTGTGTGGCAGGGAGAAATTTCTAGGTGCACGCTTGACCTTGTAAACATAGACTTTCATCCTATGCAGCATTGCAAAGGGGTGGGACTGGGCTAAAGTCCAAAATTGCTCCGTTTTCGCACTCAAGGGGTAGCCAAGGCACAGCAACTAATTATAATGGAACAAATGTACCGCATGCTATTTGACTCACCCCCTCCCTGGAAAAATAATAATTCCTACAATAGCGCAACCACCTTCCCTATAAATATTTCGTTTACAGTAACCGGGGTTTCTGTTCTCTCGGGCCTCTTTTCACTGCTTATCAGAACTAGGAAGTCAACTTCTTGCACCCAGCAAAACAATTGTTGTTGCAGGCCTGACCTCCACCACTTCCCGTCCTGAAAACCACCAAAACATCAAATTTCATTTCTCTTACACTGTTTTACACCAACCGCCCCCTCAAAAAATGAATATATGTGATACCTATGGTATGCCTATTAAACAGCCATTTTGAGCAGTATGACCACCGCCCCCTTTAAAGGTATTAGCTAGGGGCAGTGGTACAAGAAAGGTACGACAGCTACAAGTTAGAGCTGTTGTTTTTGAGCTCTACCAAAAAGTGAGCTACCGTTCTGTAGCTTTGGCCAGTGTACAATTATATGACAGGACAAAATGCTTACATAGGGAACTTCACCCTTTTCGGTGCTTTTCCATGGTAATGGCCACATCACCTTCCAACTGACCACCTCCTTTCATTTTAGTTGCAGTAATATCTAAATTTCCTAAGGACAACTCTCATCGCCAAATGTAGCCAGCTGGTGCATCACGTGATCTAGGAGTGACAGAAAATGCTGCTTAACACCAAGGTTCTAACAGTGGCGGGAAGGGCATGTGCTCCCCTACTTGCTGTTTATGAGCCTGACAGCTCGTTATCAAGCTTGGAAATAGCAGTTATTGAGAACACGCCTGCGGATATCTTAAAATAGTACAATAGGGCACCCATTTTGAGCTTCCCTCGCTCCCTAAGCACAACTCGCCACACATCAGAAAGAGGGAAGAAGGCCTACCTGTCTGCGGCCAACTGATCCTTTGCCAACCACGGCTGACTTCTCCAGTTTCCTTAATTCTATATCTTTGGACTTGGCAAAGTTATCCAGGACCATGAACCCAATGTTATGCCTGCATGACGCACAATGATGGTGCTACATTAAGATCGGAACTTGAGAATGCTCTCTAACAGCAAATGCTTGCATCCAAGCTTGCTTGGAACCATACCTGGTGCCATCATAGTTTGCTCCTGGGTTTCCCAGCCCCACGATCAACCAAGTAGCATCGAGATCATCCTGGCTCCCAGGGGCTGCTGGCTTTGCAGCATTCTGTCTCTGAATTCACAAAGGCGAACAACGTGCTAATAATGGAAATGCGTGCGTGCGTGTTTGTATGTGTATGTGTGCATGTGTATGTATGTATGTGTGTGCGTGTGCATGTGTGATGCCGCGTTGTGTGTATGTGCACGTGTGTTGCTTGCTTGTATTTAAGCTTATATGTTGACCTGTGCATGCGAGTATGCGGTGTGTGTGTGTGTGTGTTTGTGTGTGTGCGTGTGTGTGTGTGCGCGCGTGTTAAGCGTGTGTGTCTGTATGTGTGCACATATGTGTGAGTGTGCATTTGTGTGTGTGTGTGTGTGTGTGTGTGTGTGTGTGTGTGTGTGTAAGCGTGTGTCTGTATGTGTGTGCATGTGTGTGTGAGTGTGCATTTTTGCTCGCATGTTGCATGGAAGTTGTTTGTGTGTGCATCAGTGAGCGTGTGTGTGTGTGTGTGTGTGTGAGTGTGTGTGTATGTGTGTGTGTATGTGTGACTATGTGTGTGTGTGTGTGACTATGTGTGTGTGTGTGTGTGTGTGTGTGTGTGTGCGTGTGTGTTTGTGCGCGCGCACGCCACTTCACCTTAGTAGGCACGCCACCAGCAGAGCAGGCTCTAACATCAGTTTTCTTTCTTCTTTTGGCCACAGAGTAGTTTGGGAGACAAAGAGGTGATTTCCTTTTTTCTCTCAAAGAGCTCATCAGGAGTGACTGGGCTTGCACAGGTCTGATCACCCGGTTTAGCAGCCGTCCCAGTTGCATCATACTATTTCCCTCTATTATTTATTTCACCAAATTTGCGCAGAGTCCAATCGAAAATGCACCTGAATTGCGTTTTAAATTTTTTTGACGACTTAAGGCATTGCAGACCACTTGCTTCCGACTGGGACAGCTCAGGTCCAAACCAACACAGGTCAAACCATGCTTGCTGGTGTGGCAGGCCAAAACATCCAGCCTAGGTAGCCTGGGTAGTTCCTCAGTGCAGAACTCCGCCTGCCGTTCTTGTTAACAAGTTCCCAACAGTAGTAGTGGCCCTGCCACTGAATGCTGCCCCACTGCACAACGAAGTCGTACAAGTGAGTTTTGGCTCTAACTCCATTTTCATAAAAAAGACATCTGCAAATAAACAGGAGTGAACACTCGTTGGGGAGGTCATGTTAGCGCTCAGGAAAAGGAGTGCCACAGTGAAGGTCACTGCTATCATTGTATGGCACACAGGCAGCACACAGGAGGCATTTCCCCCTTCCCCCCAGGGGGAAATCATGAGCTCTGGTAACTGGGGCGTGCGTGGATGCCCGACACGAGGAGCGCGTCTTGTGCAAAATTTAGGCAACATATTTGTCAAAGCGAGCAGGGTGGTTTAATCTCAGCCAACCCAGGCTAGCTTTTCGTTCTTCTACTTTGCAACAGAGAAGGAACTTATGGTCACCCCGGCCCTTTCTGAAACAGCTGTGTTGTGTCACAACAACACGTAGAGGATTATGCAGCAAAGGAAAGCATCACGAGGACAGCAACATCACATCTTAATTCGAAATGTCATTGGAAGCCTGTTCGCTCCAACTCCGCTGGCATCGTTCCCTCCCACATCATCTCCCGCCCCTGGAGTATTTCCAGCAGCAGCTGCACTCCCAGTTGCCGTGCCTTGCTCTGGGGTTACTTCAGCCGCGATCGCTTGTGGAGCAGGTTGTGGAGGTTGTGTTGTTGCTGGGAGGTTGTGTTGTTGCTGGCCCTGGGCCTCCTCTGCCATCATTATGGTTGCCTGCAAAAAGGGATGAACACATTTTGCTTTAAAACTAGACACCTAAATAGAAAATTCTGCAATGCGCTTCAACTTCCAATTTGCTTGTCTGTCTTGAGATACTACAGTTGCTTTCCCAGGTTTAGCCGAAGAAGGCCTTTGAAAAAAATTAAAGGAGAGGTGATCCCTATCTATCGCTCCCAGGCCAGTGGGGTTGCCTGAACTGTTAACAGTCAACGAAAAAAGTCGTACGGTTACACGTAAAAGAAGGCAGCACTAGCAAAGGGTGTACAGTGCGCAGCAGCGTCCCAAGAGGGTATTAGTAGGGTGCAACACCAAGCTAACTAATGGGACAGAGTATAGCAATTTCAAAACTTCCTTGCCAAGGGCAAAGGGAAGCAAACATGCTGTTTGCATGTGAGCTTGCTCTCTGGTCTGCTGCTCTACCCCTTTCCCAAGAATGCTTCCTCTTCCTCTAGCCACTATCACTGCTGCTGCTGCTGCTGCTGCTGCTGCTGCTCGTCTGTGCTGATGATGTTCCTTGGGTGCGGGCAGCCTTGGTGACCTCGTCTGACCCACCTGCTCGTCTGCTGTTAGATTGGGTTGCTCTAACCTGCTCTGTATGCGCAAGTGTTGCAGCTTGGTCCTCTTCAACCCCTACGCCTTCCTCCTCCCACTCATCTTTCCCCTGCCACATGGCTCCCCCCTCATGAGTGCCAATGCCTCTGTGCGTAACTATAGCTGTGCCCCTGAGGTGTCCCCACAACCAAATTGTGAGACCGAAGCAATCTTTCTTTGGCCTGCCAATCGGCCTTTTGTTGGCTGCCTCCTCCACCAGCAGCTCAGCCTGTTCCGCTTTTGCTTTCTGGATCGGACAGTTGCCCTGCTGCTCGGCTGTCGCCGCGGCTTGCTCTCCGGAATTCCCCCTTCCCCCTTCCCCCCTTCCCCCTCGGGAGCAACTGGGGCTGGGGCTGGGGCTGCTGCTGCTGCTGCTGCTGCTGCTGCTGCTGCTGCTGAGGCTGAGGCTGCCTGGTGCTGTGGGACAGGGGGCGGGGAGAAGGGTACCTCTCACTGTTCATGATCGGCAGCGACCCGGAAAGGGTTAATTTCACCAATCTCGCACAACCCCGCAGGGTCAAAATAGATAAATACTTTAAAAATACCATAAACCCCGCAGGGCAAAAATTATGTTTATGCGGGGTGTTATCAAAAAGGTATGGTACCTACCACACCAAGGTTTGGTTGTTTGGTTATTCCATATTGACATATGCTCATTCCGCACCCCTAAAAAAAGAGTTGTTTTTACTCTGCCCGCACCCCTCTCATATATATGTATTTTTTAATGCTTAACGCACCAATCTGCCGGGGCAAAATGCCCTCAGAACTGCACCAAGAGACTCAGTGGTGCAATGCATAACACATTCACAGTTTTTGTCCAAGAGCACTGAGAAAACAATATGAGTCTGGTGCTGCTCCACTCAGTCATCATTCATTGTGTGTCAGCTGGCAACTGGTTTTGCCTTCCAGGTTTCCTAACTCAAGCCCTCATCATCATATTCCCCATCCTTGGTGTTTGAACTTCTGCCCTTCCTCTAGCTGTTGCTGCTCAAGCTGTTTGGTGGTTGGAGGGGCCTTGCAGAAGCTGGGGGTCTTGCAGTCTCTTTCCCACTCGTGACCTGTCAAAAACTCGGAAATGTTTATTTAAACCCAACCTCCGCACCCCCTCAAATATTTTTTTACTTCAGGGGGGTGAGGGCCGCACCCCTCAAAAACAAAATTTCAGCATGATGTTTTGTCAGGTACTACGGTCAGGAGTTTTTATTTAAAGGCATGTCCACTTTTTGGGGTGGACCCCTCTGAGGGACCATCGACCCCTCCAACCCCCCTTCCAGTACCCCCACCCAGACAAAAAGGGTACCAATCTGCATACTCACTAAGACCTGAAACTGAATTGTTGCTGAGTTATGGGGCAAAAATTGAGATACGGACGTCCAAGCACACAAGACCTACGAGGCACCCATACCTGGATTGCACAGCCCCACATTGCTTCCATTCCTTCAAAATTCCACTGACTATCTCATGCTGGCACAATGCTGGAAGTTTGAAGTGAATTGCTGCTCCAATGGCTTGACTCACCCCACGCCTGCACCTAAACGCGTGTGCCTCTGACTTTTTGACATGTCCACAAACTTCCCCTTTCACCCAGTTTGCTCAAAAGGGGTAGCAATCGACTGGGATTAAGCTAAGGATTCTGATGATATATTTGAAATTTCGTGGAAGTGGCCCAGGAAATAACTGGAGAACCCCCCCAAAAAACAAAAACCTCTCCGGGGGACCACCCCCCCCTCCCTGATTCAACCCATATATATACCAATTGATAGCTCTCGACGTCAGGATTTCGAATATCTTATTATTATTAGAAAGTAGACGTGCCGTCCAGAAGTTGTGCTTCCTTCACCCTTCTGCTACAGTATCTAATTTCTAATGCATTAAAGTTCTTTCAATAATAAACAAATCAATTGAAAAGACACAGTAAAATGTGCAAATTAGATGTAATTTTCCATGGAAGCACTAATCTAAGGTGAGTGATTGCCGCTTGTGAGCTGTGAGAGCTCCAAGACACCTCAATCACTGACTGTTTGAAAAAGTGAGGTACACGCTGAAAGATGGATCTCTGGGGTTGGCTGTGCCTGTAGCATCTATTACGGATGCCAAGCCCTATGAACATAAAAAACGCTTGCCCACTTCAGGCCTCAGGTACCCCCCTCTATGAAGATACAAGTGATCAATTTGAGCAGTGAAGTGATGGGGAAATTAAGATATTGCAAGGGAGATATCTGATGCTTGTATCTGATTATCTTAATGGGATTTCGGGATTTAACTTCGTTACGCATAATGACACGACGTTGTCATTTACTTGAAAACAGTCAGGCTTGGGCTCAGATGGTCAGACGGTACGGTATTATAAGTACGGCACGGACAACCGTTATGCAAAACACAGCGTATTTTCGAATTTTGGCGACGATGTACGGTACGGTGCCAAGCTGCCCAGCAGTACAATTTTGGCCTCAGAAAGGTCCTCTGCCCCAACACCTCCCATTTCCACCTCCAGCATAAACCTCTCACATGTTGACGCCACACAATGCTTCCCTGAATGACCCTGAGGTTAGGTTGGGGCTACATCAGCTTGGGGGAAGGGCCCAGCAGTGGCTTGCATGAAAACTCAGTCAAACGCGGTACTTGATTCTTGTTTATTAATTAGTGTTATATTCATGAACAATTGTTGCAAAAAGATAACAATCATTTTGGGCCGAATTTGGAAACAAACAGCCAAAATTGCACTGTACGGTGACCACCGTCTTGTACGGTTTTAGACCGTACTAGTTATTTCCACCGGCTTAGAGCAGTACAATACGGTGTAATACGGTATGGTACCGTAAATATGGTCAAAAATGCTCTAAGACGGCGTAATCACACAAGCTTGAAAATGATGCTTGTATAGTGGGCTACAATTCACAGACCTGCAGCGCTTGCCAGGACATTCCTCTGTATGTCATCACAACAACAAAAACTGAATAAAGCCGGCAACTTACACCTGAAAACTTTCACACTACATCTTGCCAAGCTTAGAATATTTTCCACACATCCAAAGTGCACTTCCAGGTTTAGTGCTCAACTATATTAATAGCTTTTGCTGAGATTGGAGCCTGATTTTGGGGTGTACAGTGGTACACTGTAAATACAGAGAAACTAGGCATCCAATGAGAAGCGTACAAAATATTCCGAAGGAAATTATGACCAAATTTCCGCGTGGTTTTGGGCCCCAGACCACCCACCCGCCCAGCCCATCTTCTACCTGAGCCCCTACCCAATAAAATAATGTGTTAAGTGCCCTTCTTCCAATTCTGCATCCACCCCTGTTCGAAAACAAAATTTGACATTGAAAACAATTTCTTTCTTTGAGATTGTTTGTGAGCTTATTCGTGCTGCGAGGGCTTAAGGCCCTGCGAGGTTGATGCGGGAAGGGCAAAATATATATTTTGGGGGTGGGGTAAGGTGCGGGATTCTACTAATTATTTATAGAATTCGGGGATGCGGGATGAGTACGGAAAGGTACGGTAATCTGTAAAGCAAATCTGGCAGCAAGAGTTGGGTTCAAGCCTCAGCAAATGTGCAAAGTTACTAGTTGTTTTGCGAGTAGCTAAAATTTATTTGAATTCTCGCAAAAATTAGTACAAGAAGAATCAAAATTTTCCAGACCTGACAAAATTTTAATTTGTAGTGCGGTAATTTTCACTATTTACTGCAATTTTTTTGGGTGCTCGTGTTGGCCCCCTTTTTCTGAAGGGTAAGGCAACCACAGCTGCCCAGGCCTTAGTTGGGGCTGAGGAGCGGAGTTGCTTACAAGCAAAATATTTCCTGCCTCGTCAGAGGACACACGGTGGGCTGACCTAAGCACAAAGCCTTTGTAGGGGGTCAAGCCCTTCCAGGAGAGAAGCATGCGTGGTAGAGAAGTAACTCCAGGCTGCAGCAGGCAGCCAGTCTGAATTCAGCAGAAGCAGCTGTAGCTCCAGCTCCAGTAGCAGCTGGAGCAATGCACGCAGTCCCCCAAAAAAGTCGCACAAGTTGGCAAATTTTCTTTATTATTGAGGGGCCTCACAAAACCTTAATGCTCGCCAGGGATAGGTCATACCGACCTCAGAGACGTTCAATACGGTAAAATATGCATTAAATACGCAATACGCGTATAATACGGTACCGTATTTTATGCAATTTGGGAGTGTCGATTTCTGATCCAAAATGGACCCAAATCGCCCCAAAATCACGTAAAACGCTTCCAATTACTTTTCCAATATATTATGTGTTATAATATATTATATAATAGCACTGGAAGCTCACTAAAAGGCCGTTGTTGGGGCGAAAAATGCCTAAAAACGGCAAAAAAATCGGCAAATTTGCAATCGTATGATACGGCCCAATTAATTCAATACGGTAAAATACGCGTAAAATACCATACGGCGAATTGTACGAATACGTTGTATGACCCATCCCTGATGCTCGCAAAAGATTTTTGTAATTATTTTGGCACCTCGCCATTTACAGGACTCACAAAATAGAAGTATCAGCAGCTGGTATCAGGATGGTATTTTCCCACAAAAAGCAACATCCAAGGGTCATAATCACCAAGGTGAGCCATCTTAAGTCTGTATTTTATAACGTGGGCTTTCGTCTCAAGCTAAATTGGCCCCAAAATTACGAAGTGGGAGTGTTAGTGTTTGCCTCTAGGATGCAAACGCAATGTATAGGACATTTAATCAGGTAGCCCCCATTTGGTGTTGGTTATTATAATCATCAAGGTGTGCCATCTTAAGCTTGTAATTTATAACGCTTCCGTTTCAAGCCAAATTGCCCAAAATTACAAAGTGGGAGTGTGAGTGTTTGCCTCTAGGATGCAAAACGCAACGTATAAGACATTTGATAAGGTAGCCCCCATTTGGTGTTGGTTAGTAATCTGGGGGAATGACGGTTAGAGCCTAACTAGCAGAGCCCTGCCATAAAGTAAAAGGGTAGCCTTTCCCACCATAACCCTTATGCCCTTGTGCCTCCTTTTTAGTCAAACAGCTTACTCCTAATCAATCCATAGAAACCCGGCGTGACGCTGCTAGTTTTTTGGTCTCCATTTATATTTAATCCTTACGTACAATTTGATGATCTTCCATGAACGAGTTGATTTAGCGCTATACAGTACCAAAATATACGCATGCACTGTAAAACTAGAAGCAACATATGTAGTGCCTGACTTATTCCCAGTGCATGCTTCCGTACACAAGCGCCCCCCTCCTTTTGATCTCACCTGCTGTAGCATGTCTGACAGCTCCTT
>Ga0307947_1000883_pt1:20000-22768 | contig 22768 bp, 18 predicted proteins | sample OrgLakmetagen232_FD_201840 | JGI IMG/M metagenome (GOLD analysis project Ga0307947, IMG submission 201840) | Saline water microbial communities from Organic Lake, Antarctica - #232 | ecosystem: Environmental > Aquatic > Non-marine Saline and Alkaline > Saline | place: Antarctica...
ACTGCTCGCATATCTATCTGCTTTCTATCGAATTCATCTACTTGTCCTTCACATTAAAAGGGGAGAAACTGGTATGTGCCCTTGTAGCGACCACCAGCTAGCAAAAATAAGGTTTTTCCAATACTCTTCCTTCATCTCCGCCACTGCAAGATGGACTGCAAGTTGACCACTACTAGTGCTTGCCTGACACATCCTGCAGCCTCAATGCATACCTGTAATTTGCGCAAAAACCTGAAATTTATATTTTACCCTCCCAGCAAGGGTGCGATTGAGCTTTAGCTAAGGATTTGAGGGGAAATACTGACCAGTTTGCAAAATGCTTCAGATTTCTGGAGCTTCTCTTTGAATCGTTTTTGTGACCCAAACCAACCAGCCAAACCCTTATTGAGCCAATTGTAGACCAATTGGTTGCTCTTGACGTCAACACTTATTACAAGTCTGCAAAATTTTCTGGGATTGACACATGTGGCATGAGTTTGGTCATGTTTGCAGCCTGTGAAAATTATAATTGGCAGGAATTTGGTCACGCTACATGATGACACGACATCGGTTGTGTCACAGCTGTTCCCCGTCTTATTAAATCTTACAGGCTGACATTGTTAGGCCCAATTCCTGCATTTTTTTCATTTGGTTGCATCACACAGATTGATATTGCCGTGCCCATTACCCAAACTTGGCCTCTTGCCCTCACTTCTGAGGCCAAGTTTGAGGTGCGTACACCCAGAGCCTTTAAAGTGCGCTTCACAAAAGTCGGCGTGGACACCTATGTGCAGGTGAGTGAGGTTAAGGTGCTTTTTGTTCTAAAATTGCCTCCCTCTTGCTCACCTTAGTCGTGTGCTATTTATAGTTGTAAAGGCAAAGATCTGCCAAAAAGGCGCAAGGTTATGTTGGCCACACCACTGGTGTGCCGCTTCTATTTGATGTCCTTTCACTGCCCTGCTGCCTACAGACCCCCCAGCTGTTGTCTGCCTTGGAGATCCCTGAGAGTATTTCTGTACTTGGGAACACTGTCGACCTAACTCCCCTCAGGTAATATTGGTACACAGTTGTTGTCATGACTCAACTAAGAATACAGTGTTTCCAGACTTGATGATTTTAATTTGCAACCGCAAACAAAAAACAGAGGTAGTTAAAAAGTCACTTCCCTTAATTTTCAGTAGAAACGAGTATTTTAAGCTCCTCCACCATAAAGGGGGAAATGAAATTAACAGGAATCAGGAGGGTTGTAGGCCTAAACTGGGGCATACTGAGTGTAGGTGCCGATCAAGTTGGCAACAGTTATAATAAGGGCAACTTTAGCAGCGCAGTCGACGAATCGCAGATGGAGCTTGGTGGTACGCTTCCCAGAGACAGGCCAGGAGAGCAATAACAAGAAAGACGAGGAGTAACTGTCATGCTCAGAGCCTTACAAATAATTCAACTCCTCTGTGTTTAAGGAAAAGGTTGACGTGTGTTCCAACTGCAATTTGTTTTTACAGAGAGCTCATTGTGAACCCTGTTAACGCCGGCCTGGAATCGGCTCAGACTTTCATCCAGAGTGCCCTGAACCCTGAATTTGGAGTACAGGTGAGCAGCAGATAAAGCGAGGTTAGCGCTCCCTGGCCATGTAGACAGCAGCTGTGATGTAATTGTGATTGACATGGTAGACTTTGCATGAAGGTTTCACCCTTTATGCAACTACTAAAAATTGGTGGCCGCAGGTGAGCGAATTTGCTACATCTTGGATGCTGACAACCTACCTAGACGAAACTTTGAGGATCAGCCGTGATGAGCAAGGGCGAATATTCATAATGATGAAGGATGAGAAATTGGAGGACTGGGACTCAGACTTGTGATTTCTATTTCCGTAAGCAGGCAGTTGCACGAAACCAAATTTGGCTACACTTTCTTACTGATATATTTATCATAGGTACTCGTTGTTACAATAATATTGTTTTTTGTATCACAGCCATTAGCATAGTGTGAAAATCTAGTGACGCACTTTCTCTTTCTGTACTTCTTTCGCTCTTTTACATTCATTTTCAAAGTTTGCTCTCATTCCTCCTTTATTCATCCTTATCTTTTGCGACGTACCTGTTATTGTTGTGCATAACTTGTTTGTTAACTGCTTGCCCGTTTTACAACTCGCTCTTCTACTAATGTGACTGAAGCAACTTGTATGGATGGCAGCGTTGCACCAAGGCAGTTCATTTTAGCTGCTTCTAACGCAATCATATATCTTCAAACAAAAGTTGCAAAACTGTGAACCCATTGATCTCAGCCGTTTTGTCGTAGACCTCGCTCAGGGAGAGACACCTGGGGTACTGGACACCTCATTCTGAAACTCATACGAGAGAACACAACAACAATCGCTCTGTTTATCACACTGGTGTGCTCTTCCTACCAAAAGGGCTCTGGTCACTCATTCGCCTTACATTCTTCCCAAATACATGTTTCTTAACCGCGGTGGAGGAGCTTTACGGTACTCGGTACCAAAGTGGCTGGCTCCTTTTCCTTAATTAATGTGGGGAGTGGCTTTCACTGCCTGCGTAGTATTTTTTTCTCAACCTGGATGTTCGCAGTACAGCTCGTTTCAGACTTCGTGTTCACACCCTGCGTTTTGAGACACGTAATCAAAGCAATTCCCCCACCTGTGACCTGACCGGCCTTGACCCCGGTTTCGTACACAGCTCCTTCTCTCATGCTTTCTCCAGCTCTCCTTCCTCTCTTGCTCACATTTCGCCTGCTGCTCTCAACTGCAGTAGGCTTTTCTCAGGACCATCCCTGCG
>Ga0307947_1000884_pt1 | contig 22757 bp, 30 predicted proteins | sample OrgLakmetagen232_FD_201840 | JGI IMG/M metagenome (GOLD analysis project Ga0307947, IMG submission 201840) | Saline water microbial communities from Organic Lake, Antarctica - #232 | ecosystem: Environmental > Aquatic > Non-marine Saline and Alkaline > Saline | place: Antarctica: Organic Lake...
AGGGAGAGAGAGAGAGAGAGAGAGAGAGAGAGAGGGAGGGAGAGGGAGAGAGAGAGAGAGAGAGGGGGGGAGAGAGAGAGAGAGAGACAGAGAAAGAGAGAGAGAGAGAGAGAGAGAAAGAGAGAGTGAATGAACTGTGCATATTTTGGTTCTGAACGCGCACAACCCTCATTCCCTACCTTGCTTGCCCAGAGGTGAGACTGGCCTTGGGTCTCCTTTGGATTTGCCCAGGCTGCTTTGGAGCCCAGGACCTGCCTGTGTAAGGCCAACGAGGGGAGCATCTTGAATGATCAGTCTCGTGCACGATGTTGGCGTAGGGGACCACGTCTTGCGGGCACTTACATTGGTCAATTATTAAACTAACAAGCGTCAGGATGCGCTTCCTATCTGCACAAAAGTTTGGGCACTGGTGTTGGAGGGTGGCTGCTAAGTTTACCAGACCCTCTTCTCTTCCCTGGCCTGACGTGACGTGAGTCACGTGACGTCACTTCCCACACATAATGACCTTTCCCAAGATGCTGCTCAAAGCTACAGGCATCAACTGTGTGCCCACAATCCCTGTTGTCTTCTGCATCTGTTGTACTTGCACAGTCAGCATTGTACTTACGTCTGACCTGTACAAAAGTTGCCTGGGTCAGGAAAGCTGAGTACCAAACAGCATCCTAGCAGGACTCTTTTAGAGTACCCGGTACATGGCTAGCTATGTACTTCTTTTCCTTCCCACTGCCTCTTCGTAGGGCTGGCTGTAATTGTATGCATGTATTGACCGTGTAGATTGGGGCCCCCTCTTCAAAGCGTGTACCAAACTGCTTGTAGCTGGCTCTGGCCAATCCTAGCCTTTGGACTTTTGCAAGTACACAGGTCCGGCACTAGCATCACATTCCAACTTGCCTGAGGCGGACTCAAGCCAGGGGAGGAAGGGGAGCTAGGCTCTGCAGAGGGAAGGGGGTGCTGCAGCTGCGCTTGCACCGACTGCTGCTGCTGCTGCTGTTGCTGCTGCTGCTGCACCCTTGTCACTTGTGGTGAAGGCTGCCTCTCCTTCTGCGTATCCCACTGCTGCTGCAGCTCTGACAGCTGTGAGCGTATGAGCGTGCATATGGGTGTGTGTTTGTGTGCACACACGTGTGTGAGGGTGTGTACCTGTATACGTGTGACAACAGCTGAATGTCTGTTTGAACGCGTGTGTGAGTGAGAGCTTTTTAGGAGGTGCACGTCCCTGCGCACGTGCGGCTTAAGCAGATGTATGATGTATGATACTCATGCATGTTTGTGTGTACATGCGCATGTGTGAAGCTGCATCCCTGGGCCCTCGACCATACACATACCTGTTGCGACTGCTCCTGCAGCCATTGTTCTTGCTGCTGCGGGGTCGACAGCTGGGTGGGCGAGCGTTGTGTCTGCAGCGATTGTGGCGGCTGGGTCTGTGGAGGAGGGATGGGAGCAGAGGGAGCAGCAGGGGGAGGAGGGGCAACTTGGGCAGCGGGCGGTGCTGAGAAAGAGGGCATAGAGGACAAGGTGGCTGGTGCAAATGCTGCGGTTGAATTCCCAAAGGTGGGAGAGGGGGAAATGGCCTGCGGAGGGTTGTGCAGGTGAGTTTAGGAGTGGGTACCACTGAATGAGGATGAAAGGTGCCATTGACAAACGGTTGGAGGTGGGAGAGGAGGATCACACTCTCTCAAAAGAAAGGTGGGAGTGGGAAAGGAGAGAAGTGTTGAGGATTGTTGCTTGTTGTCTTGGGGAAGGCGCTTTGTTGGTACACGTAGGTGAAAAGGTGACCTCATTTTTCATGTGTGTGTATGTGTGTGTGTGTGTGTGTGTGTGTGTGTGTGTGTGTGTGTGTGCGAGTGCCTTTGACTGAGGACGCCAGTGGGGGAGGTTATACCAGCAATGTGAGTAATCAAAGCACCCACCTTAGGCTGCTGCACCTGTGTGGCCGTAGCTGGAGTGTGGACGGGCTTGGCAGCGTAATTCTGTGAGGTAGAGGCTGGAACGGAGGGGGCTGGTTGGGGCTTGTAGGGGCTGGACCCTTTGGCAGTGCTCGCATGGTAGGCCATCAGGGCAGAATGATCCAGGGGGTCTGGCGCGACCAGGTGCTGCTTACCCTGTATGTACAGGTCATGGGTCATGGGGTGGGTGGACGGAAGGAAAAGTCTTGTCACTTGTCATGCTCCTTGCCATGTTCACGCTGAGGGCAGTTTTGTGTCGCTCGTTCAACACCATTGTTATGACACACACATACATACGTATACCCATCCATATTTATACACACACAGGACACATACACACAAACTTAATACCACACGTCCACCAGCACGCAGGGGCCCTGGCAACGCTCACACCTTTCCAAGCAGTGTACGCCGTTTCACCAGCTCCAAATGAGTGAGCAGGCCGTCTCTCAGGGTTTCTGCTCGGTTCTGAGCATCCACATCTGTAAGCGCGGCCACAGCGGCAGCCCAGCGCTGCTGCAGCTCTGCCATGACTCCTGCCCATCACGCAGGATTGAGAGTACACACATGTGCGCGTGTGAATTTGTACGTGTTTGTGCGTGCTTCTGTGTGTCTGTGAGCGTGCACGCCTGCTTGATTGTGGCGGCACTAAACATGCACATCCCGCAGCACCACCTTCGGAGGAGCTAGAGCAACCGCAACCCAGTTTTTCACCCTTCTTCTATGCACCCTATCTCTGCTTAGTGTACAATGTCTGTGTATGTGTGCCGCAGTGTGGGCCTGCATTTGTGCAGGTGCTCACGTTCTTCGACGCACAAATTGGACGCACTGATTATACTAGCAAAGGAGGGAGGCCGTCCGTCGCACAGATTACTTGTACATAAAATACCTGCACCCCAAACAAAACAGCATCAATCTTTTAGCTGCGCACTGAACGGCCCTGGTCTGACATTTGACATTTGTCCTTTGCTGGGGTCTACACCATTATATATCCACAGCCACTTAACGCAAGACTTCTTCCCCCAATAGGCCCCACCATCCCCACTTGCACTCCCTGTCAGTCATCTGCCCTTTGCTAGGAAATGCCATTAAAGAAACCCATAGCCACTTGGCACAGACGTCCCTCTTCCAATCAGCCCGGCCATTCCCACCTGCATACTCCCTGTCAGTCATCCGCCCTTTGCTGGGGTCCATTCCGTAGGTGGCCACCAGGTCGTCCAGTTGGGACATGAGGGAGGGGGCATGCTGCTGCAGAGCGTCATGCAGCTCCTGCCAAGACAAACAGGAGTTGCAGGAGTGAGGAAGAAGGGGGTCCATGTGTGTATGTGTGTGTGTGAATGTGTCTCCTGTTTAGGCAGACAAGAAAAGGAGGAGGGGAGAAGCTGATGGCGTGTGCGTACGTGTCAGTCTCTGTACACGTGCTCTTGGATACGTTTGCGCATCTTCTTTAGTTCTAGGTAATGGGAACTAACTAGAGCAGGTAATGTGCCGTGCAGAATGCCACTCTGATGTGCGTTAGACTTGGGTATTGTATAAATGCTTGGAGTGAGACGCAGGATGTTGAACACAGTCTGGTTTGCCCTCTTCCATTTGCTACCTTGCAGCTCTGGTCCCACCGACCCACCTGCGTTGTGTGCTTAGAGGCGCACAGCACTCCTCCGTATGCAGTGCCAGGCAGCTCATGAGGTAGGGCGTACCTGTGTGTGTGCGTGTTCAAGTGCGTGTACAGATGTATTGGATGTGCGCCTGAGCATGCTTGGGCAAGCACGCATTGTGCTGTTCTGAAAATGCAAACACGTGAGTGGGGACGGAGTCCAAAATTGCCTGCCCATTGGCTATTATGACCTTGCGCAAAGTTTTGCTACGCCAGAGTGGCACTACCTGCTAAAGGAAATGTCACTTTCTCAAGTACAACGGCAACACCTCATATGCGCTGCGTGTCCGGATCCTGTACAGTTGCCATGCAGGCAGAACAGGCAGACATTGAAATCAGAGCTGGATCAGACTGCGCTGGGATTCCAGATGTTTGACACAAGCCAACCTTCAAACCTTTGTGTGTGCTGCGCACTTGGCAGCTCTTACTATTTTGTCTCAGACACACCTGAAGCGCGCCTCATCATCATCCTCGTACTCGAACGGTTTTTCTGTGTGGATGCGTGCGTTCTCCTCGACAAAGACCGCCAGCTGTTGGGGGTGCATGCTGGCCACGTGAGACAGGGACGTCTGGTACAGGGACCTGTGCAGGAGGTGCACCCAAGAATGAGGGCAGACACGCGTAGGAGCGCGCACACAAGACATGTTGCTTTTAGGAGTGGCTTTTGAGGGTCACGCGTTGAAGGAATGCACAAAGGCGTGCAAAACGAAACACAAGTGTAGGCTGCCTGGAATACGAACTTTTTTAATTACACACACATACATGCTACGGCATGATGCAAGGTGCTGGTTGACGCGTACATGCATGTGCCTTAGGCTGCAAGGATCCCTGGGACATGGGCAGGGGTCTATGTAAGTGCAAAAGGGCATGCGAGGAGCGTGTAGCATTTACAATGCATACCTTTGTCCTCTCCGGCTATTTCTCCGGGTCCACGTGCACAGAGGAAATACTTTCTAGTTCATACAGGCTCACACGATGCACACATAGATGCCAGAAAGTGCGCCAAGATGAATAAAAACTGCGATCTCTTAAAGAGGGTGCGGCGCACATGATGTGATCTTTCAAACCTTCATGACACTACAAAACACTTGTCTGGATCGCTGCAGTTTTGATTACAACGAGGATTTTCAGAGCTACACAAGGAGGTAAAACCAAAGCTTCCAGCTCATTGTTTAAGCCATTACCTAGACTGCTGTGGGTCAGGCCTGGGGCCGGCAGGGAATGCTGGGTATGCTGAACGTCGGGGGGGTAAGTCAGGCAGGGGAGAGGGGGGCGCAGGAGAGGAGAGGGGCGGCTGAGGGGGTGCTTGAATGCCGCGGATACGTTCAAACTCCTCCACCTGTGCAGGAGTTTGGAGGGTAGACTTTAAGATCTGTTTGTGAGGCGGATGTCATGAATGCTGAAATGTTTGGATTAACATGACTATATGATTTCTTTACTGGATATGCACTAGAAGGCGTGAGCACTGCCAGCTGTAGCCAAGCACACCCAACATACACCTGTCTCCTGGCCTAGCGTAAAGCCATACACTCAGGACACACATTCACTGAACCCTTGACCCAATCGCCACCCACCCGCCCACACAAATCACACCTGATCTTTGACCCTGCCTACTGCGTCAGGGTCTCTGTTGGCAGAGGGCAAGGCCAATTGCGCCTGCAGCTCCCTTATCATACGCCATGCATCTGCCAATTGCTCTTCCTTGGCACGCACGGAAGCGTCCTGTCGTGATGCACGGCTGTTTAGCTCCGTGTTCTGTGTGTGTATGTGTGTGCCGTGTGGGTGTGTATTCATGCGTGAATGTGTGCGCACGTGTATGCACGTGTATACACGTGAATTTATGCTCAAGCAAGGAGTAAATTTGATTACACGCCAGCTTCATGTTCCTGAGTGCGAGCGCAGCATAACACCCACCATCCTATAAACAGCACACCCATATTGACTGTCACATGCTTGCACTTATAAATTACGTGCTCACGGATTGCACGCTCACCTTGCCCTCTAAGTCCAGATGCTGTTGTTTAATGTACGACAGTTCGGAGTTCAGCTGCTGGACGGTGGCTTGAAGGCCCTTTTTCTGTCCCTGCATTTGCAATTTGGACGCGTTTAGGAAGGGTGCACAAGATCACAAACATTGACAGGGGTGTGGTTGCTAGTGAGCAAGCACTGCTTGTCAATTGACTGAAAGTGCACCTTCTGGTAATTTAAATGTACGCTTGTCCTTAAAAGCAGTCTCAATCAAGATTAGCGGCAAGCTGTCAAGCTTGAGGGTGTGCAGTCGGTCTACATTCTGGTTGACGTATGCTGAGCCCGTTCCCACAGTTATATGAAGTATTGTAATTTATAAGTCTTTATATTAGGGGCAGACCGAAGTAGCTGGAAAAGCTTGCATGCTGACATGTATGGGCACATGGCAAAGCGCCGACCCACGCGTGCCTATCCTAGTCTTTGCCTACTTAAAGACACATCACCGACCATGAGAAACACACACCCACTCTCACTGCCCCCCACTCCCCCCTAACACACACCTGCAGGGCCACAAGCTCAGGGCCTGGCTGGGTGCCTCTCCTCAAAGCATCTGCTGCTTGGGCATTTGCCTCAGCCACTGCAGCCGTGGCAGTTGCCGCTTCTGCCCTGGCCTCCTTAGCCAACGCATCAGCTGCTTCTGCCTGGAGCATTGACATTTGTGAAAGAGAGGGTGGAGGCTGAGATCAACAGCTAGTCTTCAAAAAGGCAAAAAAAGTGCCTTGCTTGTGGCCAGCGGCATAAAAGCTTAAGGGTCAATAATCTGATCAGGTTCGGTGCAAGGATGTGTCCTAGCCATATATGCATATATGTCCTAAAAATGTTTCTACCAGCAGACGGAAAGCGAAGCCTGTGAGTCCGACGGACTGTGCATTGATCACTTTACTCGTAATAGCTGCGTGTTGCGTATTCGACTATTTCAACTGCCATCTCAAGGGATCAAAACAACTAATAATTTCTCCAAAAACACAAGGCCTTTGCACATGGCAAGAGTCAGGGAGTACGATTGGCCTTGCGAGTGACTCACGTCTGCTGTTTCTTTGCACACATTGTTTGTGTTGCGCTTGTGCTTTCAACTCCATGGTCGTGAAAGCAATAAAAGTATACCAGTTCTTTTACCCAGCAGCCATAAACAACGTATGCGCCTTGTGCTGGTGCCAAGGCTATCACCATATTGTTTTGCAGCATACTGTGAATGTCACGTGTTAAAAGATGGCGGCTTTACCAATTCACGGGGCTTTTCGGAAGCTTGCCTGGCTTACAAAGTGTGCCCGAGACACTCAACAACACACAAGCACCCTCCCCACATGAAGGTTGGCCAGAACCCTGTATATACGGTGTGCATACGGCATTTTTGACAGGGGAATCACCAAATATACGGTCATATACGGTGTATACATACGGCTCTGGCCAACCCCACACATGAGCTCAGGAAAAGGGGCACACATTATTTATTACACACACTCAGAAAGCTGCGTACCTGCTGCTGCGAGGCACTGGCACTTGCCTTGGCGGACATCAAGTCTCGGCGCAACTCTGCTGCCTGCTGCTGATACATCTGCAGCTCAGCTGCAAGGCATACAATGGAATAAGAACGAGGATCGTGTTGGTCTCTTTTCTGGTTTCGGTACATCTGTAGCTCAGCCGCAAGGCCACAACACAAAATTATTATTAAGGTTTTTGGCTTTCTGTAAGACTCTGGCACATCCGTAGCCCAGCTTTAAGGTACAAAAAGCAAAGGCAAGGACTGCTGAAGGTAATGAGCATAGCTGCAATGTCTGATAAGCATACTCGTAAAGAGTAGCACCAGCGTCAGTATATCATTTGCCAAGTAAAGGCACCTGAGCAAAAGCAAAAAGCACGCCCACACAAGCTATCACACATACCAACACGCCAAGCAACATTAACATTTAGTCAAGGGCACATGGATTGGGTAACATAATCATGCGTGTACGGTCCCCGTTTGCAATAGCTTGGTAGGGTAAAGGGTCAAAACAATCATGTCAGTTCTGGGACTTCCCTGGATGCCTAAGCACAAACCTTGCAGTCCCTCCACACCACTGGTGTGCTGTTGCCTCTGTTGTGCAAGCTCTTGCTCCAGCTCTCCTACACGGGCCTTGAGCTGTGCCTGCTGGGCCTCCGCAGCATTGAGGGCGTGCTGCAGCTGCTGCTCCTCTGCCACGAGAAGCGTACTGCAGGGTGTGTAGGTGTGGTGTGCAAGCACATGTGCATCTGTGATTGAGTCTGACCTAAACGTCAGCAGCAGTGATCATAAACTGCAGCTGCTGCTCTTTTGCCACGTTTTGCTGCAGTGTGTACAAATGTATGTGGTTGGTTAATTGTACCTGTGTGCATGTGTGTAATTAATAAGTCATGCGTGTGCCTGCTTAAAATGAACTGAGTGCTGGTTCTCTCTGCCAGACAGCTCTGCTGCGCTTCATCCAGACCACGTCAAATGAAAGCTCAAATGCTTAGCCCAGCGCCATGCAGTGTCTGCACCCCTACCTTGATGACAGTGCCTCTCCTCCAGACTCAGCTGCTTCCCTCATTGACCTCATTAGCTGCTTGCGAAGGGTTGCCACCTCTGCCTCCAAAGTGCCCACCTTCAGCGTCAGTGTGCATACATGTGTGTATGGTGGGGTGTGTGTTTTGTGTGCGCAGGTGCGCAGGCGTGCTGCATATACATTTCAGCTGACATTTGCACTAAGACTTGAACCTGCAATGAAGCAGCTTAACAGCTTTATTCAGACAACCTACTTCCTCCTGGATATCTAAATTTGCTACCTGTCTAGTAAATACGCTGTCTGAGAGCGGCTGCAAATAGGCCAGAGCCCACTTACTATTCTCCCACGCCCCTTATTCCTTTCTTCACTCATGCAGCACGCTACTGAGTAATGATGGACTAGGGAAAACATGTATGCTACTTCCCATGTGGCACCCACCTTTCCCTCCAGGCCCTTATTCCTGTTCTCACTCTCTTGCAGCATGCCACTGAGCGGTGATGAAACATCAGAGGGCTGCTGGCCTGATCTGAAGCTTTGGCTTGCCAAGGACCTACGTGAGGTTGTATGTATGGTTATGTGCGTTTGCACTTGGGTGTGTGTATATATGCGTGCTTTTGTGCGTGTTTGTGAATGTTTATGGATGTGCATGTGCTAGTGGGAGTAAATGCATGCATGAATGTGTGAAGGTGGTGTGCTATGCGTGTCACTGTGCTAATGTGTATTTTTGAAGGGCTGACCAGAACGCATATGTATGCCGTGTGCAATTACGTGATGAGATGCTTGTAAGGGATGCGATAGAGTTGGGAAACACGATCTCACGCCTGCGTGCAGTCAGATACCAGCAACCTTTTCTCCTATCACAGCACAAGCACACAGGAGCATATGTCCCACGTCATGTTTAACCGTGCGCGAGAGAAGGCATGCCGCCGTTTTTGCGAGGGGGAGCAAGAAAAATGTCAGGTTGCATTGAAGGAATAGCGTTTGTGTAGAGGAGCAAATGTGATCAATGCCCAAAGTGTCTAAACAGAATAGTGTTTTGTGATGTCAACCTGAACATACTTAGAACTGTGCAAGAGGTCATCGGACTCATAAGCTGGAAGGTAGTGTTTGTCAATGCTTCACCAGTTCATCATTACGAGCCATTTGCAAGAAACATAGTACGTGACATGTTCCTGTGTTACAGCAACTGGAGGCACAAGAGTGAAGCCAGCTAACGACTGGCTTGAATATCGCTTCATAGACACGCAAAGTTGAAAAGTAAGAGAACATTTCCCTCCTACTTATCAGCTTTGGTCATCAGAGCATGACTCCATACGCCCACACTTTGTGGGCCAATGCAGGGCCTTCTCATCTGCCCTGTCTTTTACCAAACATAACAGGTATCACCTGTATTCTATTTTTTTGGCAGGGGGCGGAGATAATTGGAATCAAGTCTACATTATAATCAGCTGGAGAAGATTAGGTGAAGCAGCGACCCCAGTAAGCAGGGCAATCATGATAAGGGTACTATTTTGCATGAGGGGGCAGATTGCACACACTTTGTCAGCTCCTGCAGCAGTGTGTCCTTTTCGTCCTGGGTAACCTTCTTCTGAGCAAGGGCTAGGCCCAGCTGGCTAGCCAGGTCATCTGTCTCTGATTTCAAAATCCTGCAAGGGTAAGGATAGGTAATGGCGTGGATGGCACAGTCGCTGGTGACTGTAGGGTAGATGGGCTTAGGGTGCGTGTTCAGAGCTGTTTTCCTATTTCTTATGCCTCCAGGATCCTACATGGATCGAATAATTGTCAAATATGTGGGAGGGTGGGAGGGATGGGGGGTAAACACAGCCGTTAGTATTCCAGTGGGGAAAACATTAAGGTGGCGTGGAGGTCATATTTCTGCTCTTCCAAGGTTTGCAGGTAAGGCACTGGGAACCCCAGAGCAGCCATTACCCGCACAGGCCATGTGGCAAAGTCATAACTGTGCTTTCCTAGCTACAAGTACAAAGGCAGAGGAGGGCAAATACTTCACTTGCAAAAGGTCTGGGCACTCCTGCAAGAGGTTTACAAAGCAGCCACGCTCCAAGCAAGCTGCAAAATTAAGGGCAGACGTCATCGAGCAATTAGGGGCAACGTAGGGGCATGCAATACCAAGGGAGTATACAGGGGCACACTGCCCGTGGGTTTCTTCACCGCATATAACATGATTGTTGGGTCAGATGTATATGGTACTGCTTGTGCAGTGCCAGTACTGCTTAGCAGTACTATGCATGGTACTGCTTGTGCAGTGCCAGTACTAGGTAGTAGTACTGTGTGGTAGGGTGCTCCTTGCGCAGGGCCAGAGGACACACTCTCTCAGGTCTTGAGTTTTGCAGTGTCCTCTGCTGACATTTGTGGATTGCAAAGATTACGCTCTCCACGACTCCTGCAGACCTGTGCCTCTTACGTGCCGTTGTCATGCTCCAATGACCCTGTAGCCTCTGAGATGTTGCATCTCACGACTCACAACACACACGACTGGTACATGAGGACCAAGCATTACTGGCCTCGCAATTCTTATCTGCACACAATACAGATTTTGGTGACAAAGTACACTCCAGGTTAATGCCTTGGTGCACTGCACTGAGGACGGCCCTTCCCACAACGCACTTCAGCTCACACAACCTGGAATTTTTTACAACTAAGAACTCACTTGAGGTCTGCACTAGCTCTGCTGAGCTGGTCTTTGGTGCTACGCAGCTCAGCTGCCTCCAGGCCACTCTTGTTGTGGATGGTAGCTGTGACAAACAGGTAACGACGCAGAGACAAGTTAATGGCAGCGAGCATGAGATATCTATATGTGTAAAGACAAAAAGGGGGTATATAAGAGAGAGAGAGAGAGAGAGAGAGAGAGAGAGAGAGAGAGAGAGAGAGGGAGAGAGAGAGGGAGAGAGAGAGAGAGAGCAGTTAGGCAAAGCCTGGAGCTGTTAAGTGTCCTGACCTTTCTCACTGAAGACCAGAGTGTCGGTGAGAGTGCCAGTGAATTAAGAGTGTCAGTGAGGGTGCCAGTGAAATACCAGAGGGGGTCAACTGGGGAAATGTCCAAATATGTGCTTTCTTGCACTCAGAAGCCGGCCATCCACTGCCTCTCTATCCGATTGGGGCTATTTTTGCTCCAAATTGAAGCTCACATTTTGAGTTACACGAGGATGTGCTTGGATTCATGTGGGTCACTCTGTGTGCAAATTGGCAGGGCTTCAAGCTGTTAATGACTACCAGAACCCTAATAGGGTGGTTCTGCATGGGAAAACAGCATGTGCCTACATCCCCAACTACTTGATCGTTTCACTCCATTTTTTTGCAATGATATTTGTTTGTTACAAGGATTCCACACCCCACCAAAATTCATGTGATATGGAATGGTGGGTGGCCTGCTGTGAAGATTTTGTGATGAAAAGTGGGGTTCACGCCACGTTCAATTAGATGTGTGCCCCGGACCGGGCAGTTTTCAAGCTCAGGTGTTCTCAGCACCTCTGGGTGCTAAGCTTAGAAACTGCCCGGTCCGGGCCCCACGTTCAATTCACATTTTTATTACACCCCCATTTGGGGCCTCAGTTGACCGACCCCCTCTGGTGGAATACACAACTGGAGACAAACATGTCAGTGGGGAAAGAGTTCAGGCTGACATCAGAGAACTTGGGCCTTTTATACACGATTACTTGCCTTATCAGTCCACACACCCACAACCTCACACTTGCCACTCAGTTGCCTGACATACACACACACCCACATACACAAGAACACACACACACACCTGCGTGATCACGCATAGAAGCGTCCACCTCTCTGAGGCTGGCCATCATGTCATCCCGTTCCACCTACAAGCACAGGGGTTGACACAGACATACTCACAAAGGAGTAGGGCTGGCTATAATTGTGAGTACAGTCTTTGACACAGATACACTCACAAAGGAGTAGGGCTGGCTATAATTGAGTACAGTCTTCAAAGTCTGTGCAAGGGGGGACATCTCCCAGATTTTATCGTAATTTTGGCTTTCTGCATCCTGCCACCCTAGCGCTTCCTGCCCTTTCACCACGTAACAACTGCTGCCTGCACACATACCTTCATGCGCTGACATTCCAGCTGAGTACGAGTCAGACGGTCCGACAGCATGCCCAGATCCTTACGCAGTACAAGCTCCTGAGGTGAGCAGCAGGAGCAGGAGCAGCAGCAGGGAGAGGTTAATAGATCCCCAACATTGTCACGGGTTCTAGGGTAGTATACAGGTGGTATACAGGGTTTAGGATACAGGTAGATTACAAGATACAGGATACTGGTAGCGTACAAGATTATTATAGATAGGTACTATACCTTGCATATACACTTACACATGCATACATACATACGTAAGCACATACACTAACAGGGGAAAGATGCACTGGTTTACTTAAAACTGCGCACATACACACACAGATAATGTACGGACTTGGAGAAAAGGACCAAACAAGGAGTACAAAGACGGAGTACATGGGCAGGTGTATTACACTGCTGATTTGAGGATGAGCTACCAAGGAACAAAGGAGGGTTGCTGTGTCGCTTCAGCCCTAAGTGTTTCGATTGTGTGCTCCTATGATGCTAACAACACATGTTTGCTAACATTCACCTGCTCTCTTTCTCTCTCTCTCTCTCTCTCTCTCTCTCTCTCTCTCTCTCTCTCTCTCTCTCTCTCTCTCTCACTCTCACACACACACACCACAACACACACACACACAGGCACGTGCATTCAAAATTGGGCCTGCAAGCTCGTGACTCATGACAGTTCACCCACCACTGCGTTTGCTACTTGAACAGGGTCTATGGCAGGAGTGGCAGTGGGAGGTGGGGGTACTGGGGCTGGGGGTAGGGCAACAGGTTGAGGGGGAGGGGGTGTGGGATCAGCTGCCTTCACAATTTGCGTCTGGTCCTGTGAGTGTGCGTGGTTGGGTGGATGTGAGCCATGGCTGGCACTTGCATGTGAAGGTTTGAACGTTTGAATGCAGAAACCTTGTAAAGACACGCATGCATACAAACATATGCACAAATGCAGGGAATCGCACACATACATTCACAAATGCATGTACACATACAAGCATACAAACACCAACTCACCCCACCCCCCAGCTTGCCCATGACGGCCATCGTCTCAAAAGTCTTGACAGTATTGCGTGCATGGCGCAGCTCTCGTTTGGAGGTCTTGAACCCGGAATCAAGCTCACGTACACGAAGCTTCGCAGCACCAATGTACTTTTCTTGTTGGGCTCTGTACGTTGTGCAAGGAGGTTGAGCATACGTGTTTCATTGGAGGTATTGCATGTACACACACACACACCTATGCACAGGGGCATACCAAGACTTGAGGGTGGCCACGAGGGATGCGGGCTTGAAGCAAAAATTAAAAATTCATAATCCTACGCTGACTAGGATTGAAGTGCATTGCTGTCTAGCTCTGAACGAGTGCATACAGAGCTACATCAAAAGAACAAAGGCCTTTAATTCAGGACTCAGGATTGAATCCTCAACTATGTGCATAGGGCATAGGCCATGCAAAGCAGCAGAGGCACAGCCAACAGCTAACCTTGTGTGTATACAAGTTTGGCCAACCGTACACACTCTGACCAACCATACACACTCTGGATGCTATCTATATATACCTACTGGTGAAGCTTGGATTATGCATGAGCAAGATTGAACATAGGCGCGTTTTTGGGTTGTGACCTCTTGCAAGAAGAGAGACAAGAAGCAAAGCTTTTGCTGAGGGACATCTTTGGTCAATGTGACTTTTGATCCAATCTTACTGAGGGGGGGAATTCAAGGGGCGCAGAGCAAGGCATGATCACACATGTGAGTCACCAGCATGAATCACAGGATCAGTGCCTTATGCATCAACCAGTTTGGTTCAAACTCATACAAATACACACACGTGCCCAGCATACATATACGCTCAAGCGCAATATACACGTATACACGCACGCACACAAACACAAGCACACACTTTTACACACACACCTGTGCTGCTGCAGGTGAGCATTGGTGCTTTGCAAGCAGTCCTGGACGTAGAGCAGGTACTCAATGATGAGCTGGGACAAGCGGAATACCTGAAGCGGAAAAATAAAAGCCAATGTGCAGCATGTAACATGATTGCGAAATCCCCTGCCATCTCCTCGGTCCAAGAAAAATTGCGCATGATGAAAGGCACGTGTAGAAGCCCACCAAGCCAAGAGTCCTACTAGTCAGTACCTTGAGGAAGTTGAGTTCTGTCAGGTGGCGGGTGTCCTCTGCTTCGATGTCCCCATAGGCAATGATGCTCACAATCTTTTCCAGCATATCCAAGTCAATGTCTCGGACCTGAGAGCGATGATGAGGCGGCAGTGGGTGAGTGTGGATCACTGTTTCTCTAAGCACATGTTTTGTGTGACGAAGCTGCGCTAGAAAGATGTGGGTTATTGCATGCGCAAGTTTCAACATTTTGTTTGTGCTTGCTTTTGTGTTAGGTTGTGAGTAGGTCAGAGTTGTGCTCTAAATGTGTGTGCAAGTGTGTATATATAAATTTGGTGTGAGTGTCTACGTGCACGTGTTTGTGTATAAATTCCTCTGTAAGTGTTTGTATTTCCTTGTTTGCGTGTGCAACTTTGTGTGTTGTTGTGCGTGTATATATATGTATTTGTGTGTGTGTGTGTGTGTGTGAGAGAGAGAGAGAGTGTGTGTGTGTATGTATGAGTGTGTGTGTGTGTGTGTGTGTGTGTGTGTATGTATGAGTATGTGTGTGTATGTGTGTGTGTGTGTGTATGTGTATGTGTGTATGTGTGTGTGTGTATGTATGAGTATGTGTGCATGTATGTGTGTGTGTATGTGTATGTGTATGTGTGTGTGTGTATGTGTGTATGTGCGCGCACACATGCATGCACAAAATAAGCATGCTTGCACGGTCAAACCCTGCACCGGGCCCCACAATATTGTTGATGTCCACTCCATGCAATAGTCTCCAGTCAATCCTTGACCGCCTGGACTCAAATCGAAATGGCTGGAAGCTCGGAACTCCTTGGTCTGCCGACAGGTCGTTGCTGCTCCCCATCTTTTCCCATCCATGCTTCATTTTTCCTCGCAGCATATTTGCTATTCAAAACCTGATTTATGCATAATGAAAGGAGGGTTGACCGAAGGGCCTTAGGATCAATTATAATTAGGATGTTGTTTATTCTGACACATTTAACGTTGCCCTGATATGAATTTTAGTTATAACCTGGTTTTAACCTGCGGACGATTTTGCAATTACCACCATAAATGATCTTTACAGTATTAGTTCAAATTTCTCATGGATTTCATACGCATTCTGGACGGAAAGTTCTGCACTAGGGTAGAGGAAAAGGAGTGGCCATGCCTCGGCGCCAATTGCTACTACTTGATGGTATGCCTAGCCATGGTTCATTTATCATCCTCGCCCTGTACGCAACGCGCCGCTGCTGAGTAGTTGACGGGTTTCATTCTTGTGTCCCGCATGCGCACCCAGCAACACCCCAAACTCAGAAATACGACCTATCTATACAGACAAGAGCTGCAGACGTAGCTCTGCGACACGAGGTAGTCAATACCCTGGATGCCGCCGTTGGCCTTGGATTGACCAGCCTCCGCGTGTGGGCGTTTGCAGATGGCCTTGGCTGGAATTATTTGCAGCAAGCTCCAGGTGCGTGTGTGAACCTGTATTGCACGATACATGAAGAAGGTTCTTATACAATTGGAACTGAAAATCAACTACCTGCTTGTACAGGCCAATATGACAAGCAAACATTCCTAGGCCTTGATTTTGTGATCTCTGAGGTGCGTGCTCTGCTGTCTGTTTCAGGCTTTTCCTGCTTATATATGGAGTGCTTACGTGCATTTCGCCACAACTATATACACAACCTTCTCCCATTTTATACGTCAGGCTAAAATTCGGGGTCTGCGGCTGATTTTGGTGTTAAATGACTACTTCCCAGCGTATGGGGGTTTGCAAGCATATGTGAGGTGTGTGTGTTTGTAACTGTATTGACTGTGCTCGTAATCTACTACATACACTGAAAGGCGATGGATTATATATGGAGGTGCTCAGGCAAACTCATTTGTGCACATCCAATAGTTCTTGTATAAGCACTTCCATTCCACCTACTATTGCAGCTGGAGCAAGGGTGTGCCTAAGGAAGCAGCTTGTGCGGAGCATTTCTACACAGATGCCTTTTGCCAATCCGTTTTCCACAGCCATGTTACGACGGTGCTGCATCACGTCAACGCAATCACAGGTATTAACAACGGATATTTCCCCTCCAAAAGTTGATTAGTTTTCCTCCCTGCGCACTGATCTGGTAATTATACTTGGGAACTGCTGCTCAGGCACTAAATATAGTGAAGAGCCTGCAATTATGGCTTGGGATATTTGTAACGAGCCTCGCTGTAGGAAGGACACGGGCGTTTCGCCTGATACCATGCATGTGAGTAGAGGGCTGAAGCAGCATGCCAATCAAGTCTGCTGCAAAATGCAATGACGTATGCACGGAAACGACAAATTTCAGAACCAGGAATAATGCTGTGTAGCAATTATGAGCAAGCACTTTTGTGTCAACACATTTCTTGATCAAACACAATTTGCTGCAGGCATGGATTGATAAAACAGCTGCGCACATTCACGGCCTTGACAAAAACCACCTTGTCACAGTTGGGACGGAGGGCTTTTTTGGGTCCTCGTCTCCAGGTGCATATCTTCAAAAGTCACACAGTTTACAGTATAAGGACGGAATTCAAGTAAGTGCTCACGCTACCAAGGTGTCCATTATTTTTGTGGATGGACTCAGATTGGCCCTTTTTTTATTACATAAAACCAATCAGTTTTGAGTGCATTGTGGCAAGAAGTAGGCCTTGCAGCTTTTTATGAAGACGCTTCTGCAGCGACATTGGATTCATCCAGGTTTCTTGAGCGCGAATCCTGGAGGACATCAAGATGAGGGGTGTGACTTCAAGCGCACGCTTTTGATTCCTGGGATCGATTTTGGCAGTTTTCATCTGTGAGTGAGTGGTGGTGGTGGAGGTAGCAGGAAGGTCTGAATTGTACTCAGCAATCAAAATGATTGCCTGTGTACCCTTTGTGTACTATCAGGTGGTAAAGAGCAAATTTAAGGCCATTGTACTTGTTAAACGTAGCTCACTAGTTTATTTGTCAGCTGTTGTTGGACAAAGGAAGAATCCTTTATTCCAAGTCTGGACTTGAGGAGGTTTAAAAGAGTGGACGGAAACTAGGGTGGGTCCCCCTTTTGAGAGGGAGCTCTTTGTTGAGTGCACTGCTTAATGGCCAACTGCCTGCGTTACAACAGTTGCTGCTGGAATATCACGACAATTGTTTTTCCAGAGGACCTTATTTAATTTCATTTATTCCCCTAAAACTTACTGGAAATGCAGGCATCCAGATCACTGGCTACCACGGCACACAAATGCTGCGGAGACTGCAAAGTTTGTGCAGAGATGGATCAAACAACACGCAACAGCTTGCAGGTAAATCTCATTGCGCTGTCTATAGAATATGTGGAAGGTGCAAGGTGGGTACAATGACCCCAAAACCTATTGCTTTACACGGAATGCAATGCTTCTCTACATCTGTCAGAATATACGAGGACACCAACCCCTTGCTTTTAATCAAATATTGCATTTCTACATCTGTTAGGATACGTGGGAAGCTTGCAGCATTAAAATACACAGGACAACAAGGCGAGTTAAACCTTGCTCATTTATATATGTAAAGTAAAGCTATGTATGGATAAATTTGTGTGCATGCGTCTGTATGCAAGGGAGGCAGGCAAACCCTGTGTGCTGAGCGAATTTGGGAGCAGACGACGCGTCTGCTCTGAGTGGAAAGGCGACTTGTCAGGTACAGAGCAGGAGGGGAACAGGCTTTCAGAAAATAGTGGCCATGCCCTGGAGCACCTTGCGCAGGCTGAGGCTGGCTGCATGGAGAGGGAGGTGCTGTACGAGGAGGTGAGTGTGAAGGTTGGCCAAAGCTATATATGGGGCGGTCAATTCACATTCCTACGCTCGTGTATTGCTATAAGGCTGTACATTTTTGTACTTCTCACCATGTTACAACACAACACCTTCCACTAGTAAGAAATCTGCACTGTTGTCAATGCTTAAACAAGCATACGTTTACTTTTGTGTCACCCAGCTCAAACAAGGGCCTCACCCAGCTGAAATAAGGCCTCTCTGTTGCCTTCCTACTGTCTTCAGGTTCTGACTCGATGCTTTAGTGGCTCAGCTGAACAGCTGCAAGTTGGCAGAGGGCACCATCAGCCTGGTGACTCAGCCTCACCAGGAGAGCCTGTGCATGGAGCCATGTTCTGGCTTCTTTGCACTGAGTCGTACCCTGATTATGATGGCTTCAGCGTCTATCACCTGCCATCCAAAATAGTCGAAGGCCGAGCTGCCTGGATTCCAGATGACAGTGATGCGGTCTCTGCTGTGTTAAAGCGCTGGAGTAGGAGAATCAAGTTGAATGGACTGAATGCAGGCGTGCAGCAGAAGATTTAAGTAATAAAACTAGATAGAGGTGCTACAGGGGGCACATCAGGCAGGTCTGACAGACTTGGCAGTCAAAGCAGAAGCATTATCAATAGCAAAACCTTTTGTCTTTTCAAGAGACTACCGCCGGTTGTATTAACGCACGTTTGTATCTACATACGGGAATAGCTGAGAAACATTGGAATGCAGTTAGCCAAAAAAGCTATCCTCACTTTCTTTCGATACTTCTAATTCTACTGCCATCTATAAGCAAAGTCTTTTGATACGAGGAAAACACATAACGTTTTAGTTGATTTTCTTGCAAATTAATTATCCAGCAAATTCAAACGGATTCAGAGCGACGTAATTGTGTTTTATCAACTTAACCTTTCCTTTCTTTGCTAAGTCACTACGGTAGCCTGCATCATACAGCTGCCAGCAGTGCTGTCCCTGGAGAAGAGCACCTATAGGCGCAGAAGCTTGTCCAGTGCCAAGAGCAGCAAAACGTGGCTCAATGAAGATTAGGAAAAGAACGCAGACAGTGCGATCACAACCGGCATGGATTAGGAAAGGATGTTCTTATGTGTTCTGCACCACCCAATGGATGCAAAAACACACAACATCCCATCTGGAGAACAAGATAAGAAGAGAAGGCTTTCAGTGGGGATTAGGTGGTTGGCAGGCAGAAGCCTGCACACCACCGGGAGTATTGCTCAGATATTTGTATTCAATGTTTCGTCTCATCTCTCATCTGTATAATTTTTGTTGCGGATTTGGTTCCGGCATGTCGGCCTAATTGTTTAACAAGTGCTGTGGCATGTAGACCAACAACTCCAAAGCTGTGGAGTGGGTACCTTGTGTGGCTGCTGTAATGGTGCCTGTTGCTCCTAGCACGATGGTTTGGAAGGGTTTGCGGTGTTTGAGTAAGCGAGGCATTAGCAGCTTACGTTGCTCTTGTGCCTTTCCTGCTTGTTGGGTAATGTGTCTACACAGTACTTAATTTTGATCAGGTGTATATCGCGTTATATCGCTCTCTTGGTCGCTCTCTTCGTTTAATAGCCAGGGGGTATATATGGATTTGCAGGGCCATCTACTTAGTCATTACGGGCAACCCTTCTTGCATTATTGGCAGACCTAGTTTGACACGTGTTTGTTGAGTTTCGTTTGGGGCGTGGTTGCTGCGTTGGAGTAACTGCGATTGCATCTGGCTTCAAGCAAGCTGCCAAATAGAGCAAAACGTAATTGCTACTACCCTACCTCCTATTGAATGTCTCTGAAGTTCCTCTTGGCTAATTTGTGCGAGTAGTATGCAACAAAATTTTGCTGAAGTTCTTGATGCATGCCATGCGAGCAAACCATAAAGCTAGCAAATTTTGACGTGCCTCAGCTGTTTCTGCACATCATGGAGCAGACCTTTCAAGCCTTAAATCGATTGCTTCTTACAAGAGCTGGGTTATTAATAGAAGAGAAGCCTTGCAAAACAGCAGCAACCTAGAAATCTGTTACAATTCAGTACTAGTCGCATTCCATCCGACCCAAACAAAAGCTTCCCGTTCAATTCAAATATAAGTAATTCAAGCAGTCACAGAAGATTCCCAGTCTAGCTACGACAACACTCCTGCCTCTCAAGCCTGCTTCTAAACCATACGCGGTGTGGAGGGAGGGAATGGTCACATACATCTCTAATACTCTCACTGGCTCCTCTCTTAATTGCGTGCATCCCGAAAGAAATTGCGTCTAGTAACCAATGTGGCATCAGGGGATGCGCATCTCACAAACATGACATGCGAGTTACAAGTATGACAATTGTCTGTTTCATATTACTTCTATTTAGCAGGTGCACTAGAAGCACACTTATAAGATTGCAGCCCCAGCTATGTGCTGCTGCGCATCAATGGGTTTAGTCTTAATCTGTTGTACAACGAATGCTAGGACTCATTTCATCTAAACCCCTGTATACAAAGGGCCCCATAAGGTCCGTGCTCTAAATGCCCGTGTACCAGTACACAGTCTCACCCTCCTTGTCAGGGCGGACAAGGCAGCATGTCTTGTAATCTTGCCACATGGCCTTGAACACGTTTCGGTTATCCCTTGCATAGTATTCGCCCAGCACCTGTGTATGTGTGAACGTGAGAGTGAACGTGTGAGTGAGTGTGAGAATGTGTATGTATGTGTGTGTATGTGTGAGTGTGAGCATGCACATGTGTGTGGATGTGTGTCCACCTGCTATTATTATTTGTGTTGCATTTCATTTGCGGAGGTCCTAAAAGACCTCATTCATCCTGCCATACGTTGCATCCCTTCCAGGCTAGTGCTAGTACGGTCAGACAATACGGTACAAATAGTACGGACTGTCTTTCCTTAAAATACGGCTTCCTGGTGTATTTTGGTGACCGTAGTCTACCATCTAGACGGTAATTAACGATACGGTGTACGGTACGGTGCCAAGCTTGCACTGCCAGTGCAAAAATGGCCTTAGAATGGCCTCTCCGCCCCAAAACCTCCCATTTTCGCTCCCCGGTGTGCTCCTCCCATGTGCTGACGCCACACGATGCTTCCATGAACGACCCTGAGGCTGGGTTGGGGCTGCATCAGCTCGGGGGCTGGCACTGCCAGTGCAATTTTGGCCTCAGAATGGCCTCTCCGCCCCAACACGGGCTGGGTGTACCTCCTGCATGCTCCTCTCATGTGTTGACGCCACACAATGCTTCCCTGGACAACCCTGAGGCTGGGCTGGGGCTGCATCAGCTCGGGGGAAGTTTCTGGGTCCCCCCAATGGAACCCCATCGCCCTAAGGGGCAAGCATCACTATTTGACCTAGGTTGCACCAAACGGAAGCGCACAGAGGACAATGGTCCTGCTCGGGAGCTCATCATCCCAGTGTTGTGCACTTTACGGTTGACGCCGTCAACCGTCATTTGACGGTCAGGGGTAATTTACGGTTTTGACCGTCAGAAACTAATTCTCAGGCGTAATTTACGGTGATTTTAATTTTCGACGTATGACGGTCGGCTTTACAGTAATTTACGGTGGGAAACCGTCAGCAATTAGTTATTTACGGTGGGAAACCGTCAGGAATTAGTTATTTACGCTGAGTCAGGGCCACACGAGCCCTCTTGGCCTGATTACCGGAGGACATTTATATTTATATCGCAAATCGCAAATGTTGTTTGTGGGGAAATCGGAGCTTGAGTTGGCACTCTGAGCCACTGAGTACCTGACGCCGCACCATTACGATTTCCCACCGTCAGTATGAATTTCACCGTTAATTACGGTTATGTGACGTAGACGTCATTTAAGCACCGTAATTAACGGTGCCATTTGTGATTGACGCCGTATGTGCACAACACTGATCATCCGCCTCAGGCCTGATGTGCAGCAGGCAGTAGCAGCCAGGGATGCAGCCATTGCAGCCAGCACTGCATTCCGCCCTGCCCCAGGAGCCGGGGGGGCCGCACTCACAGTGCGAGGGCCAGGGGCAGGGGCAGGGCAGGGGCCTTGAAACCCTGGAGATTTCAGAGACCACCACGGAGGAGGACGAGGGGGAGGAGGAGGGGGGGGAGGCAATGCAAGAGTAACTCCTCCGGCTGAAGTTAGGAGCCTTAAAACTCGTCTCAGACTTTGATGTAAACCAGCACTGAATAGATACAAAGAGGAGAGCACAAGAAATCCCCAAATTCACAAAGTTCGCAAATTTCCTTAACTTTTCAGGGGCCTTGCAAAAGCTTAATGCTCGCTAATTATTTATTCTAATTATTTTGGCACCTCGCAAAAAGTAGGCCTCGCAATACTAAAAGCGCAGTACGGTATTCATTAATAATTGTTGCACAAGAAAAGAAATGTTATGGGTCGAAATTGGATCCAAACAACCAAATTACGGTCAAAATCGTACTGTACGGTGGCACCATCCGTGTACAGTTGGGACCGTTTTTTCAAACAGACCGTACTAGCACCGTCTTGTACGGTGCAAATACGGTGCGGACCGCCTAGACGGTCAAAAAGTTGAAAGACGGCGTAGTAGCACAAGCCTGATCCCTTTGCAACCCCCAAAACGCGGGTCCATCAGATAATAGATCCACAATTCACAGGCTCTTCAATTACAATACGTTCATGTACTC
>Ga0307947_1000885_pt1:0-5000 | contig 22754 bp, 27 predicted proteins | sample OrgLakmetagen232_FD_201840 | JGI IMG/M metagenome (GOLD analysis project Ga0307947, IMG submission 201840) | Saline water microbial communities from Organic Lake, Antarctica - #232 | ecosystem: Environmental > Aquatic > Non-marine Saline and Alkaline > Saline | place: Antarctica: Organic...
CGAGGTTCAGCAAACATGCGTCAACCTGCATCTCCATCGTTTCAATTCGTGTCACTTCTTTACTGCCACCTGATGGTGCGAACAAATTCTCGAGGTTCAGCAAACATGCGTCAACCTGTATCTCCATCGTTTTAATTCGTGTCACTTCTCCACTGCCACCTGATGGTGCGAACAAATTCTCGAGGTTCAGCAAACATGCGTCAACCTGTATCTCCATTGTTTTAATTCGTGTCACTTCTCCACTGCCACCTGATGGTGCGAACAAATTCTCGCGGTGCAGCAAACATGCGTCAACCTGTATCTCCATCGTTATAATTTGTGTCACTTCTCCACTGCCACCTGATGGTGCGAACAAATTCTCGAGGTTCAGCAAACATGCGTCAACCTGCATCTCCATCGTTTCAATTCGTGTCACTTCTTTACTGCCACCTGATGGTGCGAACAAATTCTCGAGGTTCAGCAAACATGCGTCAACCTGTATCTCCATTGTTTTAATTCGTGTCACTTCTCCACTGCCACCTGATGGTGCGAACAAATTCTCGCGGTGCAGCAATATTGTTGCACCCTGTATCTCCATCGCTTAAACTCTTGTCACTACTCCACTGCCATTCCAGATGAAAAGAAAAGAAAAAGAAAAGAAACACTACGCAGGCAGTAAAAATTATTCCCCACAGATGCTAACAAAATAGAAACTAAGGCAGGTAACAGCCCTGCAGAGGTATTCGGGTGCTGTATATATGTATTCGGGTGTAGTATATATAGATATCGTCACCATCTCTGTCACAGCAGCGGTGCATCCTTTGATGATCCACAGGCAATCATATTCTTTAAAAACCAGAGCAGCCAAACTTTTACCCTGTGCTTTCGAAGAGTCATTATGTATGCACTAACTTGCCGTGCAGGCTCATGAAGGCCGTGTATGCCCAGTGCCATAAGGGGCCACGTTATCACACTATCATGACGAATGAAGAGAAGGGAGCTGGGCCCCCAAGGGACATTCATTGTGCCATGTAATAGTAGCTTTGAGGGCTACGTGCAGATTCCAGGCCGTGTCATACGCATTGCAATGAATCTGAGACTATCGGCAAACACACACATACACGCACACAAACACACACACGCACGCACCTTGACAATGATGGGTAGGTTGCGAAAAGATCGAGAGGCCAGTCGCTGGACGACAAGGATGGTAGGCCGATTTTCGCGCAGCTGGTGGGCTTTGTTGCACATCGTCCCACCCTGATGCTGGTGCTCAGTGGGATTACGTGTAGGTGCGTGGCCATCCCTCAATTGTGGTTGGTGGGACAAAATGGCTTTCTCAGTGAGGGCTGTGCGGAAAGTGGCCGCACATGGGGTGCGGCAGGGCACGTAGTCCTTGGATGCGTACCTGCGCAGTGAGAGGCATGTACGTATGTATGTGCATAGCGCTTCTTGAACCTGCACCTGCATGTCAGGAAAGAGATACCCACTTTTAAACGCGAGTCTCTTGATGTGTGCCTGCACAGTGAGAGGCATGTACGTATGTATGTGCATAGCACTTCTTGTACCTGCATAGCGCTTCTTGAAGCTGCACCTGCACGTCAGGAAAGAGTGTCCCACTTTTAAACGTGTCTCTTGATGTGTACCTGCGCAGAAAGAGGCATATACGTATGTATGTGCGTAGCGCTTCTTGAACCTGCACCTGCACGTCAGGAAAGAGTGCCCCACCTGTCATCGTGGGTCTCTTGATGTGTGCCTGCACAGTGAGAGGCACGTATGCTACGTACAGTACGATCTGCGTCTCTGCACCTGCGCACCACGATAAGACATCTGACCCATGCACGTGATTCCTGTGTGTGTACCTGCACAATGGGAGGCACGGATGTTACGTACAGTACAATCTGCGTCTCTGCACCTGCACACCACGATAAGACATCTGACCCATGCACGTGATTCCTGTGTGTGTACCTGCACAATGGGAGGCACGGATGTTACGTACAGTACAATCTGCGTCTCTGCACCTGCGCACCACGATAAGACATCTGACCCATGCACGTGAATTCTGTGTGTGTACACAATGGGAGGCACGTAAAATACGTACAGTACGATCTGCGTCCCTGCACCTGCACACCACGATAAGACATCTGACCCATGCACGTGATTCATGTGTGTGTACCTGCACAGTGAGAGGTGTGCATGCCAGGTATGCTGGATCAGGAGCTCTTATTTCATCAAAATATTTGCGCTTTTGTGGCGTGGCCTGTTGTTACTATTTTAAGCGTGCCTGCGCAGTGAGAAGCATGTGCGTGACCCTGATTGGCCTGTTGTCTTTGTTCTAAGCGTGCCTGCGCAGTGAGAAGCATGTGCGTGACCCTTAATGGCCTGTTGTTTTTGGGGCGGAGCCCCCCGGGGCGTAGTCCCTTTATGTTCACTGCAGTCAACACTGCGCTCTCAGAGAGTCGACACTGAAAGAATAGAGCATTGAGCCAGCCAGGCAACCTTACAGTGTAAAACTTGTATGAAACAAAAGCCATTTTTGCGCTGATTCCGGAACACCCCGGTCAAACCCCCCTCCACGCGCGACCCTTTCGGGGTCGCATGTCTTTGTTCCCCCCGGGATGCAATTGGGTGTACTTATCATATATTAGAATATTTTTTACATATATCTTAGCCCTTCTTAGTGGTGTCGTTCAGTGTGGTAGAAGGCTGACCGATCTCAACACGCTAGCAGCGCTTGCAGCAGCAGAGCAGAGACGGCAGCAGCTTCACAGCACTCGGGAGGACAGGCGAGCGAGGGCCCGGAGAGGACCCGCGTCCAGCACTTGGCACAGCACTTGGAGCAACAGTCTCAGCCTGGCAATGCCACTCAGCAGGCACAGGAAGCAGCAGCCCAGTGAGAGGTGGTGGCTCTGAACAACCGTATGGAGCTCAGGTGTTCAGAGGAGCAGTTCAGATGGATTGCAGCCCCCCTGAATTGCTCGCTCACCCGTGAGCACACAGCTGTTGAGGTATACATCGGAGGTCTTACACACCATTGGCAAGCAAACAGCTTCAGACACGGTATGGTACGACAGGGACTGCTGTGCAAACGCAAGAGCGGGGGGGTGCTGGGGGGGCACAGCCCCCCCTGAATTGTCTAACTCATTTGAATGCCGCTCTTCATTGCAAAGACCAGGCTGCCATCTCAGAAATGGTTGAACAGGAGCAGTGGGGTGCAGAGGGAGTGCAGCCCCCCCTGAATCGATCTCACTACATTAGGTACAACTTCAATGCAGGTTGAAGCGCAGGCTCCGCCCCATTCTTTGTGATCTGCAGGATCACACCCTACTTGTTATTCTGTGTTCCTGCGCAGTGAGAAGCATGTGCGTGATCCTGAATGGCCTGTTGTTTTCAATCCGTGTTCCTGCGCAGTGATAAGCATGTGCGTGACCCTGAATGGCCTGTTGATTTTATTCTGTGTTCCTGCGCAGTGAGAAGCATGTGCGTGACCCTGAATGCCTCTGTACACGGGATATTTTTGCATTCAATGGACAACAAACACACACACACACCTCTTCCTGCACGGATCTGAGGCCGTGTTTACAGCTGATCATAGCAAATTAAATTTATACAAAATCCCAATGGTTCAGCTTGGCTAGGTGAGTTGTCATGAGGATTGTTGTTCAGAAGTTTGAGAAAAGTATGCTTGAAGCAAAAAATCAGGGTTTTGGGCACAGTTTTGAGCAATGAATTTTTGAAGATCCTCAGCTGCCGCTGCCCACCGACGCCCACCCCCAGCATTCCAGACCACAAAACTTGGCAGGACGTCCCTGAGGAGCACACTGAAGACCGCCTGACACTCATTTGGTGGCAAAATGGTGCGCATCCAGGTTCTTAAGAAATGCACCTTTATTGCCAGCAAACAATCCACACACAACATCTTAAAGAGCAAACTTTCACTTCCTTTTTTTGCTTTAACGGTGTGGCCCTAAACCTACTCAGGAACAACAGATATGGTGAAATCTGGACCAGGAGCCGCATTGCCTGTACTCACGCAAGAGCACCACCACTTTTCTAGCAAGGTGACGGCAAAAGTCTAGCCATAACGCACACCTTGGACCCCAAACCCGTTTATTTTGGAGAGTGAGTTTCGTAAGTTTCTTCTCACTACCCTGGATCATTAAACATCGAAAATGACAAGGTAAATTACAGGGCCCGAAATTGGCAGGAAATGGTGACCCTGACTATGGGTAGGGTTGGCCAGAACCGTATTATACACCGTGTATGACCGTATATTTGGTTAATTCCCTGCCAAGAATACCTTATATACACCGTATATATATATGGTTCTGGCCAACCCTATTTATGAGTAAATAATCACTAAAACCCGCTAGGAAGCTACAGCTGCACTTTCCTAGATATTCAGGTGAGCACAGTCACCTAGATATGCATGTTACTGAAATGAGCGAACACTAAGTGGAATATCAGCAACACATAAAGGTGCGTGTACAAGGTCAGCCTTTGGAAAGTAAGGTGGGTATAGAAGGACCTAACTATGCATGCATATACAAGGTCAGCCTTTGGAAAGTAAGGTGGGTATAAAGGACCTAAATATGCATGCATATACAAGGTCAGCCTTTGGAGAGTAAGGTGGGTTTAGAAGGCCAAGTTTACCCGTGCCAATCCCCCTGAGACTCAAAACGAACATTCTCAAACTGATCCCCATTTCACTACCATGAACCCCTACATACCGCAACGTGCCACACTCCAGCTCTACACCACTTTTCTTTCGCGACAAGACGGCAAGACACACCACACCCACCTCCTACGCATGTAGGTAGTCAGGTCTGGCAAGGACCCGCGCAACCAAACACACATCCACGCAGGACGTGGATACTTGTAAATTACGACTGCAATGGCCTTCGACACGTGACATTCCTCTCTCTACGTTTGTGTTGGGACTTCCTCTCTCTACGTTTATGTTGGGGTTGGCCTTGCAACCCAGCAACCAACTCTGTCGCACTTCCCTCATGCTCACCTGC
>Ga0307947_1000885_pt1:10000-12500 | contig 22754 bp, 27 predicted proteins | sample OrgLakmetagen232_FD_201840 | JGI IMG/M metagenome (GOLD analysis project Ga0307947, IMG submission 201840) | Saline water microbial communities from Organic Lake, Antarctica - #232 | ecosystem: Environmental > Aquatic > Non-marine Saline and Alkaline > Saline | place: Antarctica...
ATACTTTGATCTTTAATTTGAGTGACTGACTGAGGAGGCATCAAGTGCTATATTGCTTGACTTGCAAAGGAAGATATGCAGACACCTCTTTCACCAAATGGGTTGCACATGAATAGGTTGACCTGAACCCTGTACAGCTTCCTTTTGTCAACCTTATTGCGTGGTTGCGTGTACATGTGCATACATGTACTCGCACAGCACGATGCAAATCACAAGGCTGTGGGTCGGCTGGTACATATCAAGTTTGCAAAGCTGTGTGTCGTAAGCTCCCAGCATTCTGGTGTACACCTGGAATTAGAAATTAAGAATTTGACGGTTTTGATGCGTGGGGGAATCCAGGTTCGGGATAAGTACGAATAAATAAGGTATAAAACAGGAACAGATAGATTTGAGGTGTGGTGCCCTCTCTGACACGCCTTTCAAGATTACCGAGGGGCGCATTTGGGTTACTTGTAGGTGCATATGGACTTTAAGAAGACACGCGACGGAATATAAGTAAAGCAGTGTTACAGGACTACCAGCACATTGTGCACCCATGCTGCACGAGTTCTTCTATTGCCAGTCCATTGTGCACCCATGCTGCACGAGTTCTTCCATCTACCAGCACATTGTGCACCCATGCTGCACGAGTTCTTCTATCTACCAGCACATTGTGCACCTATGCTGCACGAGTTCTTCTATTGCCAGCACATTGTGCACACATGCTGCACGAGTTCTTCTATTGCCAGCACATTGTGCACCCATGCTGCACGAGTTCTTCTATCTACCAGCACATTGTGCACCCATGCTGCACGAGTTCTTCTATTTACCAGTCCATTCTGCACCTCTGCTGCACGAGTTCTTCTATCTACCAGCACATTGTGCACCCATGCTGCACGAGTTCTTCTATTGCCAGTCCATTGTGCACCTGTGCTGCACGAGTTCTTCTATCTACCAGCACATTGTGCACCCATGCTGCACAAGTTTTGCCAGATCCTTTAAAGACAAACATGGTCTTGCCCAAAACACACAGCATGGATAAATGGACATCGGACATACATGGTCTTGCCCAAAACGAACAGCATGGACAGCTGACGCACGTGCCGCTTCCTGCGTGAATGCCTGTTGAACCACTGCCTGGTTGTCTTTTGCCTCGCTGTGCCCTGCAGGTGGGTATGAACAGCGCGCTTGCTAATAAAATCGTGGAGGAGCTGATCCTGACTAGGGGGCATCTGATGCCAGAGTTGGGGCATTTGCAGGTCTGTGTAAAGGATTTGGGGGGGGATAGAACTATGCAAAGGGGAATCAGACACGACCCTTCTGTAAGTCGTCCGTCATTTTTGGGGCGGAGCCCCTCGGGGCGTAGTCCCTTTATGTTCACTGCAATCAACACTGCGCTCTCAGAGAGTCAACACTGAAAGAATAGAGCATTGAGCCAGCCAGGCAACCTTACAGTGTAATATTTGTATGAAACAAAAGCCAGTTTTGCGCTGATTCCGGAACACCCCGGTCAAACCCCCCTCCACGCGCGACCCCTTCGGGGTCGCGTGTCTTTGTTCCCCCCGGGATGCAATTGGGTGTATTGATCATATATTTAGAATGTTTCCCATCATATTCTTAGCCCTTCTTCTCGCATTGGTGTCGTTGAGAGGGTAGAAGGCCGACCGATCCCAACACGCTACCAGATGGACCGACAGTCACAGCCTGGCAATGCCAATCAGCAGGCACAGGAAGCAGCAGCCCAGCCAGAGTTGGTGGCTTTGAACAACCGTATGGAGCTCAGGCGTTCAGAAGGATTGCAGCCCCCCTGAATTGCTCGCTCACCCGTGAGCACACAGCTGTTGAGGTATACATCGGAGGTCTTACACACCATTGGCAAGCAAACAGCTTCAGACACGGTATGGTATGACAGGGACTGTGCAAACGCAAGAGCGGGGGGGTGTAGGGGGGGCGCAGCCCCCCCTGAATCGCTCTCACTACATTAGGTACAACTTCAATGCAGGTTGCAGCGCAGGCTCCGCCCCATTTTTTGTGATCCGCAGGATCACACCCTACTTGTTTAATCAAATCATGATTTTTAGGTATAGTCAGCGCCAGTCTGATCTCGCAGATAGATGGTTTGGTCGCTTGACGTGATGACTTGCAGAACACAAAAGTACAAAGCTGCTTTCAGGTAGATGATAGGTATAATGATTTCCTCTCAGCACGCGACCCTGTCAATGCTCAAATCAATCCATGTAAACAAAGTGGAAAAAAACCTCCTGCACAATACGTTATTTAAATTATTCCGCTTGATTCAAGCTTGACCTCCAATTGCGACAAAAAAACAAACACGCACCAGCATACTCTTAAATACACATGCACACACATGCCCTCACACACTCTCTCTCACACACGCACACACACACGCACACTCACACATTTACACACACATACACACACACCACAGTCCCTGCAACGAGAAGTGAAGTACGGGACGGACGGCAAATCCCGCGTTGATTTCTTGCTCCAAATATCACCG
>Ga0307947_1000885_pt1:15000-22754 | contig 22754 bp, 27 predicted proteins | sample OrgLakmetagen232_FD_201840 | JGI IMG/M metagenome (GOLD analysis project Ga0307947, IMG submission 201840) | Saline water microbial communities from Organic Lake, Antarctica - #232 | ecosystem: Environmental > Aquatic > Non-marine Saline and Alkaline > Saline | place: Antarctica...
ATGAATGACAATATTCAGGGCCACGAGATGGGTCAAATGAGCAGGCATCATGATTTGCCAAAGATAGGACTGTGAAAGGCATTCCTATAGGTGAATGAATGACAAGATTCAGGGCCACAAGATGGGTCGGATGAGTAGGCATCATGATTTGCCAAAGATAGGACTGTGAGAGGTATTCCTATAGGTGAATGAATGACAAGATTCAGGGCCACAAGATGGGTCGGATGAGCAGGCATCCAGGTTTGCCTAGATCAAAACTCAATACAGCAACCCTATGACGAATGAATGACAGACTTCCAGCATTGTAAACTTACTTTTCTGCATGACACTCGTGGCAGATGTGTGCCTGAACTTGTGTGCAGGCAATTGTGTGCAGGCATGACTAATTATAGAACAACTTTTCTGCATGACACTCGTGGTAGATGTGTGCCTGAGCTTGTGTGCAGGCAATTGTGTGCAGGCATGACTAATTATAGAACAACTTTTCTGCATGACACTTGTGGCAGATGTGTGCCTGAACTTGTGTGCAGGCAATTGTGTGCAGGCATTACTAATTATAGAACAACTTTTTCTGCATGACACTCGTGGCAGATGTGTGCCTGAACTTGTGTGCATGCAATTGTGTGCAGGCCTTACTAATTATATAACAACTGTTCTGCATGACACTTGTGGCAGATGTGTGCCTGAACTTGTGTGCATGCAATTGTGTGCAGGCATTACTAATTATATAACAACTGTTCTGCATGACACTCGTGGCAGATGTGTGCCTGAACTTGTGTGCATGCAATTGTGTGCAGGCATGACCAATTATAGAACAACTTTTCTGCATGAAACTCGTGGCATATGTGTGCCTGAACTTGTGTGCATGCAATTGTGTGCAGGCATTACTAATTATAGAACAACTTTTCTGCATGACACTCGTGGCAGATGTGTGCCTGAACTTGTGTGCAGGCAACTGTGTGCAGGCATTACTAATTATATAACAACTGTTCTGCGTGACACTTTTGCAGGCGGCTTGCGTGTTTTTGGTGCAACGGGGGGACTGCGACTCCTTTTCTCCATGCAGGTATCGAATAAGAGCGTGCTTTGTTGATGCACATTACAAGGGTGCAAATGTAACATGTTTTGCCAATTAATGCATGTTGTTAGAGTTTGCTGATGATGTAACTGAAATATCAAAGACAGGAGTCTCTGTTACCATGTGGATGCCTGTTTAAGCACGCTTCTCCCTTTCTGTTGCTGTGTGTATGTCCAATGTCCCATCAGCGCACATTGTCGCTTTCTAGGTAGGTATATTTGCATTTCCTCTATTTGTGATCCTGGACTGTTGAGCCGTCAACTGACTAGTTGAACAACAGCCTGTGTGTGTTTAACCACACACACACACACACAGCCTAGTTGAACAACGGCCTGTTACTAGCACGTGTAGCCTTGTTTCCCGTTACAGGCAACACACACACGCGCACACACACTCACACAAACATACACACACGCGCACACACACACACACACACACATGCAGGCAGTGCGATCCGCGTTATGCCGACCTTGTTGCTGAGGTATGCAAAAGGAACGTCAGTACAAGGGGCATGAACCTTGCCGACCACTTTCTTTAAATGTTCTAAACGCCAGCCATTCGGCAGCAGAAGGGACAGTCTCTGTCGTACCTTCTGTGCCTGTACCTGAGCACCACCCTCTTAGTATACTCTAAACGCCAGCTATTCGGCAGCAGAAGGGACAGTCTCTGTGTTATCTCCTGTGCCTGTATCTGAGCATCAGTCAAGGAGAAGGCATTACTCAAGAAGGTGCAAGCACCATCTGTACACGCACGCATGTCTCCAATTGCCAAAGCCCAAATACCCTCTCCCCTGACACAGCTATATCTGGTCCGCATTTCAAGCCATGAGCTCTTACTTGCAACCTTCCCTGACAGGCTGCTTTGGTGAGCCAGATCCACATCCACGACCATTCCTGCATTTCCTTGATTTGATGTGCAAGTCTCGCATGTGCACTACAGTACTCCCCTTCCTGCTACCTATGCTTGCTCACAGGCTGCCAGCAAGGGTGTGAAGCTCTTAGCAGTGGCGGTGACATTGGAGCCTGTAGCCAGGCAAACAGCTGATGCGTGTGTGCAAGAGCTGCAGTGGAAGTTTGCTGGGCGGTTGCCAATCATATTGCAGTGATTGAGTGGAGAAAGAATTTAGCTGCTGCGCATGTAGTCGATATACAGATAATTGATCTTGCTTTGAATTTGCACAATTGATACGATAAATTTGCGTTTTCAACCCGCATCTCCGCATCTTACTTGGCAACATATAAATTTCCAACCAACTTATCAGCCATCAGTAAAAGACAAAGAGGAGAGCAATTAAAATACCTATTCATCCCGGTCAGCAGCAGCCAGCAGAGCCATTAGAATTGACAGCGAGCCTAGGCAAAAGCGTGACCACTGTCAGATCTAATCACCGTCATTTCAAAGAATAGTACACTAAGCAAGCTCGGTCAGGACAAGGACAAGCTCAAGCTCAAGACCCAGCGACGCCAGCTTAAAGGCAAGGAATGGCTTATTAGAGTACGACATTCGTTCCCACGTATTACGCACTATCATCTTCACTAGTCAGGGGTTACGGGTTATGCATCCAAAGCAGAACAAGAAGGCAGTAGGCCAGGTGGAACTTGCTTGCATGAATTAAGAGGAGCACGATGACGCATGGACCGCAGCGCACACTCAGAGGCAAACTAAGAAGCAGAACCCCCCCCAAACAAACGACTGGTCTATGCGATAAGTCGTGGTGATCTTTTGCTAGTAAAAGCTGTGTGAGAATTTGTTCTCTGAAGGAACCTGCATGCTTTTTGGTGCTTGTTGCTGGTGTGGTTGGGACAGCACAATGCATCTCACACCGGAGGCTTTCGACGGCTAGGTTCTTTAGAAGGTATAAATAACTTGCCTCGAAGCTCATGCATTCCTCTGTCAGCTATGCTAAACTTGTCAATATCAGTCCAGTACCATTACCAACTCTTGCATTATTGGCAGACATAGTTTGATACGTGTTTGTTGGTTTTCGTTTGGGGCGTGGTTGCTGGGTCGGAGTAACTATGATTGCATCTGGCTTGCTGAATTTCCGCCGCTGTTGTGCATTGAGGCTGGAAGGTAAGACACAGGTTGGAATTCTTCCTATTTGTGTCTCTTTTGAAGGGCGCATAATGCCTTGTTGTATCATTGTTGCACGACTCCCTACATCTGCTTGTGCTAGCAGGCATGCACCCTGTGTACCTTGTTGGATCGCTTTATGGATAGTTTGTCCAGCAGCGTTGTGCCTTTTAATACTCATTAATAAAAATGGGATGACTGCAGCCATTACCAACTCTCACCAGGAGCAGGTTTCAGGCCAAGGAACTAGCAACCCTTATTCAGCAGGAGTTAAGCATTGTATGAACAGCGAGATGCCACAATTATAAAGTAGGAAGGTTCCAGGAAGAAGGAAACAGCTAGCTGAAGAAATTTTGAAAAACCTGTAGTGCTTAAGCCAGCAAAAATCCTGGACAAGGAATATTTGCTAATTTCGACTGAAGCTGAACCAAGAGAAAAAACACAAGGCTGGGGTAGAAAAGAAAAGTGCAGAAAGAGGAATTGCTCACCAATAGCATGGTACATCAGGCTGCCTTACAGGAATCAAATTAAGGAGGTTCAACTCATACCCACAGAAACCCAAACGTCCGTCCATGGACAGGAAGATCACCCTGTTCTCCATAATTTAGTTTCACTACGGATAAAAAGAAATGAAGGATCCCATGTGAAATACGTGCATTGCCACATTGTATGGTGCTTTACACCCGCGCTCTATTATCATACATACACTTTCCTGAAACCAAGGAACTGTGCGAATGCTGTCGATGCATATGAATCCGTGGATAAATGGACAGGAGAAAAACGAATAAATAATTGAGGAGAGAACTAGCACAGTTTTGACTTCCCTCTGCATCACAGGTCTCTATTATTAAAGCAGGGCAGGCACTTTTTTTATGTTGTAGAACATCTATCCTGAGCACGATTAGCCTACACTGATCGATCATTGCTGCTCACCACCTGAGAATTGCTCCCACCCACAACAACAACAACAAATGGCGTACACCTAGAGTACGCTACACAACACTTCCTACAGGTACCCTGGAACATCAACAGAGCGACGCCTTCGTAATAAGGCACTTGTTCTTGGCCCCATCTTTGCCGCGCCCCATTCTTTACTTAGGCTGCACTCCACGCTCCTGGAATCTACAGTGCAGTGGAGTGCTCTTGGTCCCGAGTTTGACGTTGTAGACATAAATCTTCCCTTTTCTCGCTGCATCCCTGCCTGACAGCTACCGTGCGGATTGCTAGTGCATGCCCCACGCGGCATGGAGCAATGTTGCTGCTGCTGCTGCTGCTGCTGCTGCTGCTGTGGTGGTGGTGGTGGTGCTGCTGCTTCCATTGATCTTCTTGCAAAGGGCTGCTTTGCAAGTGATTGGATGTGCTCCTGGGCAGAAACACGACTGCTCCTAATGGTGCTCAAAGGGGAGAGGAGCTGTTTTGGGCGCTCACCAAATCCAAAGGAGACGCTGCGGCGTGTTTGAGTGACACAGGGTTTGGAAGCATCACCGCCACCAGGAGGGGCACCATTTTGGCTGACAGATCGTGGTGGTTGTGCATCTTTTGCACGGCCATCGAGGCTGAAAGAAAAGAGCTCAAAGCTCTCCAGGGTCTTTCTTGAAGAGGCCCCGGCTTTATGCTGTGCAGTGGCAGCCGGTAGCGCAAGAAAACCGCTAGCTGCACTCACATCAACACCTCCCGTTAAGCAATCAGCCTGTCACGTGTATGTATGTATGTGCGTGCATGCACGTGTAAGTATGTGTATGTATGCGTGTGTGTGTGTGCCGGTTGTTACAGCATCCATCTATACTAATGATGGTAAATCAAGGGTTTGAGAAGCTGCAGTTTGGGGACGCGACACAGCTTGCTATCTGATTGGCAGCACAATTGCAAACTCTTCAGCGCTCGCTATTCCTGTACTTCAATTTCCTGCAAAATGCTCTCTCTTTCGTGGAAAGTCTTTTATCACTCCTTAGCACTCTCTTACCCGTGCGTTTGTCATCCCCAAGCTGCTAGGGGAAACCAAAACTTTTCTGCGTGTTTCTTCCAAGCTCTGCTGGTTCGCCCCCCCTTTTGACCTGCTAGCTGCCCTTATGAAGCTTTGTTGAAGCTGCTGCTGTGTTTGCGGCTTGCTGCTGCTTGACCGCTGCTGCTGCTGCTGCTGCTGCTGCTGCTGCTGCTGCTGCTGCTGCTGCTGCTGATTTGGTGGTGGGTACTGCTGCTGCTGCTGCTGCTGCTGCTGCTCATGCCTGCTGTTTCTGCTGATCGTGGGAAGCTGCGGGGCATTCCGACTTGCGCCGCAGGGTTGCTTGCCAGCACTGCTCCAGATCAGGACGCGAGCCTTCCTTTTCTGATCTAGCTTCCGGGCTTTGCTCTTGTCTACGCATCTGGCTTGGCCTTTTCTGACAAGTGACGATGTAGCACGCAGTGCCTGCGGTATTGCAGAGAAATTGAGAATGGCTCAAGCAGGGGGCAGTACACTTCTAAAAAGAGGCAACAAGAGCTCAGTGATGCCAGCTGTGCTTGTTGCTCCTTGTCACAAACCTTCAGGAGAGGGCATGGAGTTTTAGGAAAAAGCTTGCACGATGGAATACGTCCGAGGCTGGCGTACTTGCTCCTGTCTTTTTCAAGCTGTGATGGTTGTGTACCATCAGGGTTGCTAGCGGTACTGTTGCTGCTGCTGCTGCTGCTGCTGCTGCTGCTGCTGTTGGGGTTCATTGTTCCCTCGATATCGCTAGGTAGCTGAGAAACAACTGCGCATTTGTGCATGACACGATCTTACGTACTAAGCTTGCACAAACAATGTGCGATGCAATTTGAATGGCTCTGATATGCAATCGATTGCGCATAGTCCTCCTGTGTTTATTGGACGTGTGTTGCGTATGCTCTTTGCCTGCTCATTTGCACATTCAATTCGAGTGTTCACGCTTGCACGGACTTTTACCTGCAGCACGCACCTCTACAAGGTTACAGTTAGCAGCACTTCACGGAGCTCTCTGCTCTGAGCACCTGCGAAAAGGAAGGTAATCAAGTGCATTTCCGTGCAAAGCTAGCTTTGCATGCACGCTTGCACGCACGATGCACAGATGCGCACTTGTAGGCACAGATTGCATGCAGAGGAGCATGCATGCAGGAGTACCCTACCATCATTTTACAAAGTTGCACCGAGTGATATAGGTTGGTAGCCACTCGAGGCAAAATATTTTATTGATTTCGGGCGCCTGCTTGTTTCAACATTAGCAATCAAAATAGTATTTTAAAATGAATGTGAAAGTTTGTATGTGTTTGGGGGAGGAAAAATGAGTACCGAATTTCAAATTTCGACATAAATTTATATCCATAAAACTATGATAACAAACTACAATACCTTTACCGGGTTTCTGGTGGACGATGAAGGTTGCATTTTCCCTATCTATCATAAAATGTGATGCAAGAACTCGTATTAAAGCGCAAGGGCATGCAAATTCACTGCTAACAATAAAAAATGGCAATCCTTAATTAATAGGGGTGGGAAGAGCCATTTGGGAACAATTCTACTTTCAGCTGTTTCAGGAATCTGGAGATTTTGCATGGCCATCCGTTCGTTGCTGCCTATATCTTTGGAGACAATGCATGATCCTAAGGAGCCTGTTTTGCTGATAGCCTTAAAGATCATGCGGCATGCTAAGTTGTGTCTTTCGGTGATCATATTCCTTATTTGTGTGTGTTGGCACCCAGAGAGGATGTGCAGGGCACTGTCTACTTGTGGGCAGAGGGGGCAAGTTTGACTTGTTGAGAGTTTGAACAATACCGCATGTCCGCATGTTTTTGATTATATAGGGTGCCTGTTCTGTATTTCATAATGATACATTTGGTCTTAAAGGGGACATCGGATGATGTTAGGTAAGCATTGCTAATGCCTCCATTGGCAATGCCGTCCTTTATGAGGGTCTGGTAGTACGCATGGTAGTTCGCTTCAGTTTTGGCATTTCCCAGTTTATGGAGAAAATGCATGTGGAATTGAAGGGCGCCACGATGGTTTGGTAGGTACCAAAGCTTCGGGGGAGGAGAATGGGCCATGTTTGTTGTATGGGTATGGGTATGATTATGGGTTTGTGTTTGGTTTTCTATGTCTTCTTTTGCAAGCCAGTGGATGTTGTAGAAGAGATTCCCCTCAGGGCCTGCTGTTTTGATGGAGGTGTCTGCAATGTCGGAATAGGTGGTGGCTGATTTTTTAGCAAGGGTGTCGGTATGTTCATTACCAATAATACCGGCATGGGACTTTACTTTGAAGAAGTGGATGGGCGGTGGTGATTAGCGGATTGCTTTAGCAATGGATTGAAGGACATCTCCTTGGATGTGGTGGCAATCGAGATTCGAGTGTAACAGCTGCTTTTTGATTTGGTGCAGTGATGTAAGGCTGTCTGTGGCTATATGTGAGTAGCCATGTATGACTGCAGCTGCTATAGCTGCTAGCTCTGCACGTGAGATGGTGTTGGTTGTACCCATGCCTTTTGGGTTTACATAGTGGGAAATGTTTAAATGAGGGTGGTATACACCTGATCCGGTGTCTTGCCCTACTTCATTCTTTTGGAGGCTGCCATCAGTGTAGGTCCAATCCCGCCAATCTTTTACTTTACGGGTTAGG
>Ga0307947_1000887_pt1 | contig 22702 bp, 22 predicted proteins | sample OrgLakmetagen232_FD_201840 | JGI IMG/M metagenome (GOLD analysis project Ga0307947, IMG submission 201840) | Saline water microbial communities from Organic Lake, Antarctica - #232 | ecosystem: Environmental > Aquatic > Non-marine Saline and Alkaline > Saline | place: Antarctica: Organic Lake...
CAGTCCGATGCTGTCCTCCACAACTTGCCAATTGAAACCGTGAGCCAGGGCATGCCTGGCCGCGAAGGGAGCCGGTGCCTAACTCGCCAGGAGCAGGTCGCAAGCTACAGCTGGGCCCTGGTTATGATGCTATTATAGCTACTACGCTGAGGGCTGCCGGTTGCTCCGCCGTATGAGTCTTAGCCGCTCCCGAGTATTTCCGGGCGTGGGCACGAAGGCACACGAAGGCGTTTTCCAGGGGGCACCACGCGGAGGTGCTCATACATCGCCCCCCTGTTGGCAAGGTTATGTTCCTGAACGAAATCTTTAACTCTGAACGTGCCTGCCGTGAATGGACGAAGTGTCAAGTCAATCTTTTGGCTAGATGACTGGCAACCGCCTGCCGGTGGGTTCTGAGTGACAGCCATTTATTATTAGTTGGAAGCCAAGCAAACAAATGCACAGAAGAAGTAATGTGTTGCTCAGAACCAGTTGAACGCCGCAAAAGAACAGCACAAAGACCTTGCCACAATTCTCTAAGGAACCTCCGTTACTCTCACATCATCCTTTTGGGTGTGGGCGGGCGGCACCATCTACAGCACTCACACTCTGAAGCCTTTCAAGGAACTGGGTCTTGATTTTCAAAGAGTTAAGAAGCTTGCCTCCAAGCTCCATGTGCACTCTGTGAACTTTCTTCGAAGCAGCTCTCACACCCAAACCTCCACCGCCACCACATCCAGGGAGATGTCCTCCAATCCATTGCCAAAGCAATCCACCAGTTGCCATCGCCCATTTATTTCCACAAAGTCAAATCCCACGCAGATATTATAGGCAATGAATATGCTGACGCTCCTGCTAGAAAACCAATCACAACCTACTTGGACGTTGCGAATACCTCCATCAAAACAACTGGCCCTGAGGGAAATCCCTTCTACAATATTTCTGGCTTGGAAGAACATCAAATCAAAGTCACCCAACACAGCCCAGTCACCTACCTCAAGGCTTTGGTACCTATCCAATTACCATGACGCCTTGCAAGCACACATACACCCCCTCCACAAATACAAAACGCCAATACGCACCGTAACAAACTACCATGAATACTGCCAGACCCTTATCAAAAATGGCACTACCAATGGAGCCGTTAGCAATGCCTACCTAACAGCATCCTGTATATACCTGTTAAAATTTAGTGCATCATATGAAGTAAGAAAAAAACGCAGGCAGTGAAAACCATTCCCCACATCAATTAAGGAAAAGGAGCCACTTTGGTACCGAGTATTGTAAAGCTCCTCCACCGCGAAAAGGAAAGGAAAAATCAATGGGGATCAAGAGGGTTGCATGCTTGGCCTGAAACCGGCTCCTGATGAGAGTTGAAAACAGTACTGGAAAAGGCACGTCTGGTATGGACAAGTTTAGCAGCAAAATTCACAGAGTGCACGTGGAGATTGGAGGCAAGCTTCTTGACTCTTTGAGAATCAAGACCCAGTTCCTTGAAAGGCTTCAGAGTGAGTGTTGTAGATGGTGCCACCCACACCCAAAAGGATGATGTGGAAAGTAAGGAGACTCCTTGGAGAATGTTGCAAAGGTCTTTGTGCTGTTCCTTTACGGCGTTCAGCTGGTTCTGAGGTCTGGTGTCCTCACAGTACTTGATCTCGACAAGGTGGATGTCACGCCAAGTTTTGCTGAGGTTTTTGGGTCGGTGCTGTCTGGGGTTGGTGGCTCTACTGGTCAGCAAAAGAATAAGGAAACCAAGAAGTCCGAGTGATGTAGCAAAACAGGCTTGGTCACAGGAAAGCGAGCCTTTGTCATATGACACGAATCCACTGATTTCTGCAGCTCACAAACCTGGCTGCTGAGATCTTGGCAAGAACATGTTGGTGTTACTTTGTGTTAAAGCAATCTGAGAAGCATTGAGACCATTAAATTGTGTTCACAACTCCTGCATACCAAAGCCCATGGGATACAAGATTCATACCAAAGCCCATGGGATACAAGATATAAATGAATGAAGCCAATGCTTTTAGCTTTTTCTCTGTATGACACAAAAGGGCCCAATAAACAACTTTGGGGTAATCTTGTTTTCATGTTTTACTGCGAAACCTTATTAGCTGTAGCTTAGTAACAATTTCTTGGCAGCAGTTTGGTGCAGTTTGTGCGGGAGGATGCTAAGTTCAGTAAATTATCGTGGTAACTGATCGTAGATGTGCCTCTACATTTGGCTATGAAGTATGGCACAGAGTCGCACAGTGTGACCTTGCCCAGGATGTGTTTATGGGAAGAAACTTAACTCCTTGGTTGTCTATAAATGAGAAATGATGAAGTGTAGCAGACAAGCCAGGCAGAAAGCGTACTATGCAATAGTAAAACAATAAGCTGTTTAAAACACTGCAGGCTACATATATGCCTACCTCACTAAAATAATATTGTAGATCATGTAAGCGCTAACAAACAAAGGAGAGAATGTAGTTTTACATGCAGGGCCACACAACACCTTAGCTACGGAATGTTGTATTTCATTACCGGCATCACTGCTGGTTACCACGGTAATCACAAAAAAGCATTACTAGTGATTACAATGCGGATCGGGCTAGTCATCGGTGATTACTAGTAATAGAGAGGAATTGGAGCAGGGATTATTGATTACTTGGTCGATTTCTATTATCATTATCAGAAATCAGCAGTGATTACTGATGTAAAGCCTGGAAATCGGTGTTTTTTCATGGAAATGGCTGATTCGATTACTAACCGTACAGAAAACGGAAAGGTAATCAACATTTTCCTAATTGACTTATTTGATTACTGGCCCAGTACCTAGAAACCAGTTGCTTGATTTTGCATGTAAGTGGCTGCAATTCCTACGATAACTAGAAATCTAAGAGGAATCGTAAAGAAGACAATTATTCCCTTGGTTACCAATTTGGTTGCTGACCAATACCTAGATTTGTTTGCATGAAAGACACCTTGGCTAGAGAACATGGATAGGGGGTAAGGAATTTTTGATGAGAGGAGATGATCAGAAATGTACGCTCAAGTATTTTACAGATGTTACAGGTTAGCTCAGGCGAAAAGTGCGGCTGAGGAGTGTTTATTGTAGCACCACAAACTTGTAGCACCTGCAAACAACCCTAGAAAGGGAAAAATGCACGACGTTTACGACGTTGCAGCACTGAATAAAACCAGTAATATCAAACTAGCACTTACCAGGACCGACCGACCGCAATAAATCAAAGATGTCACGCCCTTTACTTGCGTGACATCTTTAATAAGTAGATGTGCTGAGGAGTCTCATACTTTGCAGTGACGGTGATTTGATCTGACAAAGAGGGGGAATCATCATCTGTGTGTTTCGGACGCATGAAAATATGGACTGTCACACTGAAGATACCAAAAATGAGGGAGGCAAACAATATCACACATAAAACTCATGTATGAGGAGCACCACATGCACAATGAGAGGGTCTGGAACATCAAACATGGTCTGGTTATCACTCTTTTGCTGCGGCCCTTCTGCTAAATGAACTCTGAACCAGCAAGTATTTTTCAAGCGTTTACGTTGTGGCATCCGGGCCAGGTGGTGGTCTCTATTCTGAGGCTGTGAAGGCCATAGAAAATGCCGGCGTTGTTTCAGGACAAGGTGGAGAGTTTTGCGGTGCCCTCGGAGGCATGTCACAAGCAGCTCATGTTGTTCTTGTTCCCTTTTCACCACAGAAGAAGTGCCCACATCTTGCTTGGCTGGTAAATACCGTTTGCATGTTTTTTGGGGGGATCCATCACAACTTCAAGACCGTGCCAGACTGGAGGCCTCCGTAATCCAAGCAAAATAAATGGATATAGTAACAAATGCAGTTCGCCGCTTCAACAATGACTGACCCTTATAGCAACCTTTTGTACTCTCACGAGGTGCCACTGTTGATTAAATAACTATAACTACTACTTAATTTAACAAGGAGGCAATCTAATTGTTACAGTGCCGATGAATTGAACTGAGCCACTCTGTATGAAGCCATAAAAAGGAGAATAACTCCATGCCTACTTGTTTAACTAATTGACACGGCTCACAGAACATTTCCTTTCTTGCCATCCCCATCCAGTCTAGGCTTGGAAAAACTCAGGACTTTTGTTGCGCTGCTCACGTACTTTGTACATGGAAGAAATCCCTGGGCCATGAAAACAGCCCCAATGTCAGCTCTGATGTAAGACCTGTAGTTTGGCTCCTGAAAGTTTCCTGTATTAAAGCAAATTTGCAGCAGTTTAGTCAGGCAAACCAGTTATTGCAAAATTAACAAGGAATCTTTCGGTTCATGTGAGTGAGGTGTCCAGAGATGAGAGCGATGCAAAGTGAGTGGTGCACTCCGCCATTCTGCAGATCTCAGACACATGCTGAATGGCTGACAAGCTGAGCTGTGGTTACAGCAACAACAATACTAATTCTACCTGTTATTGCTGTGCGCTCACCAAAGTTAGCCATGCTATCATTCCATTCAGGTCGGTCTCCGAGCTGGACGGAGTCACAGAACACAGCCAAGCCTCCTGGCCTCAAAACTCGGAACATCTCTGCAGCAGCCTGTCAGTACTAGACTAGTGCGTGATCAAAAAGTCCAAAAGGACAAAAGTGGATGCAAAGCAAGGGAGAAGAGCTGCCTTACGCTTTGCTGCTTGAGCATGAACGAAAGTTGGATGCAATGAGGGAGCTTTATACAAAACCCAGCCTCCAGATATGAGTGGACAGACAGAGCTGCTGCCAGCACACAGACACACAAAAAAGGAATGAAAGTATTACGCATCTATTAACATGCACTCAATACATACCAGCTCTCGGGAAGGCTCCGGCAGCTCATGAAATAGGTACACACTAGCCACCTGCAAACACGTTACACAGTAATTTCTTACTTCTGTGGTGCGTTTGCCGAAGAGCTTGTCTAAACATTGTTGACAGAGGAGGCCCACAGTTCCCCAAAGTGGGCATGTTCTAACTGATGCCTTGTTCACGCACGCCACATTGGATAGACCCAAGTCATATTATAAGTGTCATGTAAAGTCTGTGCGGGTCAATAATGTGGGTTGCTACAAAGAAACTTGAGCGAACTACACATCCGATGGTCATAAGTGATCCGAAAACCCTTCACAATAACTTTTGGTTTACTTTAAATTGTCATGCATACCTCATTATTCTTCCTACTTTAGGGGTTAATAGCCTTGCACTAAGAGAACAGTGCCGAGGGAACCTAAGCCCTCAAAATGGCTTTCTGAGGAATTATTAAAAACCTTTGCTACACAGGCCCCAAATTGTCATGCACACAATGCTAGAGGGAAAGCATAAGAAAAGGAAGGGAAATATGGCAGGGTCACTTAAATGGCCCCTTCTGTTATACAATAAAAACAAAGGAAACAGAGTAGAACAAGAAGTGAAACAGGCAGAGGAGAGCTCTCCCCACAATGATAGTGGGAAAAAGCCAATTGGTACCGAGTACCATGAAGCTCTGCCGCTTAGGGCTCTGAAGAAAGAAGAGAGGAGTGAAGGAGACCAGGAGGGTCCAGGCTTGGCAACTCCTGATAAGCAAGCATAGTAACCTCACCAAGAACAGGCAAATAGACCGCAAACTTACAATGTCGACAGAGGAATCTGGAATGTCAAGCTGTTCAGCAGGAGTCTGCACGAACTCCACCACTCCAGTGCCATCTAGACCACCAAGCTGGCTGTAGAAAAGCAGTATTCAGGAGCAATTTGCTGAAAACTTAATGAATCATGAAGTCAGGTGCTCCTCATTTTGACATTGGCACGGAAAGACAGGCTTCAATGGATGTCTCGCAAAATTGAAAGCCACATGCATATGTGGAAACATAGTGAAAGCAGGCACGCAGCAACAAAGCTGTATGCCGTTGCTCCTCTCATAAAGGGCTTAGACCTTCCAAATTAAACCTCATCTCACTTCTATTGCCTGAAATCAAAAAGACTCAAGAGTCCACAAACAGAGGAACCAGCCACCCCCCCTGGTGTCAGGCTAGCTTCCCAGCACAAAACTGCTGATTCCTGATGATCTTTGCAAATGAGCTGTGCATCACCTGCTGCCAACAACTACGGCTACTGCCACAGATTACGTGCTGTCATTCTGTCTTTTGTGTCAGTCTCTGTAGGCCAATACGTCAAGGTTAAAGTACTCTTCTCTCGTATACATACATACATACATACACATCTCTCAAGCCGCCAGTCTCGGGAAAGCTAGATAAGCATATTGTGTGGCGCAAGCACATCCATGGCCACATTGCCATAGAGGCAAAGAAGGATGCAAAATCAAATGGGTATGCCATCCCAATATTGCACGCTCAACCATTTATAATCGCCTTTTCACCAGATGCCAAAGCAATCTTTTTCTACTGAAATGCCGCCCTCCCAAAAGCAGTGCCCCCAGCATCAACAGCTTTAGACAAAGAGGCAAAAGACCAAGATAGCAGGCTGCCTCCCTGGATCAAATTTTGCAGCAAAACAGTTGTCCACAGATGCCAAGTTGAGGACCTCACATCATGCGATGATTACAAAACTGCACATAACTTAAATCAAGACATAATGTTACAGCAGCCTCTGAAGGGGAACAAAAAAAGTCCTTTTGTCGGACAGAATGTTTCCAGCAAAATTTCCCATGGATATCTAGTTTGTTGTGGCATGAGAAGGAGTATAGCAAAGCCACACCTTGGTTGCCGTACTGCCTTCCAATCTCGCAGGCTTTCGCGAGCTTGCTGTAGATAGAAGGGGCTTAGGTCGCTGCAGATGGAGGGCATGCCTGGAAAGTTGTCCTGGGAGCATGTGAGCCAGGTAAGGACTTGTCAGCAAAAACACAGGAAAAGAAAGAGTCTGGACACCGATGAACACAGGCAACTCAGGAACGGCAGCAAACAGAGTTGTTGTCTTCACACCCACTAAGAAATCTCACAAACATTCACAGACTAAGCAATGAGTAGTTTTTCCAGGGGTCAAACTTACATTAAACAGCAGATGCATAAAGCAATGCAGAAAGCTGTAAATCTTCACTTACCCTTCAAAGCTAGCATTCACACACTGCCAAGACCATTACTAAGGGTGGGTAAACAGGTGTCTGATTTTGCCAGCGAGGCTCGGCACTCGCTGGGAAGGCCCTAGTTGGTGCATTACGGTTAGGTGCATTACGGTTAGAAAATCACTTTCTCAATTCTGCACGGATTGAGCCGAAACTTTTTCTGTTGTTTGCTTATATATTAATGAATATTAACGTTGAGACTGGGTGGAAAATATGGGCGTGTGAGTTAGGAAATTTTGGTATCCGTTTACACCCCCCCCTGTTGCACACCCCTTTTAAATCTTCCTGGTGTTATATAATAGTAAATGATATCTTTAATGAAAATACTTGGTTAAAAAGATGGGCCTGTCAGACGAATCAGCCACGAAAAATCCGAATGTGGGAATTTTTGGGGATTTATTGGAGGATGGGGCTGATTCCGCCCAAAAAGTGGACACCCTCGCTGGCCGATGAGTGTCTTCCACACCAGGAAAGAGGCTCGCCAAGGCTCGGAGAGCCTTATACTCGGCGAGTCCCGGCGAGGTCATGACCCACCCTTAACCATTACATACTTGCTACAGGAGCACCGATTGTTAAGCGTGGAATATGAATTGGATCCAGGTCCCTTGTTGCATTATAGAAGCAGGGATGGTCAAATGTGTTTGTAAACATTCTGTTACTCACAAGGACTCACTACGTCCTGACAGGGTACAAATTGGAAAATGCTATAGGAAATAGTGCTGAGTTGGGTCACTACTCATCCCTAAAGTATTGCTGAACATATTCCTCAAAGGATAGCTGACTTTGTGACTTGTAAAGGCTAAGCATTGAGGTGTAGGCACTCACGCTGACCTGTCACTTTGACGACCATAATGGGAAATTCCTTTCTTTGTAATCCAGGTTAAGCTGAACTCACTTTGATAAAGGTGTGAACTCGCCCTATTCCTTCACCTCAATGAAGGTGTGAACTTACCTTGATGAAGGTGTGAAACCGCCCTGTTCCAGCTGCAACCTCAAGCAGCTTCATTTCACTCAATGGCACATCGCTCGCAGCAACGTATTCAGAAATCGGCACAAGGGCACAGCGCTGGAATTGCAAGGGGGATCAATTTAAAGTCAGGTCTTAAGCTTCCCAGATATAAGACGTTTCTAGCACCCTCTTTTCAATATGCACCAAGCTCCAAAACATGTGCTCTTCAATTGGTACAAAGGGTATTGGGTTTATCGTCACAGACAGTGGCAATACAGTTAAACAAACTGTGGCAAAAAAGCACATGCCACAAGAACCTTAGGAGAACACAAGGCAACTAGGACTGCTGACTTTAGGTAAATGGATCATTTAAAATGGTATATGATCTGAGTCACAATGACAAGCTGCCTGAAGAACAGTATAAAGAATTTGGGAGATCTCTCTTTCTTGGTGTCAGGAGCAGCAATTATACCTGCATTGCATCTTGGCGCCCCAGAAACAGGACCTCTGTTGAGTGATCATAAATACGAGCACTCCTGCATATGCACGTGGCATGTGAATGCCTGATTTCAATTTCAGCTTGTGATGAATTGCTGCAGGCTTGCCACAAGTGCGCGTGCTCCATCCTATGGCTCAATAAAGGGCTAAAACGGCAGGGTCGACAACGTACGTACCTGGTTGATAACCAGCCATCTGTTTGGTAATGGAAGCCCTGGGAGTAGTACTGCAGCAAAGAAGTGCAAAGGGAAAAGGATATAGTGGTACAAACAATTGTATGTCAAGGGCGATAACATTAACCCTCACCAAGATTCACACGATTTACATACATGACCGTGGTACAACCAAAGATATGATCCAAATCTATGACATAAAACGTTGATACAAGCGGTTTTGTTAACTCAGAATAGGTCCAGTAAACATGGTACCTTTGTTAAGTCATGCAACACATGCTGTTTCGTACATGCCATCTACTCCTCGTGAACTATTCAAGAAGTGTTCTCATTTCCGTCCACCCTCGATCTCCTTTCCTTGTAGTGCTGCTGAGTCAAAGAAGGTTTGGTTGGAGTTGCTCAGGGTTTTATGTGAAGTTCCTTAAATACTGCAACTGTGAGATGTTCATCAGCAAGGGCTATCCTGAATGTACATTTTGCTGAGGATTAGTGAACATGGTCTGGCCAGCAAGCTATAGTGCCTGTACCAAAGGTCGCCTTGACCTAGGAGCAACATGAACCACCTCCACACTAGCTAAAGCCTTACCGCACTAGCTGTAGTCACAATGCACCACACAAGTCATTTTGTATCACACCTTTGGGTAAGCACTGCCACGTAACCACATGGGATCTGGTTGATTCCTGCCTCGCCTCCTTAATGTTGAGACGCTTTCATCCAAGAAGTCGACCGTCCTGTGCAAAACAGGCATGTTCTATCATGAGGGCCATTCAAGCTCTATGGCTTTTAATCATGTCTGGTGTCATGTACAACAAAGCTACAGTTGCTTCAAGAAGGTCCGGCGTCCACCACAGCAAACAGATAGTAATATGAAAATATTCATGTCACTTGCTACCGACCAGGTCAATTTTTTCATTTTGCGAACACGGCTGCGGTTGTAAGCACAAGTAACAGTGTAAACAACGAAGACCTAGATCAGATAAGGGACCAGTCAAGCAGGGTGACCAGACCTTTCCAGTGTGAGCACCTTTGCAGTGAGCCGCTGCCTGGACAACATATCCAACTGGCCAAAACAGCAACAATAGGCAGACCCACTCGCACCTTTGAACCATAAATAAGGGACTAAATTGCTTGTTTAAGGTCGTCATGTCCCATGGCATGGCGTAAACACCATTTGTAATCCACTCAAGGTCCTGAATTAGAAAGAGTGTGGAGCCATAAATAATGAGCATGCTTTGGATGCAAAGGTGTCACTTTCGTAGGAACAAAAGTGTGAGAGCAAAATTCAGGAACTACAAACAGGAATTGACAGAGAAACCTTTCGGATCTAGAAAGTTGAATGGATGACACAGTTTGGGAGCAGAGGCAGCGTTGATTCACGGAAATTTAATCGCGGGTGTAATAAAGCAACTTCTAATTAAATAAAGCTGGTTCCCTGCAATACCCAGGCCTGCAAACCGCAACACGAAGCTCTGATTCTGCTTGAAACGAACAAATAAGCTGAAGTTGTGTTCATGTGCGGGAATGGGATTGTAACATGCCTGAAAACGAGTCGGCATATCAAAAGCCAATATAAGCGCTGTAAAACAAAACAAGAAAAGAATGAGGGCTGAATTCAGTGAGACGTTAAGAGGTATAGTGGAAAATTGGAGACAATTAGTTTCCATCTTGTCTTTTGAAAAGCAAGGACAGAGAGTGGGGACAACAATCTGCTACAAATCTGCAAAACAAAGAGCAAGAGACAAAAATTGGGAACAAACATTCCTTCTGACAAGCGAAATAGGCTGTCTGCAGCATTTTACAACAGACGCCTATGAATCAACACATAGTTGATACTCGGTGATGTCCATCGGTGAATTCCAAATAAAAAGCACGTAACATGGGATTGGCTGCTCTTATGGTTGTGTCCTTCTACACAAATAGGCAGCCCATCAAATTCACCTCACAGTTTCCGGCACAATGTGTAGCAGGTGCGACAGTAAAATGGGGGACATTTGGACTCATGATTCATGATAGTGTGTGAGGCCAGCCTGCTGGGGAATAGCTGAAGGCTGCAGAAAACCAACTCAGTAATTTCACCTGCTGCCAACTACCAACAGCCTCTTGTAGGCGGCCGGCGAGCTCCCCAGCCCCATTAGATACAAGCCTTGTGAGGGGAGTCTGGGCTCCTGTTGCTGACTCACTGCCCTCCCTGGTGCCACGGCCTTGCCCCAACGTCTCATAGATATGGTGGGCAGAGAGTCCTGCAGCAGCCTATAAGTACGGGTGTGTTATTAACGTAACAGTTAGAAGAGTGCAGGCTGGTAACGCTGCTGCAGGTATTACAATTGCAATTTGAATGCAGTCATTGTCATGAATGCCACCAAATAGATTTAGAACATAATAGACAAGGAGGCAGCCCAGGGACGAGGAGGCAGCCTAGGACATAAACACCCCAAAAAACACAGCATGGTCTTTGTCATGAGTGAACAAGAGAACATCCACATTGAAGCATCGATGATCTCTAAAATGTGAGCTCTATTGAAGGAGCAGTGCACACACCTGGGATGCAAAGAATCCAAACCTTGTAGTGTGCAGGGCCCAGTAGGCAGCCCCCTGCATTGCAGGCAGATATATTTGGGTAGCTTGTACCTTAAATCATATATTGTAGGCGACCATAGTAGCATAAGAAAAACTTTCTGGTTTGCACCTAGGTAACATATAGATTGAGCAATTTTATCCTGGCTGCAACACTCTGTATCTCTTAAGACAAATCACTGCTTATTACACCTAAATGGTCTTCCACCCACCTCAAAGTTCCCCGCATTGCCACTGACAGCATTAAACCATCGTGCGATGGCATCTTGCAACGTGGTGGTTCCTGAAGTGCCGTTGTCTGATGTCAGGCCTGAAGACCACTTCTCTGAAAAACCTTGCCACTTTGCCACACTGTGATTGCAAAGACAAACAAGTTTTAGCAATAGTTATACCAGGGTATATAGCCCCACACATTGCATACAGATATGGGCAAAATAAGAATGGCCAGTTGAAGTAAGGCAGCAGAATAAATACAGCGTTTAAGACCTGGATGTGGGTTGAGGATTGTATTATGTCACTTCCTTGTTACTCGAGACAGGAGCGCAGGTTCTCTTATACACTTTAATTCCTGATTACATTTAGACATTTTCTCATACGTTTAGCAGCAGGCAAGGCTGTCTGATTTCTCTTCTGACACAAAATTGCAGTGTTTTGCTTAGTTTGGTACATTCAAATGACAGAGAGCTCCAAATTGTGTTACTTCAGGTGTAGAACCTAGCAAACCTTGCACATGTTCCCCTTTTTAAATGCTCGCTTCAGCTACGTCCTGGCATACTACGGCTATGCAACTGGCATCGAGTCCCTCTAAATTTGAGCCCCATTTCAGCCTCTGCGCAAACATAATGCACTTGGAAGTGTTCCATTGTGGCCATGTCTTATGCCCTCCAAAGCAAGCAGCAGCTTCCCACAATTGAGAGACCACAACCGCTCCCAACTAACATATTACACTTGCCCCCGGGATTCCAAATATCACGGTAAGATAATAAGATAATAAGATAATAGGTATGCCGGTCCTCATCCTCCAGTTCTACTATGCAATGATTGAGGCGGGGTACAGGAAGCAACAACAGCTGATCTTTAAACAATTGATAGAAAGCATAGCTCAAAAATGGCCACCTTGGATCAAGTTTGAATTTGTCCGCATCCAAATCTGCTGGGAGGAGCTCCCGGGTTGAAGAAGACGGTAATTTCAAGTTAGCGACTCCAGCAACCTTTCTGTTGCGGAAAGGATTCAAGCCTGCAAGCCAAATTAGCATAGCCATGTCTTCAGCAAGAGTAGCGCATGTGTTTGTGAATTGTGTGTGTGTGTCTCTGTGTGTGCGTGTGTGTGTTCGTGTGTGTGTGCATATGCGTGTGTGTGTGTGTCTGTGTGTGTGGTGTGTGTGTCTGTGTGTGTCTGTGTGTGTGTGTTTGTGTGTGTGTGTGTGTTTGTGTGTGTATGTGTGTGTGCATATGCGTGTGTGTGTGTGTGTGTGTGTGTGTGTGTGTGGTGTGTATGTGTGGTGTGCGTGTGTGTGTATGTGTGTGTGTGTGCGTTTTTGCGTGTGTGCATATGCGTGTGTGTGTGTCTGTGTGTGTGTGTGTGTGTGGGTGGGTGGGTGGGTGTGGGTGTGTGTGTTTTTCTGTGTGTGTGTGTATGTGTGTTTGTGTGTGCGTGTGTGTGTGTGTTTCTGTGTGTGTGTGTGTGTATGTGCGCGCGTGCGTGCGTGCGTGCGTGCGTGAGTGCGTGTGTGTGTGTGTGTGTGTGTGTGTGTGTCTGTGTGTGTGTGTGTGTGTGTGTGTGTGTGTGTGTGTGTGTGTGTGTGTGTGTGTGTGTGTGTTTACACGCAAGTGTGTTTGTTTGGTCGAACTGGCAATTTGGGGGTCGTTAAGCTCACCTTTGCCATGTGAGAAGGGTTTCGATGGACGAGGCGAACGTAAAAAATTCAACTTGCCCAACATTCCTCGAAACAATTAGATTATAAACGTGTTCGAATTTGAGCGAATAATGTAATGTAAATGACCATGCAGTTTGTCAGGCTATCTTGGGGGCATGGAATTTTAGTCATAAACCTGGCTGCCTTCATACTGTCTATTGGCACTCTTTTGGTTAAGTTCATCACCAACACCACAAACCAACTTTCTCCTTTTCAGGTAACAGGCACACACGCACCACACACATACACACACACACACACCACAAGCATACACACACACATTCACACCACACACACACACACACACACACACACACACACACACACCCCATCTTACGCATACACTTGCAAACACACACGCATGCATGCAAGCACACACGCACGCAAAAATACACACGCGCACACACACACACACACACACACACACACACACACACACACACACTCTCACACAAACACGCACGCACACGCACACACATTTCGTTCGAGTTGCAAACATTTGACTTGGTAGCCTGAATAGACACTTTTAAAGCGATTCGCTTTTATGCTTTTATAAAAATATCCACCTTGGCAGGTTGCTTGCTTTCCCTCTGCTGTTTGCTTCTGCATATTATCCATAGCAGTCTATGCGACTGGTGAATACAAGAGCCTTGTGAGCACGAAATGGACTGTTTTGCTCCTTACCGTTACTAGAGCTCTTCTTGGGGCAGCTGCTCTCACTCTGTACTACACTTCTATCGAGCATCTCCAGCTAAAAGATGCAGGTGATTTGGTGGCTGCTTAGATACTGACGTGTTTGATTTCGTTACTTAGGGTTTAGGATTAACATGTTGATAATTGAATGACGCCTGCTGTTGCTCCCATGCTTTCAAATCCCATAAATGGAGCCACGTGTCACACCAGGAGGGAGCCTTCACTCACCTTGCTGCCCTGCAGTGACGCTGTTTTTCTGCTCGCCTGTGCTGGCAGCAATTATGGAGTATTTCCTGGGACCTTCAAATGAAAGCCTCAGCTGTAGCGTCCTTGTGGGGTGCGTGCCATGTCCGGGAAGAAGTCAGCGTAAACTTAAAAACTTGGTAGCGTCTCTCAAGTGGTGTAGACTCGACAGCCTGCTTGTACAGCATACAAATCTCCCTTCCCCTCTCTGCCAGTCTGGTAAACGGCAAGAAGTGCAGAGCTCTATCCCTCCAATGTGTCAGCCACACCTCGCGACAACCTGCAATGCACCTTTTTTTGACAATGCACTATTTATTAAATGGCACACAAAACGCAAATGTACTGGATGTGCACTAATGTTCACTACTGGCTGCATTTAATTCTACTTTTCTTGTCCTGCTATTTGTGAAGAGCTCCTTGCTTGATCCAGCATCCCACACAACACAAACCTGCAGAAGTACCTTTACTATTCTTGGCGTATTTCTGGTCACACAGCCCGGTTGCCTACATCACATGGGGGGTGACAGCATGCTCGAGCCTGAACAATCACGGGGGATGCTGTTGGCAATCCTTGCTGCGGCTTGCAATGCGGCGGCCTTTGTGTCAATCCGACTGCTCAAGGGGGCACAGTCAACTCTGACTTTGAGCTGGTGGTATCACTTGGTGGGTTGAGTCATCACTTGGTGGGTTGAGTCGAAAACCAGGCGCTTAATTATTTGGCAGCAATCATCCCCTTTTCGATTTTGTGACCCAATGGCCCAATCCGACGCTGTTGCACTACTAACCAAGCTTTCATTTCATACTTAATGCAGGTAGTAGCTTGCGTCACAAGCATTCCGCTTTTCATGAGGCACCCTGACAAGCCCCTTCCCCTTCCCACTCCCCACCAGGTTGGTGTCTCAGCCTGCCTTTGCTCCCTCTGCATTTGGGAAGGGGCTAATAATCTAAAAACCGAAAGACCCAGTGCCCTGCTCCATGCTTTTGGCACCCAGCACGCATCAATTTTATACTCGGCTACTATTACCATTCATGATGTGAAGGTGCCTGCCATCCAATTACTGCCTTCTGACATGCAGGTTGCCTTGCTAGCAGCAGTAACCTTGACACAGCTTTCTGGCCAGATGCTGTTAAATCGAGGCTTTATGCTTATGTCAGCTACACGTGGAAGCGCGATAAACGTAATGCAGGTAACGTGTAAGTTGGTGTGTGTGTGTGTGTGTGTGTGTGTGTGTGGGCATGGGCACGTGTGTGGGCGTGGGCGTAAGTGTGGCTGGGTATGGGCGTGGGTGTGGGTGTGGTGTGGGTGTGGGTAGTATGGGGAGAGGGGTGTGCGAGGGGTACAATTCCGTGCACTTCATTGCTGTACGTGTGTGCATGTGTGTGCGTGCTTCAGCTGCCTTTTGTGAAAAGTGAAGAGTTTAGTCTGCTCAATCTATGAAAATGAGGTAAAACCTCAAAACAAGCCAAATGACTGTAACTGTAATAAAGTGAAAAGTGAAAGTATGTTTGTGTGCCTTGGTTGATCATCTTTTTTGGTTTATTAAGCTAGAGCACCTCGATGAACATTGGATGTGCATTGAATGTGCATTCTTTCAAGTATGTGCTGTCAGGGGTGTCCAAAACGCCACGTCTACCCTAGTAAGAAAAGTTTTTCATGACCTTGAGGGCTATTGCTTGGTAATTACATGGTTCCTGTTGAAGAGGGGTACTCCCCTACGGAATTATTCAGGGCCACTTTCTTACAATGTTGTTGGTATGTTTAGTTGCCTGAGCCGATGACTGTCACTTGGCATCCTGTTTGTGAAAGTTGGGTGAACAGGGGGTAGCCGTGGCCAGTGAATTGGGGGTAGGCAGTGAACAGGGGGTAGCTGTGGCCAGTGAACTGGGGGTAGGCAGTGAACAGGGGGTAGCTGTGGCCAGTGAACTGGGGGTAGGCAGTGAACAGGGGGTAGCCGTGGCCAGTGAATTGGGGGTAGGCAGTGAACAGGGGGTAGCTGTGGCCAGTGAATCAGCTGGTAATGGTGCTGTGGCACAAGTGGTGCTATTCCAACGAGTTAGAGTGACACAGAATGCCACTTCTACGGCAAGGTGTGCGATCACAGGGACAACAGAGACAAGCAAAATTGCCATCATGATCCAGGCAAGCTGACACAGAGTGTGGAGCACCCCGATCGCTATAGGCATTTGAGAGGCTGTATGGAACAGGCTAACTTGCTGACCAGGCGCTTTGAACCTGCTTTGGACCACAGTGTTGCTGGCACTAATTTTTTGTTGCTTTAGATTTGCATGCAGACGGATGCAGAATTGAAGGAGGAGCAGAATTTTCTGGGTAGGGTCAAGGCTCTAGGCTCTACATAGGGGTGGGTCCAGAGGGGTCCGCCCCAGGATTTACATGAGGCGCCCCTAAGACCCTCCTGGCAACCTTTGAAAATGCATTTTTACCATCCAGGAATCATATGCTACGAGTGGTAATACCTCGATGGGCAGCAATTTACTGACACCACTACACCAGTTGGAACCTTGAATCCTTTCTTCCCCCAAAACTTGTCAGGAAACCGGGGTAGGCACTCTACCAATTCCTATCGATGAGCCTGGCCTGATGTAAAGAGCTGACTTTTTTGTTCTAGCCTCAACTTTTCAGATGAGCTGCTTTTCAGCAGATGGAAAATTAACGTATGTTTCCTATGTAATAATTTCCTGCTGCGTCTCCTGTTCAAAGGTCAAGAGGGTTGTTCCATTCCCAACTCTTGAACTACTCCACTGATTGTGCCCGCAGGTGTGCTGGTCCTATGCTTGGGAAGTTTTATTCTTGAAAGACAGCCTGAACGTAGTGAGCGCATTGGGGTAGGTGCTTGGCAAGACAGTGTGCTCACTAACGCCTGGTTTTTACAGGAAACAGCAACTATAACCTGTCCTGTGTGGCAAAGATGGTTCATTTTGTGTTCAGCAGAATGCTTGACTGCTTTAAGGCTGCAAATCGTCTCCACAAAACCATCTGCACCTGATAAACCCAACTGCCCTAAGTAATCCAGACCATCTCTTCTTGCAATGATATCGGCAATTGGGGGGGAGGGCCAAACGTATGAGCGCTTTGCACCCATCTTGCACCAAATTGGCTGGAAAAAGGCTACGGCCAAACTTGGTCCAAATCCACCTGTGCTTCAGGGTATCAGCTTTGCATTTTCATCATGTAAATAAAGCATTAGGGATGTCTTGACAATGCGCGTGAGTGTCAGTGCAAATCCAGGTGTTTCTAATTCTGTTGCGTACTTTTACATTCTGACTGCAACAGAAATTCTTACATACTTTTGCCAAAGCTGATATTAAACAACGGTCCTGGGAGGAACAGTGTTGCTCAAAGCATTCGCCCATTTATTTTTTCACCACCGTTCTATGCGGAAGGAAGCACAACTTAAAATGTCTGCAAGTCGTCAAGAGCATTCAACTTATAAATTGACAAAAAAGAACAGCAAAAGGTTTGCCGTTTTCCCAGACCAAAAATTGAATTGCTGCTTGTCCGTTCTGCTGTCAAATGTCCTCCTCGTTTCTCAAATTCAATGTCATGCAACCTGACGTGCCAAGGTTGAGAGGAATATGCCAGAGGTGGTCGACAGAGGACGGGGGGTATGCACACCCCAGCTGGTAGTTTCTAAGCTTAGCACCCAGAGGTAGCTGCTGATAACACCTGAGCTTGAAAACTGCCAGTGGGGTGCACATGCCTAGTCGCCCACGGCGTGAACCCCACTTTTTACCACAATTTCTATACCAGATCACCCACTGCACCAATCTGGAATATAATTAATGATATAGAACCCTTATTAGAAAAGAATATCGTTACAACAAAAATGAAGAAAATGGCTGAGTGGTTGGTGTTTTATGATGATTTGAGCCATTTTCCCATAGAAATCACCACATTAGGGTTACATGCACCATGTGTGCTTAATCCAGTCTATCTCAGCACGCAAAGCGACCCACATAAAACTGGGCACATGCTCGGGTAGCTATCAATGTCAGCTACACTTAGGTACTAAAACGGTGTCAACCAGATGAAGTGGCTTTGAGTGGCTGCCTTCTGAATGCGAAAATGCACATTTTCCGGCATTTCCTCCGTTGACCCCCTCTGGTAATATGCTTAAGCAAGTCTTTCTGCACAGAAAGACCTTTTTTGGATGTGTCAGCTGTGGGACAAAGTGCGGTATTTGAAGCTGAGTTTAGCGTATCTAAAGATTGCCTGTGATATTTCAAGCAGGGAAGCATGATGCTACCAACTTTTTCAGTAGAACATGGCCCGTTCACCTAGTTGCTTCATTGTTCACTGATGACACAAGAGGTCAATGCAGTTTTTCACAGCCTCATATGCGTTAACAAATGCATTTCTTCTAAAACCACTCAACGAAGCCATTGAATCTTGTAATCATGTGTTATGGTCATTTGATGTGAGAACTGGATGCAAAGGCGCTCACAAGATTTAAAGCACTCCTGTCTTGACATCATGACAGGATTCAAATTGTTACAAGTTGTTTGCGTACATATCCCATGAGCTAAACCCATAAAAGCTCGATGCAAACACTGCATGCACAGAACAGTTCGAGCATAATACGCTTTTTGAGTGAAACTCCACAGAAAGGAGCAGTTTAAGCGCAGCTAATATCCCACGGATTCTGTCAGAGTCGTCATAAAGAATTCGACGGTTTTTAAATCATCGATAATTCTGTGATTGCTCTCGTTCTCTCAGTCAGGAGGGCTATATGGAATTATGCATTCATGTGCAACATAAATCGCGCATCACACAGTTTTCACTCCACAACTGCAATACTGTACTTCGCGCTCTGCACGCAGGAGATTGGTTGCAATTTACATATTCTAGGGTCGGTCAGAACCATAAGTACCCAGTACACGGTATTTCTGGCTGGGGAAGCACCATATATACGGTCATATACTGTGCATATATGTAATACTGGCCAACATATCTGCATGGTAGAAGTCAAGTGCAGTGTCCGAGTGGCTGAATGCTTTTTACTTTTGTCAAATTTGACGAATAACTGCATTCAAACTGAGGCAGGAACCTGGAGAAACTTGTTCCATTGTGACCAGTAATGTGACTTTATGCCATAATTGAGAATTTTGCACCGTATTACGGTACGGTGTACGCCGTACTACGGTCATACCGTAGAAATTACGGTAAAACCGGGATTACGGTCCAAACCGTCATGTACGGTGGCAAATCGTACAAAATACAGTGGGTAAATCGTAGTAATTTTGAGGCGCGTGTCAAAGTTCATGGTGTGAACCTACAGCTTTCCATCCCCCTTCCACGCAATAGGATTTATTAGTTTACAGCAGTGAGTGCAAATGTTTCTAGGAAGAAGCAAAGGGTGGGGATGCATGGCAGTGGCTTGCCCATGCCCAGAGACCTGGGTGTGGGGGAGCACCCTGCATCAGGGAGCCTGCAGGGCAAGGGCAGGCAAGGCAAGCGCCATGTGAAGAAGAATAAAAATTGGTGGGTAGAAGGTCAGTTCGAGAAGGTAAAAGTGAAAAGGACACTCACGTGCACGCACGCTCGAACGCACGCACGCACGCGGGTTTTGAGTTCGATGAAATCCCTGAGTTAGACAAGGAGGAGGTTGCTGAGTGGCTGGAGGGCATTCGCTCTGCTGAGGAAGAGCAGGAGCAGGAGCAGCTTGAGCAGCAGCAAGCGCAGGAGTTGGAGACAGAGCAGCAGGAGCAGAACAGCATGGACATGCAGCGAAGTGGTTCAGACAGGGGGGGGGAAAGAGGGAGGGGTTTTTGAGGAACACATTTCGAGGAGCAGGAAGTTAGCTATCAGTAACTGTGCCACTGTAGCCCACAGTGAAGGTATAGAAATTACGGTAATTTACCGTAATAAAAGAAAATTATGGACCGTACCGTAGTCCGTACCGTAATCGACCGTACTACGGTCCCAAATTTGCGAAAACCGTAGAAAATACGGTGGTGTACTGTAGTACCGTCAACCATACCGTACCGTACACTGTAGGGTCACATCACTGATTGTGACGGAGAACAAGTACTTACATGGGAGACAATAAAAGATGCGTTCACCTCTCAGGGTTAAATCCTGAAAGGACTTATTGCCTTCATGCATGATACAACTGGCACATAGCATCCATATTTCCAATTTCACAAATCCTAATGCTGTTTTTTCATCTGCAGGGGGGCCTGTGTTGTTCTTGGAGTGCTCACTGTGGCAAGCGACGCACCACCGCGTATTAGCAGCAGCCATCAAGCAGTTATTGAAAACTCTAGTCCGTTTGAGTATGGGTAAGGCTTCATTCGCTTCCTTCTTTTCTGCATGCAATTGCCTGGTATCTTTGTGCGTAACATTTCTCCTTGTATTTGTGTTATCGTAGACACAAACCAGGTCTTATTTGCTGTAGAAGAAAAAAGGGACAGTTCCTAAATCCTCTCACAAGTACTTTCTACCCTAAAGGCACACGAATCTGCAATGCGGCAGCAAGGCATTCTTCGTGACTTGACTTCATTCCTGTCTCATTAGCTTGAAGATTTCAAGCCTTTACGATTGGAAAATCTCCCCGTGTCGTTTCAGACAGGGCTTTTGCTAGAATGCTGCTGTGACAAATTAAAAAGTTTGCTAGCTCAAACCCTGGCATTGCTTTGATCATTTCTCTTGCAGGTCTGGCAGTGCTGAGGACCCAAAGTACTCTTTGCTCCCCTCTCGTGGCAGCCAAGTGAGAAGCCTAGCTTGTTTCCCCCTTGTTTGGCCTGTTTTGATGTGCTTAAATGATTAGGTTTGCCAACCTTGTGACTAACTGCTGCATCTACGGTGGCATGTGAGCAGGGAGCAACAATTAATAAACCGATTTGTGCCAGTCTTTGGCACTGACTCAGTAACAACACACTTCGATGTACCCTCTTGCAGGATGACAAACCGTCGCCTTCTGACGTGCAGCCCCTTCTCAACGTGACTCGGCAAGATTGTGTTTCCTAGCGCATTAGATTAAGCGCTCATCGACTACGTATTTTTGTTATGTTTTAGGTAGGCAATCATCTTCACCTGATCACAAACCATCACTGGGGCTTTCGTAGTTAAAAAAACTCTAGTCAAGAATCCAATACATCCACCAAAGCTAGCTTTGGTTCATCCCCGTTTGCGTCTAAGCAGACAAATGTATATGTATACCTTTCATTGGTGCACCTTTTGATATTATTTGCTTGTTTCAGCTGGACATGCATCCTATGCACCTTGATGAGTTGCTTGCGGCCTGTATTGTTGCAATTCTTTCACAATTATTGACATTGACATATAATGACTGCAGTCTAAAAGCAAAGGGAAGTTGCCGTCTGGCTTTGGCAGATGGTGCAGGTTGGTGAGTTGCCTGTATGGTTGCACAAAGCAGCACACTTCTGGTGTAGATCAGGTCGGTGCTGCAAATTAGGTCGTCCTCTGTATTCTTAAGAAACTTGGGTTTGTCCAGAAAGAGTTACTGATTGTTGCTAACAATCGCCAACAGCCCGCAACTATGCCTTCCAAAATACAGCACGCTGCATACTGGAGTTTCTGGCCAGAACCGTAAACCAGGAATTTACTAAGGTAAGGTAAGGTGATGTTACATCACTATATATGACTCAAAGGGCAATCAGCGGAAGCTTGGCAAAAGTCTGAAACCACACCTGGCTAAACAAAAGAAACAGTAGCTAGAGGTAACATGAAACAGATGTAAATGTATGTGGAAGAGGAAGTGTATGGAGAAAGAGAACGTTTGTTTTAAAGAAGCGCAAAGAGAAGGGTTTACGATTATGAGAAAAAGCTTTCCTATTGTACCAGGACGTGTCGGAATCGAATCTACTAAGCACTTATACCTACGGCCAGTAGTAAAACGCTTCTCACTATATAAACCCAAAAGGCATGGGTATAACCAACACCATCTCACGTGCAGAGCTAGCAGCTAAAGCAGCTGCAGTCATTATACACGGCTACTCACATGTAGCCACAGACAGCCTTACATCACTGCACCAAATCAAAAAGCAGCTGTCACACCCGGATCTCCATCGCCACCACATCCAAGGAGATGTCCTTCAATCCATTGCTAAAGCAATCCGCCAATCACCATCGCCCATCCACTTCTTCAAAGTAAAGTCCCATGCCGGTATTATCGGTAATGAACATGCCGACGCCCTTGCTAAAAAGTCAGCCACCACCTACGCCGACATTGCTGACACCTCCATCAGAACAGCAGGCCCTGAGGGAAATCCCTTCTACAACATCCACTGGCTTGCAAAAGAAGACATAGAAAACCAAACACAAACCCATAATCATACCCATACAACAAACATGGCCCATTCTCCTCCCCCAAAGCTTCGGTACCTACCAAACCACCGTGACGCCCTTCAAGCACACATGCACTTTCTCCATAAACAGGGAAATGCCAATACTGAAGCAAACTACCATGCGTACTACCAGACCCTCATAAAGGACGGCACTGCCAATGCCGTTGCTAGCAATGCTTACCTAATATCATCCGATGTCCCCTTTAAGACCAAATGTATCATCATGAAATACAGAACAGACACCCTATATAATCAAAAACATGCGGTATTGTTCAAACTCTCAACAAGTCAAA
>Ga0307947_1000889_pt1 | contig 22689 bp, 16 predicted proteins | sample OrgLakmetagen232_FD_201840 | JGI IMG/M metagenome (GOLD analysis project Ga0307947, IMG submission 201840) | Saline water microbial communities from Organic Lake, Antarctica - #232 | ecosystem: Environmental > Aquatic > Non-marine Saline and Alkaline > Saline | place: Antarctica: Organic Lake...
AAAACTAGTGCCAGTTGATGTACAATGTACAATGGATGACAGAGTTCAGCAGAACCAGACCCAGGTTAACATTTCTCAGTGCACTTGGACAAAAACTATGTTAATGTGTTTTAAAATGCACCTCTGAGTCCCTTGGTGCGGTTCTGAGGGCATTTTGCCCCTGCGGATTGGTGCGGCAAGCACTAAATTATATATTGAGAGGGGTGCGGATTGGTGCGGACAGGGTAAAAATAACTCTTTTTTTGAGGGGTGCGGAACGAGTACATGTCCCTACGGTAATAGTCAATCCACCAAAAGAAGCAGTCAAATAACGCTCATACCAATTTTGCTTAAGGTGCAAACAAGCAATAGCTGGCCATAGGCTTCGCGTTTGACCCACTCACCCAGTCTCTGGAGACCTTGCCAAATACATGCTTAGAAGCTGACCCCATCCAGCCACCGATAAAGACCTGCAGGGTGCCATTAAAATAACGGCCATATACACATATTGATCGTAATGTCATTAAAATACCGTCATATACGGTCATATACAAAGGAAAGATTCACAACTGTTGCAACCCCTGGTTACATGGCTCTCAAATTGTCGTCGCGTAGCAAAATGAGCATGGAAACGTGTTTGCAGTAAGCTCGTAACTGCTTATCATTCCAGGGCAGGGTATAAGGTGCCAGTAGCACGATATCTTTTTTGTAGTTTTTAATTTCAACCTGACGGGCATAAGAAGTCACCAAGCCAGCCAAGTTCCCCTTTCACCAGGAACATCAGGAGAAGGGATTTCAGCAGAAGCACAGGTCAGCTTCTCTCTAAACAGCGTACCATGAAGTCCCAGCTAGCCAGACCATGTCCTTAGTGAGCAGAGCCCGTGGCACCATCAACGCATTGCCAGTCAGAGCAAGCAGCATCGTGCCTGTCGACAAGCCCTCTAAACCCTGTGGGTTGAATAAGTTCTGGATCTGCATGCAAGAGCAATTATTGCACTCCGTCAAGTCTGAATTCATCAAAGCATTCATCTGTTACTTCCGCTTTGACGAGCATGCTAGGTCAGGGCATGAGTAGGCAACCAAACTACCCAGCATAGGGTGTGAAAGGTATGATAGTTCGATTAAGCAAGCAGGAAGGCAAAGCCTCAAGCAGTGAGAGCAAAAACACTCCAGGTCACCTGCTGAGAACGACAGAAATGTCTTTACATTTCTCTAGCATCTGCACCAAGATCTTTACTAGTTACATGATATATGATTAAGGGTGGGTAAATAGGGTATCTAATTTTGCCAGCGAGGCTGGGCGAGCCTCAACGAGGCTCGGCACTCGCTGGGGAGGCCCAAGTTGGTGCATTTCGGTTAGAAAATCACAAAATCACTTTCTCAAATCTGCACGGATTGAGTCGACACTTTATCTGTTGCTCGCTTATATACATTACTAAATATTAAAGTTGAGACCAGGTGGAAAATTTGGGCGTGTGAGCCAGGACAATTCGGTTTCCGTTTACATTCCCCCCCTGTTGCACACCCCTTTTAACTCTTCCTGGTGTTATATAATAATAAATAAATAGTATTAATAAAGATACTTGGTTTAAAAGATGGGCCTGTCAGCCGATTCAGCCACGGAAATTTCGGATTTGGGAAATTTTGAGGATTTCTGGGAAGATGGGGCTGATTCCGCCCAAAAATTGGACACCCTCGCTGGCTGGCGAGTGTCTTCCACACCGGGAAAGAGGCTCGCCGAGGTCATGACCCACCCTTATATGTGATACATGGCATACCAATGTGAACAATACCCATCGACATGATGCGTGCACAGCACCCACCGCTCCTTGCGTGCGTGCGTGTGCGTGTGCGTGTGCGTGTGCGTGTGCGTGTGCTTAAATGTATATATGTGTAGCCGTCCTGGTATGGCTGGGGAAATGGCCCCGTTTGAAAAGCATTGAAACATTGAAACCACGACCAAGGATGCAAAAACACATACACACACGATTTCCTATTCAGGCACTGGCAGTGCCAGTAGGAGAGAGACAGGCAAAGCAGGGCCTGTAGAGCAGTCAGTGTACCAGCTGAGGCAAGGGGGACAGTGCAAAGGGGGACAGGACAGGAAAGGGGGGGGGCACACTTGGCCATCATCCAAACTAACTCAAAAACACACTGCCTGTAAACCACCGGAACAAAAACTGACTGTAGGGGGAACTCAAGGCGTTAAGCCTGAAAACCAAAGGGCTGAATCAAGCATCATGTCTGGCCCTATCGACTGACCAGCTGAGGCAAGGGAGACAGTGCAAACAGGAGCGTGGAGGCCACCCCAGGTAGCTGCTCCACTAGTCCGATCTGCTTCGGGTCGCCCGCACGCAACTGCAGGGGGTGGGTGCAGACAGCAGGGGTGAGTAAGAAAGACGCAGCGTGCGTAGCATTTCCGGCTGGGCACTGGGCACGACAAAGATAATGGGCTACTGGCTTGGCACGCGATGAAGGACAATGCCTGGTGAGTGGCGCAGGCATAACGTGAGCTTCATTGCTGGCAGGGCACGCATTGAGGAAATTGGTCTGTTGGCTTGGCGTGCGAAAACAAACATGGTCCGGTGAACGACACAGAGGTAGGGTGAGCGGCATTGGTACAAGATAAAGTACATGCTCAGCCATCATCAGCGCTGCTCACTCTATGTTTGTGGCTCAGAAAGGTATGCCACACTAAGGGTTTGTCGATAAAGTAACACACTTGCAAATACGAGACTTTCTCTATGATCTCACACCACGTCAATAACGCAACAAAGGACTTCCTTTATGGTTTGTTTAATTGTGGGATGCGTCATTAACGCAACAACAACTTCCTTTGTAGTTCGTTTAATTGTGGGATGCGTCATTAACGCAACAAACGACTTCCTTTGTGGTTTGTTTAATTGTGGGATGTGTCATTAACGCAACAGATGACTTCCTTTGTAGTCCGTTTGATTGTGGGATGCGTCATTAACGCAACAAATAACTTCCTTTGTGGCCTGTTTAATTGTGGGATGTGACACTAACGTCACTACGCAGACAAAGCTACTGCCACAAGGTGAGAACAGCAGACAAGCAGTAGCTTGGCACCACCACCTGTGCACATAGCTGCTCAAACTCACCAGGCAGGTGGCAGGGGCTTTGTGGCGTTTTGGCTGTGCCATGGCATTAGCAACACAAGTGTTTGTTAAGTTGTGGGTTCCTTGACGCGACCAATAGGGCGAATTGGCTCATTGCGGGCTGCCTATTGAGGAACGACCTCTAACACCATCATCGGGGTGTTTGGTACCCTTGCGTGGTGACCTTGTGCAGTGTATCGTGTGAAGTCCTTGTGTGATGTGTTGTGTAGAATTCTCGTGTGTTGTTTGGTACCCTTGCGGCCATCCAAAGCCTTTTTGAAAACCCTCCCCTGCCCTATAATCCAAAGCGCATTACATGAAATAAGAAAGTCTGCAGTCACAACAAGCCCTGCAAGGAGGAGGAAACGCGTTGCTCACCTATCCTGGATACTTAGCCAGAGGGGCAAGTGAAGAAATACGCTCTGCCCATGAGTGTGTAGGTATACGTAGGGTTGGCAAGAACCACATATATATATTTGGTGTGTTTCAGGTGGCAGGGTAATCACCAAATGTACAGATGGCCACATACAGACAGACAGGGCAATCACCAAATGTACAGACGGTCACCAAATGTACAGACAGGGTAATCACTGAATGTACGGTCATATACAGAGTACATATGTAGGGTTCTGGCCAACTCCTATGTGTACGCCATGACAATGAGCGCTCCCCCTTCCTTAGTTTGACCAACACTTACCTTGACTGCAAAGTAAGCGCTGAGTGTGAACAGGGCCACTAAGCCGGGCACTAAGCTGGGAACAGAAGGGAGCATCGTATTGTACAGCACCTGCAGGCCCACACACACAAACGTTTAGACCCTAAAGGGAAGCACATAATCAGAGACTGTTCCCGCCGCTGCTCAGGTGGAAATGCTGACGCCTAACATATAGCTAGAGATTGAGATGTTGTGTTTTAAGCTCATGGGATTGAGGCGCATGAAGGCCTGGCAAGATTTAACATGCGCTGTTGCAAAGCAAAGACGAGGACGTGGCAAGGCTAAAAGGACACACGAGGATGTGGCAATACTAAAAGTGCAATTGTGCGAGAGGGCACACAAGGACAACATGGGCAAGACAAGGACGTGGGCAAAAGGGCAATGAGGACGTGGCAAGATAAAACACACAATGCTAGCAAATAATAAACAATACACGAGGTGGTGGTGCATGAGGATGTGCGAGACCTAATACTAGTACAAAAGAGCACACAAGGAGTTGATGAGACCTTGTACTCGTTAAGATGTAGGGTGCAATGGAGGAAGAAACACACGAGATCTCTAGGTCGAGATCTTTAGGCAATGCTCCAAAAGGATGCACAAGGTGAGACCTAACATGCAAAAGGAGACAAGAGAACATGACAAGACCTGAATACACAAGATTAGGGTTGGTCAGATCAGTGTTTATACACCGTATATGATCGTATATTTGGTGATTTCCCTACCAAAAATATCCAGTATACACCGTATATACATGGTTCTGGTCAACCCTACACAAGATCTAGCGTGCAATGGTACAAAAGGACACACGCAATCTAGGCAATGGTGCAGAAGGACACACACACAAAGAAGTGCTATGAATGACAATCTAGGTATGAGCAGGATGTTGTGGCACCACACCAAATTGTCATGGGCTACCACACCAAATTGTCATGACCACTTTAAATCCCGCTCCTCTGCCCATGCATTTAAGAGAGAAGAGGAACTTGTCCAGGACAGACCGACAGTGCCTTGGGTGTCACCCGCAATTAGCTAAGCAGTACGCCCACACAGCACACATGAACATGCATAAACATACGCAGACTCAATAACACAAATGCATACATGCCTGTGTCACCATGGCCAGATCACCCGCTCCCGACAACAGCTGCCACGTCCACCATAGGCTAATGACGATTTAAACAAACACACACATAGAGACTCAAACATACGCGAACTCACAAACACGATTGCATACACACCTGTGCCACCATGGCCAGACCCCCCACACCCGACAACAGCTGCCACGTCCACCATAGGCCCATGCCGTTTCCCCCTTTTTCCCCAGCAGGCACCTGATGGTGAACATGTCAGCACAGACACACGAAACTGAGGGTGTATGCAGGCTTGTAGCAGTTGGTGTGTGCGTATGTGTATGTGTATGTGTGTGCATGCATGTGCGTGTGTGAATTTTATTTCGTGTGTGTATGGTGTATGGGTGTTTGTTTGCACGTGTGTGTGTGCGTGTGTGCGTGTGTGCGTGCATGTGTGTGTGTCAAAATCATTTGGTACAGGCCATGCTGCTCCCACCATTCCCCCCACTGCCAGCATGCACATCTGGCAGTACACAAATGAGCACGAACCCAGAGGTCGAGTTTTTACCGGCACTTGCGTGTAGCCTGTGCTCATAGACAGTAGGCAGTTCCGGTAGAGCAGAACAGACCCACAAAGAAGGTCTGAACGGCGCTTGCGTCAGGCTTACAGCACTTACAAATCATGTGCCCGAGCACCGTGCAATATTGCACGTAAATGCTTTCAGAAATGTGCATGCTGCGTTGCTGCCAGTGATGACCATTGTTGTCTCATTAGAGATGTTTATAAGGCCCACACACATATTGAACAACCCCCCGCACACAAGCAAACATGTACATAGATAGCTAAGCCACATACACCCACTCACACACACAAACAAACACACACACATACGCACCTTGCCTGCGATGCGTGTTAAGCTGATGGCCACAGCTACAGCCACAACAGACGCAACTGCTGCAAACAAACCCTTGGGCATGACTCCTGCCACCATGACCTGCAATATTAGGTAAAGCCTCAAAGTGAAGAGCATATGAAGAAGGGGAGACTCTCCACTAGAAGCACTCACGCTGGCCAGCGACAAGCATCTGAACACGTGCACGCCGCTTCATGACCCTCTTACAACGACAGCTAATAGTGCACATTATAAGAAAGGACATGATGAAAGCGCCACGTTCTGGCACGATGGCCATACCTTGCAAGAACATGTGTACATAATTGATCTGCTCATATTTCAGAAGTTGTGTGTCTCAAGTTTCAGGCAGGGTAATGGGGAGAGGAACAGCAGGAACATGTGTACGGAATTGATCTGCTCATACTTCAGATATTGTACGTCCCAAGTTTCAGGCAGGGTAATGGGGAGAGGAACAAAGCTACAGGGGGACGGTGGAGCTAATGACGGGAGAAGGAAGAGATGGAGAGAGGAGATGGAAATATAGCTGGTGAAAAAGTGGGTCGTCAAAGTGGATCATCTGAGTGGAACATCAGGTCATTGGCGCAGTACGGTAATGCGACGTACAGATGTACATGAATTCCACCATTACTAGAATTGAGACGGGGGTGCACTCACAGGGTGAGAGCGGCGTACAAAATGAAGGAGCGCAACTGACAAGGAGCAAAGAGCAAACTGTTAGGTTGTGATTGTGTATGTACCAAAGTAACAAAGATACATGTAGTAGGTGACACCTAAGCCTAGTCGCAGCACACGCAGGGCTCACTCTTAACACCTCGAACAAGGACCTCTTACGATTACACACCAAAGTACGAACTCACTTTAAATCGCCAGGTATCAGCCCAGTGCTCATGGTTTGATAACGGGTGCTCTGCTACTTTGTTCACTCTACAACCTCAGGTTTGACTGCGATTCAATTTTACATTTCAACGCGTTGATTGTGGCACACACTGGGCTGTTTTGCAGCCTAAATTGACGCTTCAAGCATATTCTAGGTTGGCAACAAGTAACCCTGTGAAAGCACAACAGCAAAGTGCTGCAATCTGTTGCATGTACCGCTGCCCTTTACCCACACACAAATGAACCACACCCAGTCCATGCACACCTGTGAGAGCACTAACAAATTGCTCGCAATCCCTATCAGCTGCACGTTCACAGCACTGCTCTCGCCCCGTTGTGCGAAGTGGCTGCACATGAGGGTGTTGCCCATCAGGGCACTGGCATAGCCCTGCACGAAACAAACATGCAGTTGCAGTGTCTTGCAACCTTTGAATTGCGTGCACGCACTGGAGAGTGTGGTGTTTCTTCATCTTCACGGATGCACACACTAGGTTTGCCACAGATTCATCTAGCTTCACTTTCTCATGAGGAAGGCAAAGAGTCAGAGCATGCTCACCTGCCACGAGATGACTGACAGAGCTGCTGCATTTCCACTGGCAAGGTTGGCGCAATTGGTGACGACCTGGGGGAGGACCAGGATGCTGAAGGGGACACTGGCCGCTCCCACAAGCTTGCTGGTAGTGGAAGCCCACGCAGAGCCTTGGGGGGAGGGGAATAATATGTGTGTTTGAGTGTATGTGTGTGTCTGTGTGTGTGTGTTGTATGTGTGTGTGTGTCTAGGTGTGTGTGTGTGTGTGTGTGTGTGTGTGTGTGTGTGCTTGTGAGAGTGTGTGTGAGTGTGTGCACGTGTGTGTGTATGTGGGAGTGTGTGTGTGTGTGAGTGTGTGTGTGTGTGCGTGCGTGTGTGTGTGTTTGTGTGTTTGTGTGTGTATGTGTATGCGTGTGTGTGCGTGTGCACGTGCGTGCGTGCGTGCGTGCTTATGTGTGTGTGTGTGTGTGCGTGCGTGTGTGCGTGTACCTTTATCTTCGTTTGTCCCTGCAGCCACAATCAGTCTGCACCTTCTTTGCCTTGTCAGCCCCCTTTTCTGATTTGCCAATGGGCAGGGGTTGGTTGATGCACATCTTTTTGCTGCAAGCATTTCATATATCAACTAATTAATCGCGTTTTGCGTTTACAAAGGGTGATTAGTTACCGTGATTAATTGATAAAAGGTGATTAATTTTGAATTAATTTTAATCCTGGAGGGGGGGAATGATTCATGATTATTTCATTCGTGATTAATTCCTGGGTGGCAGTCAAACGTTCCAAGTAGTTAATTAAAGGCTGTTTAAAGCTCCAGTTCAAGGGGGAATGGCTGGAGAAATTTCCCACAGGTCAATTAAAGGCTCCGGGTACTCAGTCAAAGGTTGAAAGGATGTTGCCAGCGCTCTCCAGTGCATGCAAGCGCAATGCAAGCATTTCTGAGTTCCAGCCCTTCCTTCCCAGCTACAACCTGCTTCAGGCTGCAACCTAATTCTGCTAAATCATTTTCGTCCATTGTAAACGCGAGGTGATTAGGGGCGATTAATTCAAACGCGATTAATTCGAGTGATTAACCTCTGAATTAATCACAAACATTAATAACCCTGTTGAAAACGCACCAAGAATTGATGGTCGGTAGTCTTTGAATAATTTGGCAACAGAATTTGAAAAACTCGCAAACCACCCAGAAAACCTACAAAAAATATTATAAAATGAGGCAGACTAGGTCCCAGAAGAAATCGCACCTCGAAACCGGCCAGGCTAACAATGATTCTCCTGTGCCCGGAGCTAGCCAGCAGAAGAGGAGCAGCAACAGGAAAAAAAGTGTGGATAAATCAGATGTGGTTGCGCAAGCTCCTGCGCTAGTCACTCCCGTGAATCCCATCCGGAAATCGCTGAGAGTCAGCGAGGGAAAGCAGGCCATGTTTCAGACTGCCCTGATTAATTGCCTTCCCAATGAGCTACTCCGGGTAAGAATGCGAGCACAGAGGGCGATGATGCACTCTGGAGTGTTTTTAGCCCCCTCTGCTTCAAAAAATCCAGCCTCTTCCTCTTTCATCTCACCTCTTTCCCTTTCCATCTTCTACTCGTATCATACCTGCCCCGTTTTTATACCACCCCTGCAGGTCATTGGCAGCCACCTGAGCGCGGAAGACTGCGTTGCGGCTCGCCTTGTTAGCAGGAACTGGTCCCGGGAAATTACGCAAGGTGAGGAGCAGGCACTTGTCCCGGGATGTATAACGGCTGAGCAATTGGTCCCAAGAAGCTGTACAGGGTGAGCAGCAGGACGGTCTCAGACCAGTGCGTTGACAGCTGCCAGCTGTCTTGCCTTGCTTTCCACCCCTCTGCCTCTCTGGCTCATTTCAAGCTCCTGATTGAATGTTGCATGTATGTGTCAACCACTTACAAGGCAATGTCCACTCTTCATGCGCATATTGTTCTTGTCTTTCGCAGCCTTCCCTTCCGCCCGCATTCAACTCACACCGGACATGTATAAGCTTGAGGCAATCCTGGAGGCCGCCCCACGCTTGCAACCTCTGGCCACTTTACTCAGCCTCAACGTTGGAGGCCGTGTTGACCAGGCAAGGCCGTGACACAGTGTGTGTTTTTTCGTGATTGTATTGCATTATTGCATTGCATGCCAAGGAAAGCAAAGCACTTCTCCTGGTTCTTCGGTGCTCCATTATCGTGCGCGCAATGAGCTTGCACTAAGCCATATCCAGGGAAAGCTTCAGTAGTCATGGCATGGAATGTCATGATCTTGTAACAGGGCCTGTAATACACTGTATTTAATTTGCATGGGGACCTCTTTCACGTTAACCCAATTACCTAACAGCATCTTCCTCCGTAGCAGGCAGAGACTCATTCTGACAACCAATGTCAGTTTCACTTTAACTGTCTGCACAGGACGATTGAATTAATGATGTTTGAACTGACGCACGTCTTAACGTGCCATGCATCACGGCCTTCTTTGTTCATGCAGTGGACGTTTGACTACTGCTTCGAGGCGCTTGTTGCATTTAAGCACCTGAGGCACGTCATCCTCAACTTCATTACCCCGTCCGCCCCCAGACCACCTGTCTCAAGGGTAAGAGGGAGTGGACGTCTGTTTCAGCATTTCACAACATCAAACCTCGCACATTTGGGGAGTGCAGGCTGAACTTTTTTGCTTGGTAGGTCTAAACGTGGCTGTTGTACCGCTCGCAACACGTTGCCAGCATGAAGGAAGATTGTTTGCGAGGCGTCACAAAATGACGAGAGACAGCAGCTCTTCTGCATACCGCTGCATTTCAACCTTGAGATTTGCCTGTATGCGATCTTGATTGTTCTACTCATGCCCTGCCCCTGTGTCTCTCTCTGTGTGAACGCAGGGCTCCTTGGTGTGCCTGAAGGCTGTGAGCATGATCAAAGGACTGCAGTCCTTGTCCGTCATCAACGGCCCTGTCCTACAGCACGATGACCTGCAGGCTTTGAGCACGTGCGTACATGCATGTAACGATATTGCATGTAACGATATTGCACGATTACAAGCTGCAGGGGATGTGTCTGAATGCCAAGTATTTCGAATCCTGCTAAAAAACAGCCCATAGTGTTGGTGGTCAACCTTGCCATACTTTCGTTCGTGGGCTGTTTGTTAGTTACTATTACTTGACTGCACTTGACTGCACTTGTCTTGCACTTGACTGCGCTTGACTGCACTTGACTTGCACTTGACTGCTTGTGACTGCACTTGACTTGCACTTGACTGCACTTGACTGCACTTGACTTGCACTTGACTGCTTGTGACTGCACTTGACTGCACTTGACTTGCGCTTGACTGCACTTGACTGCACTTGACTTGCACTTGACTGCGCTTGACTGCACTTGACTGCTTGTGACTGCACTTAGCAGACGACGTTAGTCCTTCACCACCCTGTCATTCCTGCTGTACGTTAGTCCCCTATGGCTATGGGCTATGTGGTGGCGCACGTTTCTTGTAAGACGTTAAAAATAATTGGAGTGCTCTGAGCAAAGCAGGAGGGTGCCACCCTCGCTCCACACGTGCTGGTGGGCTCTGAGCAAAGCAGGAACGTGCCACCCTCGCTCCGCACTTGCAGATGCACCAAGCCGATCCTTGACACGTGTTTGCCCTTTACTAATGCTTGCAGATGCACCCAGCTGACCAAGCTCGTCATCGACAGCCCTCGGGATCCAAGCCTGCAAGTGAGCTTAACAGAGAAAGCGCGACTACCCTTTGGCCTTGCCACGCTGCAGTCTCTGCAACACCTGGAGGTAATACGATAATACAATGCAGAAGAGTGGCTGTGTGCGTCGGAGAGGTGGGGGAGAAATAGAGAGGTGCAAGAGGGCGCACGATTATTATGAAACCCTGCGCCACTTGGAGGTAATGCAATGCAAGGAGATTGTTGCAACACAGAGCAGGGGGAGATAGAGAGGAGGTGCAAGAGGGCACGCAGCTTATAAGTGTGGTAACTTTTCAAATAATCAAAATAGATTAATAACAAGATTAGGTGCGTACAACCCAACAACTCGCAATGAACCTCCTGCAAACAACCTTTCTGGATACTTTTTTTCCTTTGAAAATTTTTGGGAGTTCCGCTCAATGTGTGTATGTGTTTTCCTTCAAGGTTAACCCCAATGTGTGTATGGATTCACTTGGAGGTTCCACTCTATGTGCGTGCATGTGTGTGCATGTGCGTGCGTGCGTGCATGTGTGTGTTCTATGACTTCAAATTTCTGTACCATTTGCAAAGCCTGCAGTGTGTATTCTGGGGAAATTCTATTCGAGTCGGATTACCCTCTCCAACCCTGTGTATTCTGAAGGAATTTTTGGGTTTACATGCGTGCCCTTTGGAGCTTTGACTGTCTAGATCCGACATGACTATAAGACTGAAGCAAGTCAGCTGAATGATTTGGCTATGAGAAACACATCATACATAGAACATGAAGAAAAGCGTTGCTGTCAGCGAATATCACCCCCAACAAAATTCAAAAAAGGGAGCCTCTTTGGTACCTGGCCGTAAAACTCCAGAGGGGGTGAACTGACGCTCCAAAAGGGGTCACTTATGAAATGCGAATTGAGTATGGGCGCCGGAGCTGGCAGTTTCTAAGATTAGCACCCAGATGTAGAGAACACCTGAGCTCAAAAACTGCCAGTAGCAACGCACACGTCTGATTGCTCACGGCGTGAACCCCACTTTTCACCACAAAATCTTCACAGCAGGCCACCCACCATTCCAAATCACAAGATTTATGGTGGTAAGGAGTCCTTGTAACGAACAAATACCACTGCAAAAAAAAATGGAGTGAAACGATGAAGTAGTTGGGGATGTAGGCCAACACATGCTGTTTTCCAATGCAAAACCACCCTATTAGGGTTTTGGTAGCCATTTGGCTTAAGCTTGAAGCCCTGCCAGTTTGCACACAGAGTGACCCACATAAATCCAAGCACATCCTCGTGTAACTCATAATGCCAGCTTCAATTTAGAGCAAAAATGGTCCCAATCGGATTGAGGGGCAGTGGATAGCCGGCTTCCGAGTGCAAAAAAAGCACATATTTGGACATTTCCTCAGTTGCCCCCCTCTGGTATAACTCCACCACTACCGGAAAAAAACAATCAGACAAGTTACGGTCCTGTAAGCGTCTCCAGTGTCTCTGCCGTGCCACGTATGGGTATTCAGGTAAAATTCTTGCTTTCTACTGCTTAAATCACCCTGCTTCCAGCATCGTACCCTCACCCTCGTCTCAGGCTACGCTCTAGGTTCAGCTAATTCGAGCTCATTTCACATTCACTATTCCCAGGGGACAGGTGAAAATAAAATACAGGAAGGTCTGCGCTTTGGTCCCACAAATAGCATGCAGGCTCCGAATTTCAACTCATGACGTGCAGTATGCTTGTTTTAACTCACAGCATGCAATATGCAACACCCCTCATGCAACATGCTATTTTTAATGCACAACATGCAGGCCCCCGGATCCATTGCGCACCATGCAACTACGTGCACACATAAAACATACACATCCCACAATTCCAACACACCGCATGCAATACGCAATACTTCTCATGCAACATGCTATTCTGACACACAACATGCAGGCCCCTCAATATGTTGTCGGAGACATGCAGATAGGGCAGACGGTGCACCCCTTGACCGCCCTGACTAACCTTACCAAGCTTGTGTGCAACGGGCGGCTGCCAATGGACCCCAGTATGGTGGCTGCCGTCTCAGGGATCAAATCCTTGCAGGTAGGTGTGAGGGGAGGTCAGTAGGGGTGGAGAGATGAGATTGGAGTGGGTAAGAGGAGGCTGGTGTGGGCGAAGGGGGGGGAGGAGATCAAAATAAGAGTGGAGTGGGTGTGGGAGGTGTTTAGACGCCGGGAACTATGTCTGTGGCACAAAAGATAACCAGAGAAAGTTACAAAAGTGTGACAAGCTCTCTTACTGCGTGCCCTGTATAATCCACACCCACACCCACAGTTGCTCAGCAATTGAGTGTGTGGAGATGTGGACTCTTTTAGCCGCAGAGCACAGCACTGCAGCGCTGGCCGAGCCTCCTGGCGCTCCTTACTTTGTCTGTGGAGGTTGATGGCACACCGGCCACCGGCCCTTACCCAATCAGCATCTCCTCCTCGCTTGCTCTTTTCCTCTTTTCTGTTTCCTCTCACACTGCCCTTCAAAGGATCCGTGCTCAGTCCTCGGATAACTACTAACTACTTTTTTTGTCACTGATCAAAGTTTTCGAATAATTGCTAAATACTAACTACTTTTTTTTGTCACTGATCAAAGTCCTCGGATAAGTACTCACTACTAACTACATGTAGCGTCACTGATCAAAGTTCAATGTGCAACCTCACTGGCCACTTACAACGTAGCACAATAACTTTGTTTTCACGTGCCCCTGTGTGTACCATGCCATATGGCAGGTATTAGAAGTTGGGACACTGCTTGAAGTGCTGCCGGCGCTCAGCAACATACACGAGGACGATGGGACGAGCCTGCAATCCGTAGGGATGAAGATGTATTTTCACGAGAGCCTCGCGATGACCCCGAAGTTGACACAGCTCCTCTCCAGGCTTGGCTCAAAGCTTACATCCCTGTCCATAAGGTGTGCGTGTGTGCGTGCGTGTGTGTGTATGTGTGTGTGTGTGGTGTTGCTCTTAGGTCCTTGGTCGGTTTGTGTAGCTGTGCTGTTGGGAACCGCAGTATTCCTTGTGAAGGTGAGATCAGCAGGCACACGTGTACACACGCAGGCACATGCGCGCACACTCACACACAATGACACATCATAGACATACGTGACATATGTCTTCTCCTGCTGCTCACCAGCTAGTGCAGCTAGAGCCACCACCGAAGGACGTGTGCCTGACCACGAGCACTTGAAGTAGCACCTCTTGCACACTCTACACATACACGCACACACACACTGACGTGTGCCTTCTCTTACTGCTCGAGCTACCACCAAAGCACGTGTGCGTGACCACGAGCACTTGAAGTAACACCACCAGCGCATTCCCCTGCTGTTGTCAATGTCGAGAATCAACTGCTCCTAAATTTGTCTGACTGACCAAGCGTACTCAAAGACAGCTCCATCTGGTCGTGTTGTTTGCACGTGTGGCGTTCACTGTGCTTGCCACATTGTCTTTTTTATGCCATCAAAGTCGTTACAAAATTTGCTGTACAGGGGTGACCAGCTGCATGAACAGAACATCGTACAATTAGCAGCCGTCACCGGGCTGGAATGCCTGGAGATTGAGACAACCGGGGTGTGTACGTTTGTTTGGTTTCAGAGAACAGATGGTGTTTTGTGTGCAAAATTTCCCAATTACTTCATGCTTCTTTGCTTCAAGTGCTTACACAAGTCTAGTCCTAAAAAGCGTATCATCCAAAGATTCCAAAGGATAATGGATGCCATTGTGTGCGTAGTGTGTATTCCCCAAATACCCCTACAGCGTGTTGACTGTGAGTGCTCACTCAAGTCAAGTCCTCAAAAGTGTATCCATACGTTGCACGCAACGCTGCTCTCACAGAATCGCCAGCTGTGCACTAATGCGGAGCTGTACCAACTCAAGACTCTGAGGAACCTGCGCAGCTTCACCTACCGAAAGAGCATCCCTGCATCAGTGAACATCATCTTCCCCGGCCAAACCTTCCAATCGTGAGTAGCGGCACCGCTGAGTGCTTAGGGATCCGTGCCTGCTCTGTTGAATGACTAGAAAATCGAATCAGCAGGAAGTGAAAGAAAGCCGCTTTCCCAATTGGCATTCAGGAATCGCAGAGTGTGCAAGTGTGCGTGTGTGCATGTGTGCATGCACGCGTATGTGTCTGTGTATGTGTTTCCTCTGGGCATCAAAGTCCAAACCTCTTGGTACTTGTTTCAGAGCATGCGAGTCCTCCATGAGTTGGATCATGATCTGCAGTTGCGGACCACAGCCTGGTTGTGCATGTGAGCACAACTTTCGCCACTTGTGTTGTTGAAACTGTCTTTGTCTGGTTGTCTGGTTGGAGCGTGGACGGCCAGAACCATAACAGTACACCCATACGCCAAATGTATAGCTGGGGGGCATAAAATGTGCGGTGCAACTACATAGCCGCAGCGATGGCGGTCACTGAAATAAGGTAAGGTTACATTGCTGTATATATGCTATGTCACTGAAATAGAAATGGATTTTCAACGGGAAGCAATGAGGGTACACCGCGGCTGTGTCAACATTTACCGCGGCTGTGTCAACACTTAAAGGCTGGCTGTGTCAACATTTACCGCGGCTGTGTCAACATTTAAAGGCTGACTGTTTCAACATTTGAACTCATTGGCAGCTTGGTGAGCTAGTGGGTGGCTACATGTATGTCTATGCACAGCAGTTTCAAACACTCCCAGTCAAGGCTGACCCCACTACCTGGTTTTAACCTCAATCCTGCCCATTCTGACCATTGAATGAGAGGGCAAAGCTCATGTGTTTGTGGCCAAACCTGCAAACCCTGGGCCTGCTCAGATTGCCCCAAACACTATTACTGCCCACTGCTGAGACTGGCCTCAACAAAAAATCTTGATCTGGACCTGTGCACACACACACGCACACGCACACACACACGCACACACACATACAAGCACTCACACATACTCACACTTGTACAGTGCCACCATCTCAACTGCCACCCAGTAGATTAAATAGCCCCGTCCACTCACGTCGCTGCACAGGCTGGCCTCTGGGTGGGCAAACTGCCTGACCAGCCTGAGCCTTGAGGGAATCACCAGCACCGAGATGTCGCCCAACTCAATGCCGCACCTCAGTCGCCTGTGCAACCTAGAGTCTCTCAACCTCCAGGGCTCTGACCACACAGTTTACATACTGCAGGCAAGTGTGTGCGTGTTTCGTGCGCGTGTGTGTTTTATATCTGTCTGTGTGTGTATGTATGTGTGTGTGTGTGTGCATGCGCGCATGCGTGCACTCGCATATCTGTGTGTGAGTTTATGCGGGTGAGTGTGTATGTGTTGTAGTGCGTGCATTGTGTGTGTATATGCTGAGTGCATACATCTAAGTGCAATTGTTTGTAACAAGACGAGCTGCCCTAGCAGAGTGACTGCTCTCGCGTCAAAATTTTGAAGGGTTCCCTAACGCCGCGACAGCTCACAAGCTCAAGCCCTGTTCTATCAAACAGACTAAAACTTCACTCTGCTGCGCCCTCATGCAGCCTTGCACTCAGCCTGAGTGCTCATCATCCCTTTTGTTGTGACAACCTTGCCTCATCTTCATTTCACGCCAACTTGATCCTTATTTCTGTCATACCTCCCCCACCTGTGTGCAGCTAGACCTGGCCTGGCTGCCACCCAACCTTGCCTCATTCCTTGTTTCTGCCATATCACTTATGTGCAGCTGGACCTGGCTTGGCTGCCACCCAAGATGCAATCCCTGCAGCTGCGTTATTTTATGGTCACCGCCTCAGCACTGCCTTTGCACCTCAGCCATCTGCACCACCTGTCGCTAGTTCGCTGCAGGTTCCCTGCGTTTAGCCACTACAAGGTGTGTGAGCAGGGAAAGGCGATGCCCATCTGTGTGTGTAGTCTGTTTGTTTTTGTGGGGAGAGAGAGGGAGTAAAAAAGGGTGAGAGGGAGGGAGGGAGGGAGGTTGAAAATTCACTTCTAGTTCCAATGTGCTGCACGCTGGAAGGGTCAGACGCGGAGGAAACAATTTAGAAAAGGATGAGTTTCTGTGGGTGACAACCCTTAAGGGGGAATGCATCTGTGGATTAATTTGACGCAACAACCGGCTAGGTTTTGTCTTCATGTGTGTGTGTTATTGAATCACTTCCTCCCACACCTTCAAAGATCATCAATGCTGACAGGAATGAGGCGATGGTGTGTTCCATGCTGCTATCGCGTATAATCTCTTAGCCCTGTACTCAGACCTGCGCTGCTGGTGGACATGCCTCTCTTAGACCCTATGATTATCTACTCCTGAAAGCATGCCTTGTACTCTATGCGTGCCTTGTACTCTAACCATGCGCTGTTGCTGCAGAACATGCTGGAGGGCATGCCTTCTTTGAACAGCCTGGAGCTGGAGGATTGTTCGGACATTGGAGAAAAGCACATCATGCAAATGCGCCTCCTGACCCAGGTGTGTGGGTGTGGGGGTGGGCGGGTGTGTGTAGGTGTGTGTGTATGTTTGTGTGTGTGCACTTGTGTGGCTAGGTAGGTGTGGGGGTGGGTAGGTGTGTGTGTAGGTGTGTGCACTTGTGTAACAATACATATAGAAATACAATTCTTAATCTTACATCTCGAGTATGCCTTTTACAACGCGCTGCTACAACTTTTATTGCTAGGTAGGTGTCAAGGTGTGGGGGTGGGTAGGTGTGTGTGTGTGTAGGTGTGTGCACTTGTGTGGCTAGGTAGGTGTGTAGGTGTGGGAGTGTGTAGGTGAGTAGGTGAGCGCACAAGACTTATTCGTAGCTTCAAAAGTCATGAATTTCACAGAAAACCTTTGTGGTACATCTTTATATGAAATCCGCTCCGTCTGAAATCAAGCTAATTTCATACTGGAGCTGACATTTAAAACTACCAACGCATGTGGACTCATCAGGTCCTTGTAAGTTGCCCCTTGTACAGGTTGCCACGACGAAATGCACACGCAGAGTACCTAAGACCTAGATTGGTGCTTTCCATGGCAAGTAGTGCGTTATTTTACTAGTCCCTTTTTACTTCCTGCTCCATGATCCCACATCCCCATCTGCACCTGCACCCTCCTTGCCGCTCACAAGCCCCAGGAGTAGTGGCGACCAGCACTGCAAAACGCTTTCTACGTCCTCCGTCATTACGCGCGTTCGACGCGTTCGTGCAGTCTCATATCAGCATTATAGTTGTTACGTCATTCTAAATCCCTCCCACGCCCTCCTTGCAGCTCACCAACCTGGGAGTGGTGGCAATCAGCAACCACAGGGTCACTAACTGCATGCTGGGCCACCTGACCACGCTGACAAAGCTGCGCAAGCTGAAGTGGCACGCAGGTGTGATATGCTGGTGCTGCTTTCTGTGCTTTGCAATGTTTTTCATTGAAATTGAACCAGTGGATGATTTTGGAGTGACTTGGCTCAGAGTGGCTCCTTTTCTTATACGTGTCTTAGTGCCTGTGCTTTTTCCCCTTGGTCCACTCAGGCTCTGCTAATTTGGTTTCGCCCGTGCTTAGCTGTAGAACGTTGAAAAAGGGGGGGAAAGATGAATGCTTTGTAGGCATTGATAGTCACTCCCTACACAAGTACAGGAAGCAAGGAAGGAAAACAGCTGCTTTGTTGGATACCATAGAACACTCGCAAACACCTAACTCCCTTGCAAATCGCTGCGTCCAGCTGATTTCCCCTGCACTTGCCAAAACCGCTGTGTGGCATGTGTAGGGTTGGCCAGAACCATACATGTATAGGTATATACGGTGTACATGCAGTATTTTTAGCAGAAACATCACCATACGTACGGTCATATACGGTGTATATATACGGTTCTGGCCAACCCTAGGCATGTGGCATGTGGGCTGCACCAACCGCATCTTACACAGCATCACTTTTCGCCCTTTGCTGCACCAACCGCATCTTACACAGCATCACTTTTCGCCCTTTGCTGCACCAACCGCATCTTACACAGCATCACTTTTCGCCCTTTGCTGCGCCTCACCTGTGCAGCATTACAATCAAACAAGACGTGTGCTAATATATGTCTTGAAGTCGATGCATGCTCGTTAATAATACATGCTCGTTTTAATACATGCTCGTTGTTAGCGTATATGTACCGTAGTGAATACCATCACTTCCGAACTGCTCCGCCTTGTTGTCCCTTGTCCACCTTGTTGTCACCTTGTCCCCCCCCTTGTCTGTGCAGGTGACATGCTTGATTCCATTCTGGACCCGGCGTTCTTGAAGGCCTTCCCCAACCTGTTCATCCTCTCCCTCACCACCTCCATGTTCTACAGGATGACGAGGTGCGTGCTGTGTGTACACTTTGTGTGTGAATTCTGGCTTAAAAATAACCAACACCATGGAGTATCAAAATTGCTCTGCGTGCTCCCCTCCTTAGTGTGAAAGTAGGATTAGTAAGAAACGTGGATGGGCACCTCCATGTTGTACATGATGACGAGGTGGTGCTGTGTGTGCTCCCTTATTCTCTGTGAGAATAGGCTTAGCAAGGCTGTATGTCACCGCTGCACCCACAATTTTCACCGCCAGGAAATCTTCCTTTACTTGTGCGGCAAATGTGTGTATGCACAATATGGGCAGCCCTTTCTGAGAATCACCTTGTGCAGCTGAATTGTGTATTATCAGGAGCAAACAGAGCCTTTACTGCGCAATACGCCTTTTTGCTATCTCTGAGGTCCTGGTTGAGCTAGGAAAACTCATTGCGTTTACTCCCTCTCCTGAAAACCCTCCTGATAACGAGGACTGTGTGAGGGTGGCTGCTGCATGCCATGCTAAATCATGCGTACAGAGAGCCACGTGTGTCCTGCTAGGATGTTGAACGTTTGTTGTTGATCATATTGACTGCTGGATCCTGTCAGTGCGGTCCTAACCTGTACCTGTGCAGTGTGTAACCTGTGTGACCTGTGCACCTGTGCAGTGTGGAGGACCTGTGCCTGTGCCTGTGCGGTCCTACCTGACCCTAGGTGCTGTGATGTGTTAAAAACCTGCGTACGTTCCCAGGTGGAGCGCTTTGAACGTCATGGACTTCCTGTAGCCCTAACTTAAAGCTTGACTGCAAGTGCTGTGATTTGTGAGGCTGCTTTTGTACATTTTCAGGTGGAGTGCTTTAAACGTCATGGACTTCCTCCCGAACTGTCAGCTCGAGACGGTTGGGATATAATAAGGATTTCCGCCTAACAAGCCCCAACAAGACCAGGACATGGTTAAATGTTGTTTGGCTGTCATGACCATGGGCCAATGAGATCAAATAAGCCGAGATGATGGCCAAAGCGGCCGTGACGAGCTAAGACTGCTCACGCCAGGTCCGTCTAGTGACGAACCTCGTTGCTGTTGAGATGAGGACAAGTTGCACAGATAAGCGCGTGCACACGCGTTTTATACAACGTGTACCTCGCCAAGGGCATATGCTGTGCATTGCTGCTGGGGCTGTTAGCTCCATCCTGAGCAATTTGAATTAAACCGCTGTGCGCGCACCACCAGGCAGATCCAGGGATGGGTGCTATGTTGCTGTTGAATGACGATAAGTGAAACAGAGGCAAAGCTGCTGCAGCTGACAGTCCTAGCTTGAACACAGCTTGCCCATAACATGTGCGCGTCAGCAGATAGTCCTGTAGGGTAGGGTGACATGGTCCTTTCGTTCTTTTCTTTTCCAGCTAGTCCTTGCTAGGATAGACAGATTGAGTGAACGCTAGCATTGCAAGGAGCAGCAGTGGTCGGCCATCGTTTGTTAGTTCTATTCCGTTTACATCCTGAGGTGGCAGTGAGAATTTCTACAAGGAAATAAAAAGGTACAGTTGAAGGGGAAGCTAGCGTTGCAAGGAACAACAATGGCTATAGGCCAGATCATCAATTGATAGGTGTGTAAGCGCTAGGCTCAGTTGCTTAGGACTGTTCCCTGTCTAGAGGGTGTGCTTGAGAATAGGGCGCTTTCAGTTATATAGCTCCTAGCTAGCCATAAGTCAAAAGGTTTGGTAGACCTTAGTAACAGGTGCTAGATGCTTTGTGAATGGAACATGAACCAGAGCAGAGCGAGTAACGCACTCGTTAGCACAAGTAGTGTTGGCTGCGTGCTTTTTCGTACATACGTAGATACATGTTTTCTTCATTTTATTCTCCAGGTAGAATGTTGTGTGTCTCTGCATCCATTGGGTGGTGCAGAGCACATAACAACATCCTTTTCTAATCCATGCCGGTAGTGTTTAAACCTTCTGCGTTCTTTTTCTTTTAAATTGGAGAGAAAAGGTGAAAAGGTGAACTACTCCCCACATTAATTAAGGAAAGGGCGACACTTGCAAGCGTTTTGGCTCCAACGGATACTAGCTCCTAGAAACACACTTAGGATGTATTTTCAGCGTGCATTACTAGTGCACTGCTTTATATTAATTCTTTTCTTTTCTTAATACAGATTGAAAGGCTTTCTACCTTAAGCTAGGCTGCTTCCCTTTCTTAACTGTAATTAGCCGTATACATGAAGATCCTCGGCAAAATGCAGCAATGTCGTATCCAAAGTTAATTCATATTTAATTAGTAATCCAGAGGTGGTCGACGGAGGACTGAAAAGGGGGTGTTTTTAAATGTTCCCAGAGCATGCGCACCCCAGCTGGCAGTTCCTAAGCTCCCAGAGGTAGCCTGGACTTGAAAACTGCCAGTAGGGGTGCACATGCCTAATTGCCCGCGGCGTGAACCCCACTTTTTACCACAAATTCTTCATACTGCACCAATCTGGAATATTTGTAATGGTCTTGAATCTTATCATAAGAATAACAGAATATCACTGCAACAATAATGAAAGAAAACGGCTGAGCGGTTGGTGTTTTATGAGGATTTAAGCCTTTTCCCATGGAAATCACCACATTAGGCTTTACATGCACCATATGTGCTTAATCCAGTCTATATCAGCACACAAAGCGACCCACATTCAACTGGGCACATGCTCGGGGCTCTCAATGCCAGATACACTTTGGTACAAAAATGGTGTCGATCGGATGAAGTGGCTATGAGTGGCTGCCTTCTGAATGCAAAAGTATTTTCAGCTGGCATTCCCTCCGTTGGCCCCCCTTGTTAATTATCCAGGTTTGTGGCTATTTCACTATCAATCGTTCCCGCATACTGACAAATAAAAAGGAAAATAACGCCATGGATTACAATGGTCACAGTGCGTGGGGGGTGACCTTCAGCCAGGTTGTCTGGCTGATCGGCTGCTAACTGGTCTCGGCCAGCCACAAATAAATCCATAAACTCAGAAAGAAAAAGAAAAAATCTAGTGTTCTGCTGAGAAAGGAAAATATGAACAAGTTGGTTGTTAAATTGTTACTGCAAGCAGGGTTGGGCCGCTGAAAAGTCCTCAAAATAAGGCGTAAACAAAAAGGAAGAATGTTTCCTCAGCTCACAACCCCGATGGTCTTGGCAAAACAAATGGCATGGATTAGGAATGAATACTTTTATGGGGACATACAGCATCCCACCGTGTCAGACAAAGCAGGGAAGGAATACAAAGAAATGTCTCCTGAGTCAGCAAAAGGCTTTTTTGATTTGATTAACCCCACAGCCTCATCGTAGAATCCCTGCTCAGGGCAGTCATACATTTATCTACATTTATTTGATCAATAGCAGCACTGACGCTCCACTGCACACCAAGGCTGGCGTTCAGCTGCTAATGATAAAGAAGTTATCCATGCAGACAATTGGCTTTCTGCCTTCTTTGGGTCTCTCTCTCTCTCTCTCTCTCTCTCTCTTTCTCTCTCTCTCTCTCTCTCTCTCTCTCTCTCTCTCTCTCTCTCTCTCCCCCTCTCCCTCTCTCTCTCTCTCCCCTCTCT
>Ga0307947_1000890_pt1 | contig 22671 bp, 17 predicted proteins | sample OrgLakmetagen232_FD_201840 | JGI IMG/M metagenome (GOLD analysis project Ga0307947, IMG submission 201840) | Saline water microbial communities from Organic Lake, Antarctica - #232 | ecosystem: Environmental > Aquatic > Non-marine Saline and Alkaline > Saline | place: Antarctica: Organic Lake...
GGCCATGACGATGCACGCTAATAAATGAGCGAAGCCATGCACATGAAATGACGGAGGCCATGACGATGCACGCTAATGAATGAGCGAAGCCATGCACATGAAATGATGGAGACCATGACGATGCACGCTAATGGATGAGCGAAGCCATGCACATGAAATGACGGAGGCCATGACGATGCACGCTAATGAATGAGCGAAGCCCTGCACATGAAATGATGCAGCACGACAAGCACAAAAGCGAACATTTCACAGGCCTGTCTTTATAATTACATCAAACGATGTATGTTGGCTGCAAAGTGATGGGCAAAACATGTGCTCAAGCTGTAGACGTGTTGGCATCACATGCAGTATAGGTCCGGCCCTGGGTGGGTGGGTGGATGCTTGCATGCTGCATACTGCTCTTGCATTTCTTAAGTCAGTCCTGTCCTGTGTATTTAACCTCGTATTTGGACACACAGCCAAGTGCTACTAGTAAACAAGCACCCGTTTAGTCCTTTTGTAAAGTGAGCAAAGTGTTTGCTGAAAATCCTCACGGAACAGCAGGGGGTGTGGACTAGCTTTGGGAAGAGGCATTCAGGGGGAAGGGGGGATGTGTCATCATGCCATCATCAGCCCTCGGCTTGACACGGCACGGCCTCACTTCCTCCGCACCTTGCACGCCTCTCTGCTTCCTCCCTCTCCTTACTGGAGTAAGCGCCGGTGCCCAGGCCTGCTGCCTCTGCCTCCTCCAGCCCATCATCTGCGGCGTCTCCGTGGTCCTCCATCTGGTCCTCACCCACCTCCTCGTCGTCCTCATACTGGGGCTCATACTGCTGCTCGTACTGCTGCTGCTGTTGCTGCTGCTGCTGCTCATGTAGCCTGCAGATTGTTTGTGGAAGAAGTGATGGCTGAGCAATAGTGGCATTGCGGGGTAGTATGTACAAGTCCGTGCACATGCGTGTCTGTGCGTGCTGAAGTAGGCAGGTGGATGAAATTGCATTGTGCATGCCTTGCAGCTTTTCCCCATACAATTCACGTGCCAAGTGGTACGTATCAGCAAGCCCTACCCTTGCTGGTATCCCTGCTGCTGTTGATAACCCTGCTGGTACATTGAATGCTCTTCGGAGGGCGCAGAAGATTCAGGAGGGGGTGTGCCCGTGTCCGTCGTACCGTCTGCCCTGCCTGCCCCCAGGTCTTGATGCTTCCACTCCTCACCAAACTCCATCTGCAAGGCAAGTGGAGCACGCAAGTTCGTGCATGTGGCTTTTCAGAAGAGAAAAGGAGCAAAGAAAAGGGAAGAAAACAGATGGTGCGAAATGACGTGCACACTGTTGTTCATCCTTGCTCTCACATCAAACAGCTGGTCCAAGTCCATCTGGCCCTGGTCATCTGGCTGAGGACTCGGTGACCTGCAGAGCAGTTGAAAGTTGTGATGTGATTACAAGTGGCAGATGACCAATGCTGTAGCTCCTGTTACACACCTCGAGTCGGTGTACTCAAGAGGCTTGGATTCCATTTTTCCTAGTATCAACAGTGGCAGGTAAAACTATAGGTATTATTAATAATAATAGCGATTTAAAACAATGGCAGCAATGGACAGTTGAGCGTTGACCGCAGGGCATGAATTTAAAGGTGACTTCACTAGGCTAAGCAAAACATCTAGTTCGTGAATTACCAGTCAGCACACACGCGCTCGCACACACACACACACACATAGACACACACACACACACACACACACACACACACACACACACACACACACAGAACCACACACACACACACACACACACACACAAACACAAACACACACATGCACACACATATATATACACACACACTCATACACACACACACGCACACAAAGACACACTCATACACGCACGCACACTGAGACACACACACAAGCAGGTCAGCCATCCCCATCCTCGGCTGCCCCTGCGTGAGAGCAAGCCTGTGGGGCAGAAGAAAATTCTTCATAGCAGCCCGGACAGTAGCCCTGCATTTCAACGCATGGCGCAATGCACAAATGCGGGCAGGGTGTCGGATTCCCCTACTAGCAGCAGCAGTAGCAGCAGCAGCAACAGCCTTGAATATGGCACCCCTGAATCAGGCAGCTTGGTATCATCTCCATCTGCACCAACAGCTGTTTTTGCAGGCAGACCTACCGCACCTCCCACACATCTGTCGCCTGGTGATGAGGATGAGGAGCTTGTGTTCACGCGGAGTGTAGCACGACCTGCAAGGGGAGGGGGCGCAAGAAGTAGGGTGTGGGAGGAGGAGGAGGAGGAGGAGGAGGAGGAGGAGGAGGAAGAGGAGAAGGAGGAGGAGGGGGAGAGCAGTGGCAAGGTAGGTCAGGCGTCCAACCCCCTCCCCTCCTCCCATCAGCCCCTCCACCACCAGCTGAGTCACCACCAGCCCCTCCTGCCAGCTCAATCGCGATCCCTGCACAGTGCGGCTGCCGCCAGCAGTAGCAACAGCAGCAACAGTAGCTCTGAAGAGGGTGGGAGTGGGCACCTAGGGGCACGCAGCGTGCTGCGCTCAAAGCAAGCCAGGCGCAGGGCCCTCGTCCTAGAGGACGTGTCTAGTGAAGGTAGTGGCTATGAAGGTTGCGGTAAGGCTGGCGGCGCAGGCAGCAGTGCGCAGCAGCAGTCAGCCCACAGTGCGCAAAGCGTGGGTAGCGCGGGCAGCAGTGAGCAGCAGCAGCAGTCAGCCCACAGTGCGCAAAGCGTGGGTAGCGCAGGCAGCAGTGAGCAGCAGCAGCAGTCAGCCCACAGTGCACAAAGCGTGTGCAGCGCAGGCAGCAGTGAGCAGCAGCAGTCAGCCCACAGCACGTGGAGCGTGTGCAGCGCAGGCGGCAGTGAGCAGCAGCAGTCTGCCTGCTCAGGCTTCCATGGTACTGATGGGCCCTTTGGTGAGATCTTGAGCCACACCCACGCCCACCCCATGGCCCCCTCTAGCCAGCAACCCCAACCCCAAGCCTCCTCCTTCGCGTCGCTGCTGCGATCAGCCAGCTTGCCTTCCCCCCCTCCCAGACGCACTACCACTACCATTGCCGCTGCTGCTGCTGCTGCTGCTGTCCCGCTCCTTCCTAGTACACGACCCCCGAGCTCCTCCTCCCCCCTTAAGGCCTTTGCCCCCTCAAAGCCATCCTCCCTTTTTTCGTCCATCCCTGTTGCTGCAGCTCGCTCAGTACCTCCGCTCTCAACCACTGCCACCATCATTGCCCCGACACTAAAACAGCAGCCTGCTGCTTCAAGCAGCGGCAGCAGGAAGCCAGATCTTAAAATCTCACCTTCAGACCAGCAGCAGCAGCAGGCCCCGCCTGTAAAGAGCCAGCAGCAGCAGCAGCAGCAGCAGCAACAGCAGCAGCAGGCCTTGCCTCTCCGGAACCAGCAGCTGCCACAAAATTTACTACCTTCCTGGTCCTGCTTTGATGAGGCCAGCACCACCACCCTCCCCACCTCTCCCAAGCGACCCTCCACCACAACACGTACAGTGCCCGTCAACACGGCACAAGGCACGCGCACCTCTCCCAAGCGACCCTCCACCACAACACGTGCAGTGCCCGTCAACACGGCACAAGACACGCGCACCTCTCCTAAGCGACCCTCCACCACAACACGTGCAGTGCCCGTCAACACGGCACAAGGCATGCGCACCTCTCCTAAGCGACCCTCCACCACAGCACGTGCAGTGCCCGTCAACACGGCACAAGTCAAGCGCACCTCTCCCAAGCGACCCTCCACCACAACACGTGCAGTGCCTGTCAACACGGCACAAGGCACGCGCACCTCTCCTAAGCGACCCTCCACCACAACACGTGCAGTGCCCGTCAACACGGCACAAGGCAAGCGCACCTCGCGGCCACAGCCACAGCCTCCAACCTCTGACATCATTGACCTTGTGTCCTCCTCTTCCCCTGCTAGCGACAGCAGAAGCAGCAGCAGGAGCAGCAGCAGGAGCAAAGGCACTAGGGGTGGGGTGGGAGAGGCGGCTAGCAGCGACAACACCAGCAGCAACGACAGCAGCAGCAACAGCAGGAAAACGAACAAGAGGAAGCAAACTGCAAAGAAGCCGGCAGGGAGTCCAAGCAAGAAGGCCAGTGCTGCAGGTAACAGGAGGTGGTGATGAAGTGTTTATCAGTCCTGGTGGTGTGATCTGCCGGCTGCATGAATGTGACGTGACAGGACAGGTGAATGTGACAGGACAGGTGAAAGACATGAAACAGGTTCGGTGAACGTGACAGGGCAGGTGAATGACATGAAACAGGACAGGTGAACGTGGCAAGACAGGTGAATGACATGAATGTGACAGGACAGGTGAATGGCATGAATGTGACAGGACAGGTGAATGTGACAGGACAATTGCGGCAAGCGTGCATGCATCTCCTGCCAGGAAGGTGTGTGTGATTATGTTGCAAGGTCATCATATGACGTTTACAGCTGGCGTGCACAACTCCCAGGTTGGTGTATGTCACTAGAGTTGTAAAGCCACAATTGTCTCATTACACCGTGCATATGTCACTAGAGTTGGCCATAATTGTTTCATTACACCGTACATATGTCACTAGAGCTGGCCATAATTGTTTCATTACACCCACCGTACATGACCGTACATTTGGTGACTTCCCTGCCTGCCAAAAAGCAGCGTACCTATATACACCGTATATATGCATGGTTCTGGCCAATCCTGCATTCCTGCTGGTCCTCAATGATTCTCCTCCTCTGTTGTGGAGGAGTTATACGGCACCCTGTACAAAGTGGCTCCTTTGACGGCCTGCGTAATTTCTTCTTTGCATACAAGTCAAGGTGTCGGTACAGCGCGCGCAACTAGATCTCTCTTGAGAGTGCACGTGCCCTTGATCGTTCTTTGCATACAAGTCAAGGTGTCGTTACAGCGCGCGCGACTAGATCTCTCTTGAGAGTGCACGTGCCCTTATTTGATCTGAGGAGAGAATATGCACCTGTGCATGATCTTTTGAGAGAGTACATGGCCAATGCTGCATTGCGCAATCCTTCAGAGTGTACGTGCCCTTGATTGATCTGAGGAGAGAATACGCACCCTTGCATGGTCTTTTGAGAGAACACATGGCCTATACCGCCTTGCGCAGTCTTGTTGCTGTGAACTCTGCTGCTGCGTGTTTGCTCATATAATAATAAACGAAAGAACATATGCCTGGCAAATTCATACTGTCTTCTTCTGCTGCTGCTTACATGTGGTATTGAATCCACAGCTGATATTCTGGTATCTTTGCTGGCTTTTTTCCCCCTCGGAGGTGCTCGTTAGCCTCACCACCATGAGTCATCGATTGTACACCAAGCACACCTATCACCCTGACCAGTCCAAACTACCGCTGCTCCTGTGTCTGTTGCATATGTTTTGCACCTGCCAAGGTTGCATATTCCATCCGCCAAGCACAAAGAAACAAGTGTATCGCCCTATAGTTAATGCCCGTGTGTGTGTGTGTGTTAGAGTGTGTTGACCATGTGCGTGCGTGTGTATGTGTGTGTGTGTTTGACCATGTGCGTGCTTGTATGTCGTGTGCGTGCGCGTGTGCGTGTATGTGTGTGCGTGTGTGCATGTACGTGTGCGTGTGTGATGCTGCGTTCGTGTGCACTGCAGCGCTACCCGACCCTTTATTAATACGCAACCTTGCTTGCTCCCCCCCTGCAGTGCCGCCGCCTCCATCTGCCAGCACTAAAAAGAGCAGGCCCCCCACTGGTACTGCTATAAAGAGCACCACCACCACCACCACCACCACCAGAAGCCCTCCACAACCGCCCCCCCCTGCTGCTGCCAAGAAGGGCAAACCCCCTTCAACCTCCACCCCAGCACGTAAGCTGCCTGCCCCTGCTCCTGCTCCAATTGGTCCAACTCCCGCCGCCGCTGCTGCTGCTGCTGCACCAGCACCAGCACGCAAGCGCAGCTCAAAAGCGGCCAACGACGCGCTCAAGGCGTACGAGGCGCAGCGGGAGGCACTGGCTCGCTCTTTGTATAACAGGTATGTTGTCCGGATGATAAGGCCCTTATGCACCAGCACACCAGCACGCAAACGCAGCTCAAAAGCGGCCAACGACGCGCTCAAGGCATACGAGGCGCAGCGGGAGGCACTGGCTCGCTCTTTGTATAACAGGTATGTTGTCCGGATGGTAAGGCCCTTATGCACCAGCACACCAGCACGCAAACGCAGCTCAAAAGCGGCCAACGACGCGCTCAAGGCGTACGAGGCGCAGCAGGAGGCACTGGCTCGCTCTTTGTATAACTGGTGATGCGGTGCATTTTTAGGGTTGGCAAGACCCATATATATACACCGTATATGACCGTATATTTGGTGATTTTCCTGCCAAAAGAATCGTATATACACCGTATATCGTATATATAATATATATGATTTTGGCCAACCCTATGCATTTTGTTTTAAATCGAGCGACGAAGGCAGGCCACGCATCAAATCCAGTCCTGAGGTCTGCACTGGCTCTTTGTATAACAGGTATGCTGTCGGGATGGTAATGCCCTGACGCCTGCCCTTGGGGCCTGTACTGTTTACTGTGAGAAAAGGCTATCTTTAGTGAATAGGGGTATATTTAACTCTGGGAATCGAACTTCAGCATGACACCAGTCACCTTTTTCTCACACAGATCACTCTGATTACTTTTCACACATCAACCAAATTGACATAGGTTGTGTATTTTGCATTAAATCAAGCGACGTAGGGAGGCCACGCATCAGATCCAGTCCTGAGGTCTGGCGTTTGAGGTCTGGCGTTTGGATTATAAATTTCAGTGTTTTTTTTGCTTTGTGGTTCATTCTGCACTGGCAAAGGGAGTGTAGGCCAGTGTCGTCCCTTTAGCTGTAATTGGTTGGTGAAGCAAAAGTGTGTTGATCCTTTTATGTGTAAGGTTGGCCAGAACCACATATATGCGGTGTATATACGGTATTTTTGGCTGGGAAATCACCAGACATACGGTCATATATAGGGTTGCCAGGTCATATATAGGATATAGGGTTGGCCGTACATGGGATCTCCATATACCATATACTGTATATACGCCGTATATGTGCCGTATTTTTGTATATACCGTTTATGAGGGAATTTGAATTCACTCAGAACCAATTCATAGGGGGGTCATTTTGCAGCTCTTGAAGAGCTGAGTACGCATGACCCAATATTTTATACCCAAAAAATGAACGTTTAAGAAGCTAGGCCTGCTTCAAGCCAAATAGACCAGATGTACCTGTATGGCGGGTGCACACATACCTTGCCATTCTTCACTTGTACCTGCATGGCGGGTGCACACATATCTAGGGTTGGCCAGAACTGTGTATATACACCGTATGTGACCGTATATTTGGTGGTTTCCCTGCCAAAAACACCGTATATACACCGTATATATATGGTTCTGGCCAACCCTACGCATATCTTGACATTGTTCACTTGAACCTGTATGGCGGGTACACATGCACCTGGCGGGATCTCCTGGGATAACTGGCAGTATTTTTGATTTCATCAATGTCAGTTTACAGACAAAACCGGACACGCACACGCTTGCACGCACACACACGCGCACACACACATACGCACGCACATACACAAAACATACACACACAAACACACAATTACACACAAACACACACACACAGCTGGAACAAGGAGGTGTTTGGGGGGCAGTTGCCACGTGACTTACCCTTGATTTGGACATACACACACAAGCACACACAAGCACATAACACACAATTACACACAAACACACACACACACAGCTGGAACAAGGAGGTGTTTGGGGGGCAGTTGCCACGTGACTTACCCTTGATTTGGACATACACACAAACACACACAAGCACACAACACACACAATTACACACAAACACACACACACACACACACAGCTGGAACAAGGAGGTGTTTGGGGGGCAGTTGCCACGTGACTTACCTTTGATTTGGAACCCGCGCTTGGTATCCACTGCCGGCCAAGTGATGGATGATGGCTCCCGTAATATGGAGAAGACCAGCAGGGACCAGTGAGTGTGTTGTGTGCGATTTGTGTGTGTGTGTATCTGTGTGTGTTGTGTGCATGCTTGCTTGCTTGCTTGTGTGTGTGTGCGTGTGTGTGTGCGTGTGTGTGCGTGTGTGTGTGTGTGCGTGTGTGTGTGTGTGTTGCGTGCATGCTTGCTTGTGTGTGTGTACTTGTGTTTGTGTGTCACAGCGCGGCTGAAGCTCGGAATGTGAGCTGCAAATGTGCAGCCCTGCAAATGCGCAGCCTGTTGTGAAAAATGTGTTGCAAGTCAAAAATCCTATCCGTAACACACACTATGAAATGCACACACCAATGTAATGCACACACCATGTAGTACACACTGTGTACTGTGTACTGGACACACCATGTAATGCACACACCAATGCAATGCACACACCAATGTAATGCACACACTATGGAATGCACACACCAATGTAATGCACACACTATGTAACGCACACACCATGTAATGCACACACTATGGAATGCATACACCAATGTAATGCACACACCATGTAGATGCACACACTATGTAGTGCACACACCAATGTAATGCACACACTATGTAGTGCACACACCAATGTAATGCACACACCATTGCAATGCACACACCAATGTAATGCACACACCAATGTAATGCACACACCAATGCAATGCACACACCAATGTAATGCACACACCAATTTAATGCACACACCAATGTAATGCACACACCAATGTAATGCACACACCAATGTAATACACACACCAATGTAATACACACACCATGTACACACCATTGTAATGTACACACAATGGAATGCATACACCAATGTAATGCACACACCATGTAAAGGGCTGCCTTCTTAATTGCCAGCCACCCACTAAATCTTCCAGCCTGTTTTTTTCATAGATCGCCTGCCAACCACTGAGTCTTTTAGCCTGCTCTTTTCATAAACATGTAAAGGAGACATGTAACTGTTCAACACAAGCCTTAGTTCCTGAAATGGTGAAGTGGTTTTGAAAATATGGAAGCTGTGGTTGATGTAGTCTTGTTGGCCAATGGAGTGGGGGTTTATGTTTAGGTGCGACCATGAAAGAGAACAAGAAAAAAGTACGCAGGCAGTTATAAATCACTCCCCACATTAATCAAGGAAAATGTTCCACTCTTGGGTACCGGGTACCGTAAAACTCCTCCACCCAAGAAAAAAAAAGATCAATGGGGATCAGGTACAACCATGACCGTGTAAGTAGACGCTGAGATCACTGCTGCAAGCGTTAAAAAGTAGGCGCTTAGATCACTGCTGCACAGTAAGCGCTTAGATCACTGCTTAGATCACTGCTGCAAGCGTTGAAAAGTAGGCGCTGAGATCATTGATGCGAGCGTTGAGAAGTAGGCGCTTAAATCACTGCTGCACAGAAGGCGCTAAGATCACTGCTTGGATCACTGCTGCAAGCGTTGTAAAGTAGGCGCTTAGATCACTGCTGCACAGTAGGCGCTGAGATCACTGCTTCGATCACTGCTGCAAGCGTTGAAGAGTAGGCGCTGAGATCACTGCTGCAAGCGTTGAAAAGTAGGCGCTGAGATCACTGCTGCAAGCGTTGAAAAGTAGGCGCTTAAATCACTGCTGCACAGTAGGCGCTGAGATCACTGCTTAGATCACTGCTGCAAGCGTTGAAAAGTAGGCGCTTAGATCACTGCTGCAAGCGTTGAAAAATAGGCGCTGAGATCACTGCTGCAAGCGTTGAAAAGTAGGCGCTTAAATCACTGCTGCACAGTAGGCGCTGAGATCACTGCTTAGATCACTGCTGCAAGCGTTGAAAAGTAGGCGCTGAGATCACTGCTGCAAGCGTTAAGTAGTAGGCGCTGAGATCACTGCCGCAAGCATTAAAAGTCCACAGTATGTGCACTTCTTCTCTGCAGCCACATAACAGAGCTGAGCTTGAAACCTGCCAGTTACGGGGCCCATACCCTGGGAGCATGCAAAAAGTAAACAATTTTGGGCCTCAGTGTCCCCCCTCTGGAAAAGTCCACAGTATGTGCACTTCTACTCTGCAGCATAAGCCTACTCTGTGCACTTCTACTCTGCAGCACAAACTTACTCTGTGCAACTCTGCTCTGCAACATAAACCTAGGGTTGTCCTGATTGCCTTTTTCCAAACAAACTGTGTGTGTACCTCAACCTATACCTGCCGAATACTGTATACGTATGCCTATGCCTGGACTTAAAACTTGAAATTATTGATGTATAGTGGATACACTCAAAAGTTATTTAGTGTATACTTAGGGTTGGACAGAGCCGTATATATACACCGTATCTGACCGTAGATTCGGTGGTTTCCCTGCCAAAAATACCGTGTATACACCGTATATATATGGTTCTGGCCAACCCTATGTATACTGTATACCGATGCCTATGCCTGGACATAAAACTTAGAAATTATTTAATGTATAATGGATACATGGATACACCCAAAAGTTATTTAGTTTATACTGTATACCCCCCCAGAATAAGTCATGACAGGCGGGTAAGCTTGTATCCAGTGTACATATACGCCACACTCACATACATACGCATGCACGCACCCACAGGCGTATCCCCTGCCACCTGGAACTAAACACACCACACTCACATACATACGCATGCACGTACCCACAGGCGAATCCCCTGCCGTCTGGAACAAAAAACGCCACACTCACATACATACGCATGCACGTACCCACAGGCGAATCCCCTGCCGTCTGGAACAAAAAACGCCACACTCACATACATACGCATGCACGCACCCACAGGCGTATCCCCTGCCGTCTGGAACAGAAAACACTACACTCACATACATACGCATGCATGCACGCACCCAACACTACACTCACATACATACGCATGCAAGCACCCACAGGCATATCCCCTGCCACCTGAAATAAAAAACACTACACTCACATACATACGCATGCACGCACCCAACACTACACTCACATACATACGCATGCACGTATTCACAGGCGTATCCCCTGCCGTCTGGAACAAAAAATACTACAATCGCATACATACGCATGCACGCACCCACAGGCGTATCCCCTGCCACCTGGAACTAAACACACCACACTCACATACATACGAATGCACGTACCCACAGGCGTATCCCCTGCCGTCTGGAACAAAAAACGCCACATTCACATACATACGCATGCACGTACCCACAGGCGAATCCCCTGCCGTCTGGAACAAAAAACGCCACACTCACATACATACGCATGCACGCACCCACAGGCGTATCCCCTGCCGTCTGGAACAAAAAACACTACACTCACACATACGCATGCATGCACGCACCCAACACTACACTCACATACATACGCATGCACGCACCCACAGGCATATCCCCTGCCACCTGGAACAAAAAATATTACACTCACATACATACGCATGCACGCACCCACAGGCGTATCCCCTGCCGTCTGGAACAAAAGAAACTACACTCACATACATACGCATGCACGCACCCACAGGCATATCCCCTGCCACCTGGAACAAAAAACACTACACTCACATACATACGCATGCACGTATTCACAGGCGTATCCCCTGCCGTCTGGAACAAAACACACTACACTCACATACATGCGCATGCACGTACCCACAGGCGTATCCCCTGCCGTCTGGAACTAAACACACCACACACTCACATACATGCGTGTGTACCCACAGGCGTATCCCCTGCTGTCTGGAACTAAACACACCACACACATACGTACACGCGTGTGTACCCACAGGCGTATCCCCTGCCGTCTGGAACTAAAAAACATCGCACACATACATACACGCGTGTGTACCTACATGCGTATCCCCTGCCGTCTGGAACTAAAAAACATCGCACACATACATACACGCGTGTGTACCTACAGGCGTATCCCCTGCCGTCTGGAACCAAAAAAACATTGCACACTCACATACACGCGTGTGTACCTACAGGCGTATCCCCTGCCGTCTGGAACCAAAAAAGCACCGCACACATACATACACGTGTGTGTACCCACAGGCGTATCCCCTGCCGTCTGGAACTTTCACCGCGCCTCCTGTGCAGTGTGCCTCGCTTACGTTCTACCTTAGCTCACGAAATGTGCCACGTGGTAAGTGCGTTGCACACACACACACACACTATATATACGTGCAAACATGCAAACACATGCACACACACGCACACACGCACGTACATACATACATACACACACGCACGCACACACATGCATGAACGTACGCACACACACACAAATGCAGGCACACACGCGCACACGCACACACACACACAAGCAGGCACACACACACACAAATGCAGGCTCACACGCGCACACACAACACTCACACACACACGCACACCATGCAGGCTGCATGGGTTGTGGATCGTCAGTGGGCTGCACCTCATGGGCCTCAGTTTTGGAAATGGGCAAACGCCCTCATGGCCCATGACGCGCGTAGCATATGTGCAGGTGCGTGTGTGGGTGTGGGTGTGTGGGTGTGGGTGTAGGTGTGGGTGTGGGTGTGGATGTGTGTGTATGTGTGTGGGTGTGGGTGTGAGAGAGAGAGAGAGAGAGAGAGATAGAGAGAGAGAGAGAGAGAGAGAGAGAGAGAGAGAGAGAGAGAGAGAGAGAGAGAGAGAGAGAAAGAGAGAGTGTTTGTGTGTGTGTGTGTGTGTTGAATTTGTATGAAGTGCTGCTTCTCAGTTTGCTCGCTCTCAGCTGAATTGTGCAGAGCAAGCACCAACACGGGATGCAGATCAGCTTCTGCTTCTACTTGTTGCACAACTGCATGTGTGTGTGTGTGTTCCTGGAGGTGGTCAGCCTCATCGTGCTGCAGAAACGGCATGCAACGGAGCATGCTTTTGACCCCAAACTGTTTTACGTGCGTGCGTGCGTGTTCCAGGATGTGGTGCCTCTCAGCCTTGTCACGCTGCAGAAACGGCAGGCAAAGGAGCATGCTTTTCACCCATAACTGTGTTACACATGTGCGAGTTTGTGTTCCAGGAGGTGGTGCCTTTCAGCCTGGACATGCTGCATGGGCGACAGTGCTTTTCACCCCAAACTGTTTTACGTGCGTGGTTGTGTTCACTCCAGGAGGTGGTGCCTTTCAGTCTCGTCACGCTGCAGGCAACGGAGCATGCTTTTCACCCATAACTGTGTTACATGCGTGTGTGTGTGTTCCAGGAGGTGGTGCCTTTCAGCCTCGTCACGCTGCAGGCAACGGAGCATGCTTTTCACCCATAACTGTGTTACATGTGTGTGTGTGTGTGTTGTGTGTGTGTGTGTGTTCCAGGAGGTGGTCAGCCTCGTCACGCTGCAGTGGTGGCAGGCAACGGAGCAGGCGCTGGCTGGGCAGGGCTTTTGGGACAATCCTCTGCTGATGGAGTCACAGATGGAAATGGTGCGTTTGATTGTATTTAATCAGTGTTGTGCACTTTACGGTTGACGCCGTCAACCGTCATTTAACGGTCAGGCGTAATTTACGGTTTTGACCGTCAGAAACTAATCCTCAGGCGTAATCTACGGTGATTTTAATTTTAATGTCTGACGGTTGGCTTTACAGTTATTTACGGTGGGAATCCGTCAGGAATTAGTTATTTACGGTGGGAAACCGTCAGCAGCTGGCCAGGCCGGGCCAGGCTCGACTGACTCAGGGCCACACGAGCCCTCTTGGCCTGATTACCGGAGGACATTTTATCGCAAATTGCAAATCGCAAATGTTGTTTGTGGGGAAATCGGAGCTTGAGTTGGCACTCTGAGCCACTAAGTACCTGACGCCGCACCGTTACTTACGATTTTCCACTGTCAGTATGAATTTCACCGTTAACTACGGTTATGTGACGTAGACGTCATTTAAGCACCGTGATTTACGGTGCCATTTCTGATTGACGCCGTATGTGCACAACACTGAATTAAATAGGGCCTGTGTGTCTGATCAGATTGCTCAGACTGTGCTGTTTGCAAAACAGCCGTACGGTGTGGATGTCCAAATCCAAAACATCCAAACATCCAAAACTTCCAATACATTCAAAACATCCAAAACATCCAAAACAACCGTACAGTGTGGATGTCCAAATTGTGGGTATGATGGTTGCTTACGTGTGGGAAGGTTCAAAAGTTTGAGCCTACGTTGATAATGATTAGCGCGCGTCACAAAGGAGCGGCTCCCGACTGGCGCTCCAGCTAGTGGACCCCACACATTGAGCAATACAACAAGAAATACAAGGGGGGAATACAACAAGAATTACAAGGAAATGGAACCGTATCAAATGGGGACCACTGCCCGGCTTGCACGTTGCTGACTCCCCATAGCATATGAACGAAAAACCCATCTGGAATCCAAAGGAGCGGCTATCAGCAGGTGCTCTCTTAAGCCAGAGCTCCAGCAAACGTTAGACCATTCATAACTGGAAGATGATGTTGCTGGGAGCTCCAGCTAAGCAGCAAATGTCCTCTTAGACATGGCTACCCTTGAGCAAAATTTGTCAGAATAATGATGATGATGATGATAGGGTTACAGTGATGACAGGGTCACGGTAATTGATGACATGGCTACCCTTGAGAAAAATTTGTCACAATAATGATGATGATGATAGGGTTACAGTGATGACAGGGGCACAATGATTGATGACATAGTAATGATGATTGATGACAGGGTCACGATGATCAATGACAGGGTTATGAGCATGACAGGGTCACCATGATAACAGGGTCACGTGCATGACAGGGTCACGAGCATGTTAGGGAACTTAATGCTGACAGGGTCACGATGATGACAGGGTCACATGATAACAGGGTCAAGAGCATGACTGAGTAAGTATGATTGATGACAGGGTCACGATGATTGATGACAGAGTAATGATGATTGATGACAGGGTCACAATGATAACAGGGTCACGTGCATGACAGGGTCACGATGCTGACAGGGTCACGATGATGACAGGATAACAATTATTATGATGACAGGGTCATGATACTTGATGACAGAGTAATGATGACAGGGTCACGATGCTGACAGGGCCACGATGCTGACAGGGTCACGATGCTGACAGGGTCACGATGATGACAGGGTCACGATGATGACAGGGAAGTTAATGATGACAGGGTCACGATGATTGATGACAGGGAAATTTATGATGACAGCGTATTTCCACACGTAAGGGAAGAGTTTATACAGACTGATAGTCCACCTGTGGTATGATGATGATGATGATGATGATGATGATGATGATGATGATGATGATGATGATGATGATGACAACCACGTTTTCAATTAGAGGAAGCCTTGCTACAGTACCTGTGCGTTTGGTGCAGGGGAGGGAAGAAGGGGGTTAGGGGTGCAGGGGGTAGCGTTGTGTGTTTTCCCCCGCTGCTGAAAGATACCTGGAGGCATTTGCGGGTGTGTTGGTTGATGGGAATGTGTGGGCAGTAATCAACAGACAGTAGGTATATGCATTGTATGCAGGTTGCTAGCCATAACACACACCACACAACAATTTGTGTTGCAGCCAACCCCACATCAATCAAGGTTTACGCTTGCTCAGGTGTCAAATGTGGGTCCGATCTAGATGTGGGTTTGAATTAGATGCGAGTCTGAATTAGGTGCGGGTCCAATTTAGGCCCACGGACTGTAGGGAAAGGGAATAGGGATTGGCAAGAGTCTTCCTTTGAGTACAAATGTATACAAACGTCCAGGCACTTACTCACTCACGTACACATACTCACACATATTAATGTGCACGCAACTCACCCCCCCCCCTTACACACACACACATGCACAAATACACATGCACACATGCACACATACACACACACACACTCTCTCTCTCTCACATACACACACATACAACCACACACACGCACACACACACCACACATACACACACACACCACATGCACACACACTCACTCGATGCAGGTGAGAGGGAGGAGGGTGTGGAGGGAGAAGAGGGACAGATCATTATCACACGCCTGCACAGCTTCAAAACCCACATGCCCCACCGCTGGCAATGCAGCAACACAGGGTGCGTGTGTGTTAATAGGCTTGCATGTTCGGCTGCACAGCTTCAAAACACACATGCCTCACCACTGGCAATGCAGCAACACAGGGTGCGTGTGTGTTAGTAGGTTTGCATGTTCGGCTGCACAGCTTCAAAACCCACATGCCCCACCGCTGGCAATGCAGCAACACAGGGTGCGTGTGTGTTAATAGGTTTGCATGTTCGGCTGCACAGCTTCAAAACCCACATGCCCCACCACTGGCAATGCAGCAACACAGGGTGCGTGTGTGTTAATAGGCTTGCATGTTCTGGGTTTTGGGCAGCACACGCGAGCTTGTCCGATAGCACAAAGCCCTCCCTTACAATGTACATCAAGGAATACTATCATAGGTTCAGTGTTGCCAACTTCACCTGAGCATATGCGCACACACATAGCTTGCACATACAGCAAGCAATATCTGACGCGGTCACACACATAGCTTGCACATACAGCAAGCAATACCTGATGCGGTCACACACATAACTTGCACATACAGCAAGCAATATCTGATGCAATCACACACATACCTTGCACATACAGCAAGCAATATCTGATGCGATATGCTGCATTTGTTGGTGCATAAAGAACATCTGTCCACATCCCACACACCTTTGTTCCGTTGACCCTGCTTGATCTACAAACACACACTCAGGTGTGTTAACCATTACAGCAGGCACCGTACATGCGCACACACACAAACACGCACGCACGCACACTCACTCCCTTACTCACTAACACACACTCCCACATCACACATGCACACCCAGGTGTGGCAAGCAGTACAGCAGACACTGAACACACATGCACGCACGCACACACACGTTAACACACATACACACACACGCATGCACACACTCATACACACATTCCCACATCACTCATGCACACACAGGTGTGGCAAGCAGTACAGCAGGCACCGTGCACAAACACACACACACACACACAAAACATACACACACACAAATGCACACATCACATATATGCACAACCAGGTGTGGCAAGCAGTACAGCAGACACTGTGCACAAACACACACACACACACACTCACACACACACACACAAATGCACACATCACATATGCACACTCAGGTGTGGCAAGCAGTACAGCAGGCACCGTAACACCATAGATCCAGCCCGCCATGTGTGTGCTAAGTGCAAGGGCCGGCTGCAGTACCTGGGTCGCTTTGGAAAGAACAACCAACTGCTGGTGAGTTTTCGTAAAGTGTGAGTATTTGTGTGTGTGTGTGTGTGTGTGCGCGCGTGTGTGTGTGTGTGTGTGTGTGTGTGTGGGTGTGGGTGTGGGTGTGGGTGTGGGTGTGTGGGAAGGTGGGCAAGGACGGCAGGGGGAGGCGGGAGAGCCATCTGCTTTCTGTCTGGCCATTTGTTAAACTTAATATTTGGCAATCCCAAGCGACCCTGGAGCTAAAAGATGAATGTGTACTGAGTACTGAACATTACCGGTATCATCCCAGAAAGCAAAACACGTCATTAATCGGGGTGGTGTTAAATTGGAACGATTTCAAACATATATCATTTGGCAATGCATTCTTCAAATAAACGGTTAGATGCTGGGTTTGTTGACCACAATGATTCTGTCCCAGGAAATGCTCAATTTGGAATAATTGCACAATGCTCAAAGCATTTTGGTGTGTGTGTGTGTGTGTTTTACTGTGGTATGCACGTTGTTGCGTAGTCTCAAAGCACGATATATTATTCTGTTGACACATCACATATTGCTGCACCCAGCAACGATTCACGAGCAAGTTTGTTAGCAAGGCACGACCAATCTGCTAGCCCGCTCTCACTCAGTCTCTTATAATCTTCTTTATAATATGGGAAATCCCTCTGTGTGGGTGGGTGGTTGTTTGTTTGTGTTTGTATGTGTGTGCGTGTGTGTGGGTGTTTGTTTGTGTGTATGTGTGCGTGTGTGTGTGGGTGGGTGTTTGTTTGTGTGTGTGTGTGTGTGTGCGTGCGTGCGTGCGTGAGTGCGTGCGTGCGTGTATGTGTGTGTGCCATCGTCTGTTGCTTTGTGCCCAAAACTTGAGCCTCAAGAGGGGGCCGTTCAATCAAAATCAGCCTCCTCCTCCTCCTCCTCCTCCTCCTCCTCCTCCTTTGTAACACGCACAAGCTGCCCACCAGATCCCACCACCTCTTCAAGATCTAAATTAACTCCACACACGTTAACACCTGACACAAACATTTATTAATCAACACATAATAATGAACACCTCACACACACACATTAATTATTCAGCACATATTAATTAACACCTCACACACACGCACATTAACACCTCACACACTCCTCCTCGCCTTCTCTTATCCTATGCAAGCCCCTATATACTGGGGCACCTTAACCAGCGTGGTCCATTGTGCGTTACTACAATTACGGAATGCCACGATTTTGTGTGTGCTCCGCAGGCTCCCCGTGCTGGGGGCGCCTCCAAGCAAGCCAAGGGAGCAGCAAGCACCTCGGCCACTTCGCCTCGTGCATCGGCTGTCACGCCCTCAACCACCAAAGCTGCCGCCACGCCCAACGCGTATGCCCTGTTTGTGAAGGAGCACATGAGCACTGTCAAGATGGCACACCCCAAAGGTGTGCTGTTGGTCGTAATAATTCAATGATCCGTTGAAAAATAGATCAGAGAGGAAACACAGCCGGTGCATCATTGAAAAGGGCACCTGAGCACTGTCAAGATGGCACACCCCAAAGGTGTGCTGTTTGTCGTAATGATTTGATGGTTATGATGGTTACAATGGGGGGTGACCTTCAGCCAGGTTGTTTCGTAATGATTTAATGATCCGTTGAAAATAGATCAGAGAGGAAACACAGCCAGTGCATCATTGAAAAGGGCACCTGAGCACTGTCAAGATGGCACACCCCAGAGATGACTTTATATTAAGTCAAGGGAAATTTTTACATAGAGAGAGATATCACCGAACGCATTACTGGACAAGGGGCACCTGAGCGCTGTAAAGATGGCATAGCTTGGACGTGAGTTTCATTCCATGGAGCACACGTGAGTGGACAGCACGTGAGTTGACAGCACGTGCATTGACAGCACATGCGTTGACAGCACATGCGTTGACAGCGCATGCGTTGACAGCACATGCGTTGACAGCACATGCGTTGGCAGCACATGCATTGACAGCACATGCGTTGACAGCACATGCGTTGACAGCACATGTGTTGTCAGCACATGCGTTGACAGGACATGCGTCGACAGCACATGCGTCGACAGCACATGCGTCGACAGCACATGCGTTGACAGCACATGCATTGACAGCACATGCATTGACAGCACATGCGTTGACAGCACGGACCAGTCAAGGATACCGGCAAGGGACCAGCTGTGAATGCATGTGCTTAGTTTGTGAGAAAGCACCTGAGCACCGCCTGTCAAAATGCACACTCCACCGGTGAAAATATACCTATATATAAATATATATATATGACAGCGAGTCACGGAAGGATGCGGTGAGACAGGATGGAGGTGACTAGGGTTTGGTTTTCTCTTTGCCTGCTCTTTTTTCTGGTCTTGTATCTATATATATAGGACAGCGAGTCACGGAAGGATGCGGTGAGACAGGATGGAGGTAATTAGGGTTTGGTTTTCTCTTTGCCTGCTCTTTTTTCTGTGGTCTTGTTTATGATGTGAGAGTTTATTTTGGACGGCAAGCCACAAACAGGATAGAGGTAACTAGAGTTTGGTTTCTGGTTCACTTTGTTTGCTCCGTTTTATCTGGTCTTGTATATGAGTATATTTTTGACAGCAAGCTGCGGAAGGATGCTGTGAGACAGGGCGAGTCTAGTTTTCTCTTCGTCTGCTTGTTTTTCTGGTCTTGTTTAATGTTGCTCCCCTCTCGAGGCGTGGATTTGTATGCAGCTCACTCTGGCAGAGCATAAACGCTGTCTGGTGAAGCATACACGCTGTGTTTGAGTGGTCCAGATAAGCATACACACTGTGTTCGTTTGAGCAGTCTGGTGAAGCATACACGCTGTGTTCGTTTGAGCGGTCTGGTAAAGCATACACGCTGTGTTCGTTTGAGCAGTCTGGTGAAGCATACACGCTGTGTTCGTTTCAGCGGTCTGGTGAAGCATACACGCTGTGTACGTTTGAGCGGTCTGATAAAGCATACACGCTGTGTTCGTTTGAGCAGTCTGGTGAAGCATACACGCTGTGTTCGTTTCAGCGGTCTGGTGAAGCATACACGCTGTGTTTGTTTGAGCGACGTAAGTGTGATTATAGGGCTGGCCAGAACCACACATACATACGTGTATACGGTGTACATTTGGTATTTTTAGCATGGAAACTACCATACATACGGTCATATACGGTGCAGATATACGGTTCTGGCCAACCCTATGTGATTGCTAGTGCTCAAAACCCCTGCCGTTAAAGTGCCTTTTACTGCAGGCTTAGTACCATAAGTAGGGCTGGCCAGAATCCTCGTTCATATACAGTATTCCTGGCAGGAAAACAGTCATATACGGCAGGGGGGTGTAAGAGCATAACTTTTGGACGACGCTGTCAAATCGATTAGAAATTATATATTCGGAATCCTGACGTCGAGAGCTGTCAATTGGTATATATATGAGTCGAATCCAGGGGGGGGGGTCCCCCCGAAGTGGTAATTAAATTTTGGGGGGGGGGGTCTCCAGTTTTTTTTGGCGAAGCCCCAGTCATGGGGCGCAGCCCCTAGGTTTGTCTTCTTCCCACCAAAGTTCCCACCAGGGCACGCAGGCCCGCCCAGCGCACCCCCCGCCCCCAAAACTTGCAAGACACCTTAGACTGACTAACCAGGCAGCCCTGCGGTGTCAGGGGGAGGGGAGGGGCAGGGGGTGGTGCTGCTGGGCGCACCCCGGAACGAGTTTTGTAAAAGTTGAGACTCAGGGCCTGGCCAGAGCCACACAGCCAACGTCCAGGTCTGAAACTTGGCAGGCAGGCCAAGAAAACTCGTTTGTCGGGGCATACAAGTTTTGGTGACCAGGGGTGCAGTGAGCAGTGCTGCGGAAAGAAGTGACTCAATGTTTGGTAGCTGGAGGAAGCTGCCCAGCGCTCAGCCCTGCCCATGGCCCCCAAACATCATCTGACCGTACAGGCGTGGACAGGAGACGTTTCTGAGTGTGCCGGCTGGGTCCGGGGCCAAGGAGAGGCGGGACGAAAAGTTCGCTGCTCCATGCAAGCACACGACTGGGTGCACGGATTTCCACAATTCAAGTTGCAAGGCACTTTAAAATTTATGTTTAATGACGCGATGACGATGGGAGCGTGTTCTGATGATGCGAGTCTCCATGTTTGACAGATGTGAGCTGGTTGAAGGCATGCACGCGCACACGCGCGCGCACACACAAACACACACACACACACGCACACACACACACACACACACGCACGCACGCACGCACGCACATACGCATGCACGCACGCACATGCGCATGCACGCACGCACACACGTACACACGCACGCACACACATACACACACATACACACACATACACACACACACATGTATAAGCGCGCACAAAGCACACACAAGTTGCCAGTTCACAGCGCAAAAGTCTACGCCAACTTTTCAGCATCGCTTGCGATGCTTCCCCCCACTTGTCTGGGCCATTTCCACGAAATTGTAAAATTGTCGTTGAAATCCTGAGCTCAAGCCTAGTGGATTCGCACTTTTTGTGAGCAATTTGGGTTAAGGGGGGGGGGTGGTCTGTGGACATGTCCAAATGTCAGAGGCACACGCGTCGGGTGCAGGCCGCGGGGTGATTCCAAGCCAATGGAGCAGCAGTTCACCCCAAACTTACAGGATTGTGCCAGTGGAATTCTAAAAAAAAGGAAGCAATGTGGAGTTGTGCAAGCCAGTCATGGGTGCCTGGTGAGTCATGTGGGCATGGGTGTCCATATCTAAGTTTTTGCCCCATAACTCTGTGGCATTATTGTTTCAGGTCTTGATGAGTATACAGATGGATGCAGAATTCAAAAGGAGCAGAATGGTACCCTTTTTTGTCTGGTGGGGCCACTGGAAGGGGGGCTTTGGGGGTGGGTGGTCCCTCAGGGGTGTCCACCCCAAAAAGTAAACGCGCCATCCAGAAAGAAAGAAAAAAAAAACCTCCTGTGTACGGCGTAAAAGAAATCTTGATAAAACCCGACATCTCGTGACAGCCAGCATGACACAGGGAATGGTGTACCGTTTGTGACAGCCAGCATGACAGCAGTTTGTGACAGCCAGCATGACACAGGGAGTGGTGTACCGTTCGGCTGTGATATCAGAATCAGAAAAATCATGCGAGCAGTGTAATTCACTGCCCACATAAATAGGGTTGGCCAGAACCATATATATACGGTGTATATACACGGTATTTTTGGCAGGGAAATCACCAAATATACGGTCACGTGCGGTGAATATATACGGTTCTGGCCAACCCTACACATAAACAAAGGAAAAGGAGCAATTTCGGTACCAGAAGACGGCCAAGGCTGAACCTAGCTACGAAGACCTGAACTTTCTTTTGGGGTAGGGAGATGGATAGATTGATGGATGGATGGATGGATGGATGGATGGATGGATGGATGGATGGATGGATGGATGGATGGATAGATGGATGGATGGATGGATGGATGGATGGATGG
>Ga0307947_1000892_pt1 | contig 22658 bp, 25 predicted proteins | sample OrgLakmetagen232_FD_201840 | JGI IMG/M metagenome (GOLD analysis project Ga0307947, IMG submission 201840) | Saline water microbial communities from Organic Lake, Antarctica - #232 | ecosystem: Environmental > Aquatic > Non-marine Saline and Alkaline > Saline | place: Antarctica: Organic Lake...
CACGTGAAGAGGAGACGGCGAGGCTGGTCTCCTGATAACCATGCATAACCAACACAGGTCGCCAGACCCGACAAAAATTGAGAGAGCCACTGCAACGAGTACAGTGGCTCTATTTTTATTTTTTCTTCACAGCCCTTTTTTTACTTGGTTTGTTTTGAGGTTTACCTCGTTCTCATAGGTTGAGCAGCCATTCCAGGTTGAATGCCTTTGTAATCCAAACTAAACTAACCAGCTAGCCAGTGCTGCACTGACAGGGCAGAGAGCAAGCCCCAACAGGACGATGACTGTCAAATAGATTACCAATAGTACCACAATGGATGCTTGAACAGTGAAAAGTTATCTGACTTTAACATTGAACCCGATGACATAGATAGAAACATTCCTGACTGGGTTTTCCCAACACAACAAAACCTTCCAACTAGACATCAAAGCCATCCAGATGGCGTGTTAGATATGCCCATTGAGGGAAGAGGCAGGCACTTGGATCCCAAACAGATTCCCACTAGGGACAGAAACATACATCTTAAAGAATTCAAATTCTGCTCAGACATAAACCCGCAACGGACATTAGAAAAAGCGCTCAACCAACATCAACCTCTTATCCAGCGCCTACGAACAAGGAGCCTCCGAGGCATCTCTCGAAACAACAAAGTCACACTTCATGTTATACTTCTTGGAGACGGGGGCACAATCTACAATCAGTACACCATAACTCCTCTACTAAACTTGGGCATCCCCACGCACAAAGTGCACCAACTAGCTACTAAACTACACTGCCATGCAATAAAAAGCTTAAACAAAATTACAAAAACAAGACACAAAATACACTTTAACAACAGCAACAGTGATAATGGGGGATCTGGAAAGGGGTTACTGGTAGAGCGGCTGGCTTCAGGAGGGCTAGGCCAGATCGCATGGCTGACAACCCGCTGGATCCTCATTAGTCTCTGTTGTTTCTCTTTTTCGTCTTTCGGTGGGGCTCTGGCTAGTGTGAGCACTAGTTGAGAGCTTTTCCTTTATGCACGCTGGTGACTTCCAGTGTAGACTTCTTACTTTTACCTTAAAAAGTTTCTATATGATTACCTTAACCTATCAAATGGGTCAAATTTATTCGGTAGCTAACAAGTCGTGATTTGGGGAGTGGGAATATGTGTGTGCCTAGCATTTTTGCGGGGTGAAGGTGGGGGGGGGATGGGCAGGGCAAGCAAGTAAGCCTAGTGCTAAACTATTGCCTACAAGTTAGGGGCCAAATAATCGAACGAAAGAACTGAGGAGCAAACCCAGCCCGTCCATCATTGCTTTGCCGCGTGAGCCCTGTGGGCTTACAACCAGCGACTTGTGATAATAGAATAAGATACTACGAGACGTTAATAAGATCAGGGGCTTGCGAGAGTGCAAGCACGTTCAACGTGTTGATTTGCGCAGGGGCAAGGGCATGATGGGCGTGCCCTGCTAGGCTGCCCCTTAGCACGCTGGCTGCTACAGCTCTGTCCCCTTCATTATTTCTCAACTCCTCTTGCTCTCCGCCTCCCTGTGTGCACTGCTCAGTGGGCTTGGCTGACGGCTGATGAGTTGGGATGTGGGATACGTCGTGGAAGGCGGGAGGCAGCAGTTTTAAGGGCACTGCAGCTATGTCTGTGACATGCACCTGGGGGGGGGCACGGAGATCATGGGTAGTTTGTTTACGAGGGTGAAATTCAAAGCTTTGGTTTATGCAAAATGCAATCGTCAATCTTCTGTTGGGCTCAAGGCCGAAAGTCTGGCCAAGAAAGGCTGAAAGAAACAAAAGGAAAAGGCGCAAGCAATGAAACACAACTCCCCACATCAATAGAGGAAAAGGAGCCACGTCAGCTTTACAATTCATGCAACTGCCTTCGCAACTCTGCAACCTGGCCAATGGTAAGATGGCCAATGGTAAGATGCGATCAACTTAAGGTCGAAACCCGTAGAACGCAAAAGTTCTACGTAACATGAATGTGCAAACACACACGCACACACAAGCACATAAGCGCACGCGCACGCACACACACACACACACACACATGCACACGCACATGCACACGCACACGCACACGCACACGCACACGCACACGCACACGCACACGCACACGCACACGCACACGCACACACACACACACACACACACACACACACACACACACACACACACAAACCTGGTAGAGCCCTGGCTGCGTAAAGCTCAGCAAGAATGGCTGCCAGTGTGGCCGCCCTCCAGGCAGTACCCCCACATGCACATTGTGAGAGGCCCCTGACACCACTATCACCCCCTCGTCAATCGCAGAGCTGCTGACTCCACTCCGGCTGCTGCTGCTGCTGCTGCTGCTGCTGATCATCATCATTTGAGAGGTGGTGTTGGAATGAAGTGAGGGCACGCACCTACGGCTAGCCTCACTCACACCTGCTGTGCCATATCTGCCCTGGTCAGCACCACTCGCTCCGGCACCGTTAGCAGCAGCAGCACGGTCTGAAGTGGATGTGGGCACAGCTGGCGGTGCGGCACGTGTGATGGCCAGGCTGTAGCACACATGCAAGGGAGGATGGCTGCTGGGAAGATCAGGCTGGGGTACCTGCTCACCATGCACCCCATCTTCTTCTGTACCCACTCCATTTGGGGCTGCAGTACGTGCTGCTGTACTTAAACTACTGCTCCAACTACTGATTGCTTCAACTACTGACTCTGTTCCACTTGTTTCTGCTGCTGCTGCTGCTGCTGCTGCTGCTGCCTCTACTCCCCCTCCCGCCGCCTTGCCTTCTCCTGATAAAGACACTGCCACACGAACCTCCAGCACCTGCCCCAAACTGGCACCCACTGCCCACACCGGGCCTCGCCCTGTGTGGTTGCACAAGTCTTCCATCTTTGACAGAGGGCGGGACACATCGTGCAGCTGAGGGTGGATGCCGCAGCAGGGTGCGGAATTGCAGGAGCTGCAAGGTGTGTGCGTGTGTGTATGTGTAATTTTTGCGCATTTATGTAGTGTGTTTGCATGAGTGTGGACGTAAGAACACGTGTGCACGTACCATGCAACAAAATGTGCAAATATGCAACACGACTACATGTGTGTTAGTACAACGCAGGAGGGGCTAGCTACCTTGGGTGCAGCAAAGAGGCAGGCACACAGGAAGTGCTTTGCACCAACCCGTACAGTCACTCACTGTTTGATACCCATCCGAGGTCAAGCCAATCTATAACCAAACCCAAGTTTGGCCGTAAACACCACCCTGCTTAGAACCCACCTAAAAGCCTCCTCCTCTGAAGAGCTGCGTGGCTCAGCACACGAGTATGCTGTGTGGCACACAGCGTGGAGCGAGATGCGGAGGTGGGCAGGGTGCAAGGTTGCTGCAGCGTGTGCAGTCATGCCCTACACACGAACAGGCAAGGTTGCGTACAGGTATCAGCACATTCATGGAATGTCCACTTCAGCAACAAAAGCACAAGTAGTATGCATTCATCTCAGTTAGCTGAAGTGTGTTGCCAGAAAGGTGACGCAATGAGTAATTACAGGCCCAAGCTGGAATAAATTGTTGAAACCCACGGTTTTAGGACCATAACAGCATCCCATTCTTTTTTTTGCAGGCTCGGAGGTAAGTTGTGATGCAAGGCCTATATCTCGAGTCACCTCCTAGCACACAGATACGCGCACACACCTTAACCAGATCTGCTTCTGCAAGCCACGCCATGCCGTTCGGCACCTGCTGCTCTGCACTTGCACTGCCTTGTTCAGAAAGCATACTCTCTGTTCCTTGCGCCGGGTGTGCGCTCTGAGTCCCTTGCGTAGAGTGCACGCCTGCATCACCTGAGTGTGTGCCTGCACCCTCACCCCCCACCACCTGTCTCCACCTCACCACCCACATGCCTGCAGCCGTGCGTGCTGCTGTCATAGGGTCCCCGCCTGAGGGCCTCCAGCTATGCTCTGGACCACGATGCTGAGCTGCCTTGGATACATCGCCGCCCGACCAAACCCTATCTAGAGCAGATGTGTGCGCTTGAGCTGTCAGGGGTGCGCTGGCACGGCTACTCGCGCTGCTGTTCAGGATCACATCAGGAGCAGGGGTGCTGTTGCTGCTGGAGGCGGAGACGGCGGTTGGGTATGCGGTGCGGCCGTGCGTGGTGTGGGTGGCTTGTAGGTAAGCAAAAAGGAGTGTGCTCTGCCCTGGTTTTAAGACCATGGGCGGGCTGTCAAGGGTGGTGGTGGTGGTGGTGCCAGGGTCTGCTGTGGTGGTGGATCCACTGTGGGTGTTGGTAGTGGCGGAGGGTTCCCTGCCTGAGAGGCTGCACCTTTCTATTTCTCCACCCCAACCCTTCTTATTAACCACACCACCGTCGAGCGTCGGGTTATGAGGACCACTTGAAGCGAGTGGGGGCGAGTTGGCAGCGGTGTCTCTCGACAGCCACACCTGGAAGCTGTGATGTGTGCTGCTGTTGGCCACCCCCACTTGCAGCACGCTGTGGCATGCCAGTCCAAGCAAGGCCTCGTCGCCCTGCTGCAGCGTGTGATGTGCCTGATGTGCATGCTGCGCGTGCGGGGGCTGACAGGCATCCCCAGCAGCAGAAGAGCAGGTCAGCACGGCAGCTGTCTGGTCCGTCCTTGTAAAGGGGTGGGCACCGTCACAAACGAGTGGGTGTGAGTTGGTGGCCCGTTCCCAGCCGCTGATGGCGTCGCAGCCCTCCAAGACAGAGGTATTTAAACTCCAGGCCGCGCGCTCCAAGTCAGCCAGTTCAGCAGAGGCTAGCTGGAGTCCAGGCTGTCCAATGCGCCGCAATTCTTCCCCACCACTGCTATCTGCTTGCGCCGAGGTGCTGGGTGTGCTGCCTTGTGAGTGTGCGTGTGCTGGGGCGTGTGTACCTGTGGGGTGGCTGCTGCCTGGTGCAGAATCCTGTAATTGTTACGAGGATGGAAGTGTTCATTATATGCGTGTAATTTAATTGCGTGCAGTTTAGATGCATGTAACCTGGTGCTTCAAAGCATGTACCTTCACTAGCCATGTAATAAAGGGCTGACTTGTATGACTCGATGTGAAAACCTTGTCGCTAAACAGACCCATGTAGAAAGCACATCTAGACAGACCCATCAGACCCTTCTAAACAGACCAATGTAGACAGACCCATGTTAACAGACTTATCTAGACAGATCATGTAGGACTCTCTCTCTCTCTCTCTCTCTCTCTCTCTCTCTCTCTCTCTCTCTCTCTCTCTAAAGCACATCTAGGCGGACCCATCTAGACAGACCCATGAAGACAGACCCATATAGGGTTATCTAAAGCACATACTCACCAGCTCATTCTTCCGCATGTGCATATACACATACGTATACACACACAAACACATACGGACACACACAGCTACACCAGGAGTTGCACTGAGGAAAAAAGGGTCTGTGTTCCTGGCTGGCAGTTTTTATACCTGTAATATAGATTTCAAGTCAGTCAGATTTGAAATTTGCCAGTCAGGGGACATGCACCAGATTCAGTTACGTTTTTTGTTTCAGAGTCCTTACTGCGATAAAGATAAATGCAAACAAAGTGAAGTAATTAGACCCAGTGGGGGCGAGACATGCAAATAATTTTACTTTCCTATGGAACATACACCATACTGGGGTGTCCAACGTATTAAGTCCTGTCAATTTGAACGCAGGGCGACTTGTGTAAACCTGCACAGTCTCTGATTGCTTGTATCTTATATTATAATGTCAATTTCAATTCAACCAAGATCGCTTTCATTTTGAAAAGTTGCGCATAAGTGGATGCCCCTTCAAAGCAAATTTAATATGATTGGACTCTTGCTCAGCCCCCCCGTGCAAATACACACATATCTTCAGTAAAACTTACCCAAACAATGCACACGCCACCCTTGCATCACCTTCACCTTCTTGCTTAACACACACACACACACACACACACACACACACACACACACACACACACAAGATACCTCACCTTCCTGCTGACACCCACCCCCCCAAGGCCTAGTGCAGCGCGCAACCGTCCCCCTGGCAGAGTGAGCGGCTCCAAAAAAGTGGCTTGCAGCTGGTGGGCAATCGATGTGGGTGCTTTTGCAGGAGGGGGAGACGTGTTTTTTGGGTTTTGAGCGGAGCCTGGGCTGCAATGTGGAGATTCAATAGCTGGTTGAGAGGAGGAGAGGGGAATGTCGTTGCACTGGAATTTGGGCTGGGAAGGGGAATGGGGGGGAAGGAGGAGCTGGGGCCTGCACCTGTCATTTGTGTGTATCGTGTGTGTACTTGGTTTGTATATATACATGCCTGCTTTCCTATTGAAATGTACACATTATAAATGCGCATATTGACAAGTGTGTGTGTGTAAGCGCGTCAGTGTGTGAGTACGTGAGTGTGTGTGTACGTGCGTGTGTGTATGTGAGTGTTTGTGTGTGTTGCAGTACAATACACAAGACGAGGTTGCTATGGACACTGGCACTAGTTAAGAAACGTACTGTACAACCTCTTCTGCTTGCATACCTGAGCCCGTCTCGCGTGGGTGTGTACTGCTGTTTGAAAGAGGTGGACGTGATTTGCAGGGCGGGGCGCACGTGGAAGCGGAGAGGGAGCACCAAACTGCGACCCATCACATGACCGGCAGGGATTTGGAAGGAGGCATGGTTGGGGGAGATGGAGGAGGGGAGGGGGTGCTGTTGGCTGTTAGGATGGGAGGGGTTGCCCTGACAGGTGCCTGTGACGGGTGCCGCCGCATACAGCACGGACACCTGTAGTGGGGTGCGCGTGTGTGTTGGTATTGGTGTGTTGGTTTGTGTACATGTGTGTATGCTGGGGTGTGTTGGGGCGCAGGTGTTGGGCTGTGTGAGTGTATAGCGGTTAGGTGGTCATAAAAATGTATAAGCAATGTGTGTTTGCCCCGGACCTTCAGCCAAAAGGCTTGCTTTACAACCTAATTGTGGTTGCATTTTGCGTCGCTGCATTTACGTAGCTCAAGGCACCAGGTGTGATACGCGCAAGCAGAAAAAACTATGCACCTGTTGGAGTGGTGGCACTCGCAAGTGACGCGCACACACACACACACACACACACACACACATACACACACAAACACACACACACAAACGCACAGACCTACGAGCCGCTTGTAAGCAAAACCATCACCCACGTCTACAGCCAAGGAAGGCTGTCTTGGTGACAGTTTTGCCTCCTAACTTCCCCCCCCTTTCCTGGCCGTACAAACACTCACCTCCACGTCCATTGTGTGCATTGAGGTACCCCCGGGGATGCGTCCTACACGCACGCCCACCGGCAATGACACACTGCATGGCACACAACAAGAAGCGAAATGCGCAAACGCGACGTGATGGGGCCCTGTATGTCTCGTAATTGCACCTAGTGGCACACAGCAAGAAGCGAAATGCGCAAATGCGACGTGATGGGGCCCTGTATGTCTCGTAATTGCACCTAGTGGCGCACGCACCATTCCTGAAACGACTTGCTATTTAACATAAGCCACGTGGGTGCCTGTCTTATAGTAGCAAAGCGGATGAAAACTTTGGGCCAAAGCAATGGGTGCCACAAGTAGAGACAACCATGCTGGCTTCTTGACAGGCAGTATGACTACATGGCTCCAAACCTATGAAAGCTTACTGTCATGTCAAGTGATGCAAGGATGAAAACATAACACTCAAATAATACAAGATGATCATGGTTCCCCACCGGCTTGCTGCTTTTCTCCTAAAATAGTGTAATTGAATGCTTGTAGCTCAATTGGTTACCTTAATATTTATTTTCAATGGTAGTTTGCAGGTACACACACATGCACACACACACACACGCGCAACCAATGCACAAACACACATGGCACACATACGCACCCATACACTATGAACACGCATGTGCATATGCGCACACACACAATCGCACACGCACACACGCACACACCTTGCCCCTGCAGCCAAGGGCATGGCAGCCTGCAGAGCTGCATCATCGACGTCCAGAGTGACCCCAGTCAGAGATGCATGGCTGTCACGGTCAAGTGGCACAGCCTTCATGATAACGCCCTGTGTGTGATGCGCGATGTGCTGGGTCAAAGTACAGGTCTGTGAGCACAGCACGAGCATTGCATTATGTGCATGGGACTGGTCAGGGCTTTTAATAAGGCACCCACACACACACGCACACTTGAATTCTTCAATGGAACACAACAGCTTCTGTGTCCATTAGCCGCGCAAAATGCTACCACGCAATTGTATACAACTCTAATCACTTTCCTCAAACAGTAACATACGCATGCAGAAACAAAGACACAGGTGCACACATGAGCACATACACATACACGCACACACACACACACACAAATAAAGACACAAAAAACACACATGCGGACCTTTGTGTTTGTGACCACCAACCGTGCAGTGGCCACATCCAGGCAAGCTGGAGCATCAGAGACATTTGTAAGACTCAGTTGGAGCTGCATGCACTGCCCTTCCCACGCCTACATGTGTGCGTGCGTGCGTGCATGTATGTGTTGTGTGTGCATCTGTGTTTGTTGCCATGTGCGTAGGCTATGTGTGTGAACCTTGGTGTGTGTTGCATGCATATGTACACAGGTGCTGTAATGCAGCAGTACTGCACACACTCCACACTTTCTGTGGATTGGGAGAAGCAGGAAAGCACACAGGCAGCACGTCGGTTAAGGAATTATGGCAAAGGGGCTATGGTGGTGCGAGCAAAACAAAACTGCTCATACCTCACCACCTATGTTAAAAACTGTGATTATGGTGTACAGAGTAAATACAAAGTGTTTAACAAGGCATGGGGGCAACACGCTTTCAACACAGTTTATGTCCAGGTCTTAGGGGAAAGATGCTGCACTTGAAAAAACTTGCAGCTGCTCACAGTGCAGTTGCTCATACTCACAGTGCAGTTGCTCACAGTGCACACACATACTCACAGTGCAGTTGCTCAAAGTGCACGCACACCTCAATATTTGCGGGTTGGGGCGTGGTTGGTGGGTGGTGGGACAGGCCTGATCTGGCAGAGCCTTTGGGGGGTGATTTGAGGGGGGCTATGCTACATGGGGCGGTGGCTGCGGAAGCAGTGGAGTCGCGTTGGTTTTCGTCTGGAGGGCTAGTGATCTGTGTGAAGCAAAAAAAGGGAGAGGGGCTTTTATGTGTTCATGGTACCCTCAGAAACAGACGCCAGATTAACCATGACTTATGCATGAACATGAAGGCAAACACACGTATACGCACGCACGCACATACACACACATGCAAAGCTGCCGAGGATGGCCTATATAATAAAATTAGGTTCACCCACCTTCAGCCCCTGTGAACCAACGAGTACCCCTCGCAATGTTGGCAGCGGTTGCACCACGGTCAAGGGCACCCCATCTTCTCCGACCACTCCAGTGCTCACGGCCTTGTTGCTGCTACCATGCTTGCTTGCGTTTGTAGAGGAGGCGATGGCAAGCGTGCTAGCTTTGATGCTGCGCAGCGTGGCTTGAAGGGGATTCATGGGGGGCGGGCGTACAAACGGCTGCAGGGTGGGGATGTAAGAGGAGGGGATATTATCATGTGGACGCTTAAATGTATATAAAGGGGGAAAGAAAAGGGGGGAAGCTGACTGGAGAACGTGGTCCAAAATGCACTCAAAAAGGGCTTTAGGAACCAAGACAGCGTATGATTATGGGTGTGAAGAGAAGCCCGAATAGGGCGGGGTTGATGGAGGGTTTCCACCTTGGAACTATGATGTTCCTGGAAGCATCCGCTGTTTGTTACATGGCCCAGGTTGAACTGTACCACGTTACCTTTATTGTCCTCAACCTCACGTCTGCAGCTACATCTGGGCAAATGCGCACCAGTATCAAAACATTTGCAGGTGCCAGATCTTATGCACTCCCTTTCTTGCCAGTGCACAGATGTGATGAAGCCAGCGCGTGCGCACACAAACGCACTTATACATACATACCAACGCGATCGTGGACACGCCATACCTGCAGCCAGGCAATGCCAATGCACTGGCATACACTCCCAACCTTGCTAGGTTCAAGTGGGTATGTCCACACATGTCTATGCACAGGTCGCCCTTGACTGCAGCCAGGTCATCCGCTAAACACTCAGTAACTACAAATGGGCATACATACATATTTATGTGCACAGGTTGCCCTTACCTGCAGCCAGGTCATCCCCCAAGCGCTTGCATGCACGCCCAGCAGCTGCAGCCTACCGGGTGCAAGGGGCTTGCCTTGCAGCAGCAACCTCACGGGCTTGCCTCCTTGGGGGATCACCACAGGGCCCTCCTTGAGCGACTGCCAGCACAGAGGAAGGGAACAGGCAGAGGGGGGGATGGCAGTGGCAGAGAAGGCTGCATCACTGGCATCATGGGTGCGGGTTGAGGCAGAGGAAGTTGCAGCGGTAGTGGTAGCAGTGGTGGTGCTGCTGGTGGTGGATGTAGAGCTTTGCTGTGTGTGTGAAGGCTGATCTGGAAGGAGCTGTGCGTGCAGGGACACGTGATCTAGACGCAAAGGGACAGACAGGGGGTTGGAAAGCCACACCTCCACGGTCCCGGGGTCTCCTGTTTGAGTGTGAATGTGTGTGTGGACTTGTGTGTGTGTGCAAGCGTGTGTGCGTCCATGCGTCCATGCGTGTGTCTGTGATCCTAGAAACCATTGCAATTTATAACAAAAGTTGGCAAGAAGAAACTTAATCACATTACGTGAAATGAAATGAAATGAAATGAAATAAAAACGAATGTCACATCGTGTGATATGAAATGAAATGAATAGGTGTTGAGCTCATACCAAGATGCGGGAGGGTACGGTTGCTCAGCCCATACCATGGACGACAGTATAAGAAGGTGCTGCAGGATCATTTAGGGGAGGGTGGCATACGTAGCTCAAAACATGCATACAGACGTCTAGCTGTAATAGCTGTCATAGGCTGTAATAAAGGGGTGAATTGGGTAAGTTAGGCAGCTACAACAAAAGCAGTCATAAAGCGTGCTTTGGTTTGGGATTCCCAAAAATGGAAAGCATCGTTCACACACACACACACACACACACACACACACACACACACACACACACACACACACACACACACCTGCACACCACAGCCGCACAGCCGCAGCAGCTGCAGCCACTGCCTGGCCCTCTGCTTTTTTCACCGAGTTTGGGTTAAATATGAATGGGCTGTTGCCGCTGCCTCCACTCACACCTACAAAGACGGCAGTGCGTCGATCAGGAAGGAGTGTACAACACCAGTTATATCACACTTAAACATGGGGGCCACGTGTTAATGTGGTAAGTTCGAAACAATTTGAGCAGTTGAGCTGATCCAATTCCCATCACATCTGTGCACCTAAGCAAGAGAAGACAAGCCTTCCCTTTCCTCGCCGTCATGTTCAGATCACATGTTTTATGAGATTTATGAGATGGAGGTGGGTTGCCTATGCAGCGTTCAATTTTTGGGGGGCCTATCTGATCTCACTTTTAACTTCATGCCTACACTTTGGCAACTGGTAGCTGTCAAATTACTTCATCCGTATCGCACACGCACACACAAATTCATACATGTACACATGCACATACACCCACAGCATTGTGTGGCAGCACACACCCGTGATAGCACATCCTTATCACACAAATAAATATGCATGCGCACCCACAGTATTGTTCGGCAGCACACACCCTTGATAGCACATCCTTATCACACAAAGAAATATGCACGCGCACCCACAGCATTGTGTGGCAGCACACACCCTTGATAGCACATCCTTATCACACACAGAATTATGCACGCGCACCCACAGCATTGTTTGGAAGCACACACCCGTGATTGCAGCAATACTGAAGCACAGTGGCTGCAGTCCCATTGGGGCAGGCACAATGCGGTTGAGCACTGCCAGAGGCCCAGGCCCAGAGCAATATGCAGCCCCTTCTTCTCCTGTGTGCAAATGCGTGTGTATGCGTGCTTGCGTGTGTTTTTACAAAGCATGAGCTAAACATTGGAGCCTTGAGTACACAATAATGTATTAATTGCGTAATAACGCCTGAAAACTGATGCGAGAAGACTTTGCTTTTTTTGCTTGTAAATGCATGGGCCACACGGCACCTTCATGAGCACCCAAGTAATCCTACAACAGCGAGAAGGACCGGACTATTGTTACATCTACAAGGCTAAAACGTTAATTTAGCTCACAGGTTAGGCTAATGTGCCGTCTCCACGTGAACCGGCACGTGCCTGAAACAAGGAGACTATTGTGTTGTCTTTTACGTGAGCTAGCACCCACCTAACACAAGGAAACATCAAGTTGTTGGACAACTGAGTCATCTCCCACGTGAGCTGGAAATTACCTAAAACAAGGGATTCCTGTGAACGTTTGTGTCCTCTCCCACATGAGCCGGCACGAACGCACCTGACACCAGGGAGGCTGCTGCTTGGCTTGCAGCATCCACGACGCTGCTCTGCTGTGTGGGGGACAGGCTGGTGCTGTGGTCCCTGTACGTGGGGTGCGTGCATGTGTGTATATGCGTTATTGAATTTGTGAGTTTTTATGTTTGTATGTGCACATGCGTGTTGTGTACGTATGTGTGCGTATTTATGTGTATACACGTGTGCGTGTGCGTATGCGTGTATGTTTGTTTGTGGGCAAGCGTTAAACTTGTGCTATTTCCCATTGTTTGTTGCAGAAGATAGCCATTTCTCATAATTAACATACTCTTAACATGAACTCTAAACAAAAACTCTCTTGAGGATCTGCACTTGCAACAAGTGCTCCACTTCAGGCAACCACAACCACAAGTAAATACAAACAAACGCACAAGAAATCCCACACAATCATACGCACGCATGCACAGACAACACAACAGTCACCTGTGTACACACACTCTCTTGCACACACACACACACCTGAGCATCGCGCCGCACACCTCCCACACATCCCGCGCGTTGTTCGTTTGGCGTGCGGCGCTTAAAGCAGACTCCAGCAACGTAAGCCTCAGGCCCCCCCACATGGGTGGGCCACACGCCACACTGCGCAGGACAGCCTGGCCTTCCACCTCCGACGACTTTGTCACACACGCGTGCTTCTCGGTGTTATTGACTGCGCTGCTTGCATGACCGGGCTGCTGTGCTGTGTGCGTGGGCTGGGTGTGGTGGAGGTTGCTTGCGGATGTGCCGGTGTTGTTGTGAGCGCTGCTGGCATGAATGGTGTTAACAGCAGTGCTGGTGCTGGGGATGGTGGTGTAAGTGGGGTTTGGGGTAGCATCGTCAGAGTGGTCGGTAGGAGCGGAAGGGAAAACAGTGCCTATACCATCACCGGCTTCTTCAGTGCTGCTGCTGTTTCTGTTACCACTTGCAAGAGCATCCCTACTCCCACCACCACCACCACCACCACCACCACCATCACCACCTAATCTAATTGTGGCATTGTCGCCGTCCTGTGTGGGTGCAGCTCCTGGCGGTTGGCTTGCCCGCTTTGCTGTGCTCACTCCTCCCAGCAGTGTGGGGGCCACAGCTGCCAGGTACTGTGCGCGTACGCTGCAGTTGTGTGTTTGTGCAGAAGTGTGTGGGTGGGGGAAGGGGGGGGGGGGGAGGGGATGCATGTGTGTGTGTTTTTGCACATGCACATGCTGCATGCTTTCACTCATGCACGAGAAGCACATGTGCATGTGTGAGCATCTGTGTGCATGAGCGGGCATATCAAGTTCCTTACGTAGAAGGAAAGAGCGGCGTGTTCCTGAACAACGTCTGGAATGCAGACAACACGGAAGGTATGGGCACACAGGGAAACATCAATATTGCTGACCTGACCTGACACTATCAGGTTGCGCGGATACACCTTGACACGCACGAAAAAGTGCACAATCCAACTCAAGCGGTACTCATCTTTCAGCCACAACCCTAGACATGGGCCCACTCTTTTTCCACCCACGCTCTCACCTTGGGGGAAGGCAAGCCCAAGAGTAGCCCCATGGCGTTGCAGCTCCACCCTGCTGCCATGCCACCTGGTGAGACCAATGGGGTGGCCTTCCACGTGGCGTGTCTGGGTGTGCGTGGTGTGTGTATGTGTGTGTGTGAGCGTGTGCGTGTGTGTGTATGTGTGTGTACGTGTGCGCGCGCAAACAGGCGCAAGCTTAGATGTGCATTTTGCGTAGCTTTATTTGTCTGCGTTAGTATGTACGTGCGCATATGGTGTGTATGTGAGCATGAGTGCTTACATTTGAGAGTGCACAGACAATCACTTGATTGCTTTTCCCTATTGTGTGCATCTACGGCGTGTATGTGCGTGTGCAAATGTGTGCATTTGCTAGAGCAAGATGGCCGGAGGTGCTGCTGTATCCAAGGCTATCACCGTGCTGCTGCTGTCCCTCCTGCAGCTGCAGGCCTTCCAATCTTGATGCAACACCCGCCCCCCCATTTCCACCGCAAGCTGCAGAATTGGGGGTGCCACAATCAGTGCTGTGCTGCGCTGTGCCGCTGCGCACGCTGTGGGCAGGGGTCAGGGCCTGTGCGGCGAGACGCAGGATGTCCATACGCACCGCCAGGCCTCCGCCACCCCTGTATATGTGTGTGTGGTGTGTGTTGTGTGTATGTGTGCAGTGCAATTGCTGCAAAAGGGAGTGTTGGCCTGTGGGCGAGGCAGGGGGGGGGGAAGTGCACATGCCTTAAAACACAACTGCCCCAGGGCAGACGTGTGCATGTGAGTATGTGTGTGCACCTGTTAGGTGGTTGAATGTTAAAAGTAAACGCACGCACTTGGAACCTGATCACTAGCAGAAGGTAAGTTTATAGGTTTAAGGTGTGTTTATAGGTTTATAGGTAAGTTTATAGTCAACAAAGAACTTGCCTACAGCATCCTCTCAAAGGCTTTGTATGCGTTATTGCAGCATTATGTGTCACGCACACATGTACTTTGACCCTTCATTGACGTGATAAAATGACAAAATGACGCATTATGTGTCACACCAACACGTGTGCCTCAACCCTTCATTCATGTGAATAACAACACCAGGAATAAGATGCACACGCATTGCACACAATAAGAGTATACCTCCTTATTACGATTAAAGCTCACACATATGTAACTTAAATGTGCAAACACCCAGGCACATACTTCAAACACACACACACACACACACACACCAGGCACATACTTCAAAAACACACACATGTAACATACACGCACACAAATGACACGCACCTTGGTCCAGACACGCGTGCTCCAAGCTCACACGCATACCACAGCAGCAGGGAGCGCTTGCGGGAGGGGCCCACTGCGCGCAATACCTAGGCGCACAAAAGTGGGTTTGAACTCTTACGTGCCTATACCTTGAGCGCATTATAACATTATGGCGCACACTTGGCCAAACGCATTCGTGCATACGCCATCTGTCTACAAGTGAGAGAGTGTGTTGCCGTAGCAGCGAGAGTGAGCAATCATATGACGGCGATATAGCGCACACGAGTTAAGGATTTGACCTTATTCATCACTCACGTGAACCGTGTGTTTTGCACGAGCCTTTACAGCAATGTAGTATGCATCATTGTTGCGTTCAGTGTTAATGCCCTCTTACCAAGGCGGTTTGTGTTTCATTGACCCAGCAATTTGGGTCTCGATGTTTCAGCTGACACACAAGACAGCCTTGTTTCCTGTGGTTACCTGGGCTCTAGACGCCAAGCTTTTCACCGTGTCTTTATAACAGCATGCACAGCTGGCCTGCTCATTGTGTATGCTGTGTTGTCAGGCAACGACAGCTGTGTGTCTTACATTCCGCTCTGCTCCGTTAAGCTTCCACCACCCCATCCTTCTATACCCACTTTCAAACAGAGCCAGCACAGAATATGAGCAAGGCTGCTTTTCAAGTTCGTGCAGCTCCCCATAAACAGAATCATTACACTTGCAATCAAGTATTCTACCATGGCTGCCACTGTACCAAGGGACACACCGGATCGCCTTGCTTCAGGTAATCAACAGATAATCGACAGCGTTAATAAAGCAATCCAGAAGTCATGCAATGCTTACCATGGCTGCTTCTTCCAGTGCCAGCATGCGGTCCTCCACGGACGCTACCAAACCAGGAACTGCCTCCAGCACCACCTCCACCAGCTCAGTGGCTTCCTGTAATTAGAACCAGCAAACTCAAACGTTTTCCCAACAGCAGTTTGTAATGTTCAAGTTGCGGGGAATGCAATGTTTGATGCTCTGCGTTTTGCCAATAAAAAACAAATGTCCCAAGAACTGACGTTTGGCTTCTTAGTATAAGGGCGGTAGTGGCAAGCTCTCTGCTATGATCCCTGAAGTCCCCCATACGTATGCACGCGCGCACACACACACTCACATACATACACGCGCACACACATGCGCTCTCATACAGGCATGAGGTTTGGGGTACGTGTGTGTGATGATTTGTGAGGTTTGGGGTATGTGTACGTGATAATTTGTGCTAGAACATCGTCTCTACTTAAATGGCAATGCACCTGTGCACGAATTTTGTGAGGCTTGTGGGCACACGCGCACTGTTCAATACACACAGGAGAACACTTTTGTTCAGAAGAAGATGGGATTTGATACGCAGTGCAAGCTGTCGACACCTCTTTTTGCTTGATAATCCTTACTCATGACCCTTTTAACAAGCTCACTTGCGCATGTGTTCAAACCAAATTTCATCAACATTGAGGTCAGCTTATCATATCATCATATCGTAAGGGTAAAATATATATAATTAGTTTTGAGTTCGAGTTCCTCCTTTCAAACCTACCTGCCGCATGGCCTCAACCACTGTCTGCCTCTTGCAGTCTGGCTATGAGGCAACCATTGCAAGGCTGTCTCACATCATTGCTGGATTCTAGAATGCAAGCCCTCCGTGCCCTCAATCTCACCTGCTGCATGGCTTTGCTCCCGTCTGCCCCTCGCAGGCTAGTCATGAAACGTGCCAATTTCAATGCCACTTCAATCATGGCTGCAGGCACTCCACCCTGCAGTATATTGTGAGGTCAAACATGATGCATGTCGCAAAATCTCGCAGTTCTAATGCATAGGAGCATCACATTTGCAGATGTGTGGTACCGTACTTTAGAGAGTGAAGCAGACATTCGTACGTCTGCTTTGAGTTACCACGAACAGCAGTACCTGCCTCAAAGCCTTCATAATTGCGTCTTGGAGTCAGCAAGTCACGAGCAATTATTTCATAACTATTGTTTTGATACTAGCAAGCGATGGACACGTGCACGGCTACACTAACCGTGGGCAAGCTTGATTCATGGTCGGAAACGTTATTAAGTTGCATGGCAGTGCCAGGCAGTGATGGAAAAAAACCAAATGCGTAACCAAATAGCCTGCAATATTTTGCCTTCCCCTTTCTCTTTCTGAACAGTCTCCAATGCCCCGCCTGAATCAGTTCACTTCACTGATAGACAGCACACGCAACACGGAGCAGCAACCCACACGACCCGTACATACATTTATAAAGTCTTTCAATACACGCTCAAAAGCAAGCCATTCCTGCGACATAAACACATAACGTCCCAGCTCACCTTTTTTTGGTAGGCAGCACGGGCATCCAGCAGCAAGCCTCGCACTTCCCCCTCAACCCCCGCGTCTCGCAGGGCCTGTGCAACTGTGGGGTGCGTGAACGTGTCCATGCCTGCAAGCACTCAACAAGCAGTAATTTAAAAAAGGTGTTTGTATAAAAATTAATACTCCATGGTTTGGCATTTTGGCATGTGTGAGCCTATAGAGCATACAGCAGTTATTTTGTATGACTATATGTTAAACACAGAAGTCTTAAGAATAGTAACAGCCCTGGTGACACAGACGGAGCCTGTGTTGTGCTTTCTGAGCAGTTGTGTTGGTGAGGTGCGTGGATGCGTCCCTGTCCGTGAGTACTTAACAAATGGGAAAAAAATGCAACAAGCGCGGGTAAGTCCTTTCCTTTGTTTCCTGAGCAGTTGCGTGGGTGAGGTGCATGGATATATGGATGGGGGGCGTGGGCGTGGGTGAGGTGCATGGATATATGGGTGGGGGCGTAGCTTGATCATACCTACAAGCGTGCCTATAAGCATATAAGCATGCAGCAAGCGGACAGGGAAAAGATGGTACCCAGAAGGACAGGAGACTGTGATGCATCCTCTGAGCAATTGAGCAGGGTGCCTGAACATGTCCACCTGCCTATAAGCACATGTCCACAGCAAGGGGAAGCATCGCCATTGTATGTGTGGCACGTGCACACACACACACGTAATAATTGTAATAACACACTCACCGGCACTTTTCGGCTCTGCCATGCCAGGCTCAAGGAGCCCCTGCTGCTGCTGCTGCTGCTGCTGCTGCTGCCCCTCACCAGCCTGCTGCTGGTCTAAAGCAAAGGGGCAGGGGTTTGCCTGGACGAGGGCGCCCAGTACACGTGCAGTGGCCATACCCTCGATTGCACCCCCATACCACACCAGGTCGTTGCTAACGCGGGCAAGGTCGGAGCAGGTCCTGTGGATCAAGGAGCATGGCACAGGGTTTGTGAAGTGCATGGAGAGGTCTCTTGTGAAAGCGTCCCCTCGGAAGAAAAGGCAGCAACACAAAACGCCTGGCATGCATCCTTTGAAGTCTATCTCGCCACTGACCTGACACCTCCTCCACTCCAATACTCTCTCCCCCCTAATGGTCAAAGGAGCCCTTTCCACAAGTACACCACCTCTACACATTTCTCCTCCTTCCGATACACATACTACATACTACAAACACACACACCTTCTCTGCACACACTCACACGCACACACGCACACACGCGCACCCCACCTGTAGTGGTCAAAGGCATCCTGAAGAGACCCTGCCATGAGGCAAAGGTCACCCTTAGCCTTCATCAGCCGCCCCCATCGCTTTTTTTCGTGCGCCTACATAAAAATTTTGCACACTGCCCTTGTTGCCTCTCATAATGTGTATGCCATCATACTTTGCCTACAAGTCGGATTTGCCCACAAAAAAGTGTGAACGCACACACGCACAAACGCACAAACGCACACGCGCATCCACATGTCTACGTACACACGAACATATACCTACTGCATACCTCATCTTCATCCAGCGTCCCGGTAGACGCTCCAGCAGGGGCACTGCACGTGAATTCTGCGCTGTCTGCATAGCAGGCGGGGCCCATGGGCATACCCAAAGGAGAGGCACTGAGGACCCAGTGCTCCAGCTCTGTGAGCAAAGAATGATGGGTACATCCTCCAAAAGTTCGTATTCTATACAATTCAAGCACCAAGTATTGCAACTTCTCAACACCCACAAGCAAGGCACCCACAAGTAGGGCGTGCCAGATTACTTGCAAGTTCCACACCCAAAACGTTGAGAAAAGATACCAAGTCGGACCCAATCTCCCCTCTGCAGGTAAACACAAACAGACACGACAAGCTTGTGTTCGTCCACATTACAGTTACAAAGGTAAAGTTGAATTTACAAGGATAAGCGCATAAGTGTTCACGAGAAGAATGTGTGGGCAAACCTAAGCCCAGTGATCCGCTTTACATAAGAAAAGCAAGAACACAGATCAGAAAAACACATACACACATCAGAAACGACAATCACATATAAAAGAAAAAAGGGCTATGCTGGTAGCAATAACATACTCACTCACGTGAGTATACAAGTATGCACATACGCTCACGCACACAATCAGGCAAAAATATATACACACACACATAAACACACGGAAACACACACACACACACACACACGTCACAGCAAGCGCTGCCAATGCAGAGTTCTGCATGCCATAAAACGCAGGCCAGATCAAAAACTGCACTCTAATCGCTCAGCATACAGATACGCAGGCGTGCCTGACTCAAGTCTGTAAGGTATGTCATATGTGCTGGCCTACCAGTGAGTGGAGGCACGCATGAGTCTGACAGAATGTGCCTACAACAAGCTGGGTTGTGGCAGGCCGATCGTATGGTTGTGTGTTTCTGCATGTTTGTGCATTCAACTCTGACCTGTGAGGATGAGAGCCGCCAGGTCGTGCAGCCACAGACTGAACTGCTGCTCCAGGTGCTTGGGGCTGCCTGCAAGTATTGATCAGCAACGGATCGTTTGGTCTGACTCCACACCAGCTGGCAACTCCTGCTTGTTATATCCTGCTCCACACCGCGTCATTTCTTGAACGGTGCTCTTCCACATGGAAAACGTGTTGCGTGCTTGAAATCAAAAAGCTTTACACGGCTGTGGAGTAAGCAGGGCGTAACGGGCACACGTGAATAGTAAAGGCGAAGAGATGCGCTACAGGCTAAGCCCCAACAGCTCTTTAGAGCATGTCATGTCCACGCTCTTCCCAAAATCACAGGATGGAATTAAAGTGGGCTGTGTTGTTTGAGCCCCTCCCGTTTTGAAAACACACCTCCTTGCTGAAAGAGGATGAGGTTTTCGTACGACTGCTCCCTGCTCTGGCGGAAATGGTCCTCGCTGGGGTTCACTAGAAGGCAGCGACGAATGAGGGCCTCAGGGAACAGCAGGCTGCAAGGGAGCAGGTGCATGTTTGTGTGTGCATGTGGCGTGCGTACACGTTTGTAAATACTTTTCAATGTGCTTACGTATCGTGCCGCAAGAACTTGGATGGGGATGGCAGGGGGCCGAGAGAGAAGCTTGCAGCTAACAGTTCAATCGAAATAGGCAGTGTGTGATGTGCGTATGCACACTCTTTGACTCCTTCCTTTGCAGGTTTCAAAGGTAAACTCAAATTGTGGTTGTTAAGGGAATTAAATGAGCCACCCCTCTCCCATTAGTTGAATCCACTCCTTGTCGTTACCATGCTGGCTCTTTGACACAACATACACATACAACGGTGGCCCCTCAAGATTTCAAACCCCACATCATGCACGCCTTAAACAAAAAGCATCCATGCATAGACAACAACAAGGGCACTCAACACGACCCACGATATAGAAACATTACAGCAGCCAGATTCCTGTATTGAAGGATGCAGTCACGCCTTCATACAGAAACGCCACGCTTAATGTGCAAGGATGACATGCTTTTCAGCACCCACTTGCACATTTTTGTGAACTCTGCGTGGGCAGCACGCAGGGATGACGTCCAAGGGCAGTGCACCACCCCCACCACAGCCACGATTTGCCGCTGGCGGTGGAGGTCGCAAGTACGTGACTTTTTGCGGGCCTCGTCCAGCTATGCATGTGTGTGCATGTGTGTGTGAGTGTGTGTGTGTGTGTGTGTGTGTGTGTGAGTGTGTGTGTGTGTGTGTGTATGTGTGTGAGTGTGTGTGTGTATGTGTGTGAGTGTGTGTATGTGTATGTGTATGTGTGTGTGTGTGTGTGCGTGTGCGTGCGTGCGTGTGTGTGTGCGTGTGTGTATGCGTATCTATGTATTTATGTAGATATGTATGTAGATATGTGTATGTATGTATTATGCATGTGTATGTGATTGTATATGTGTGTGTATGTGTGTGTATGTGTACAAAGGCAGGAGCTGAGCAGCTAGACATTCGGCAGGAACATGCCGGCCATAACAGATGTGGTATGAGTCTGTGTTTGTGTGTCTGTTCCAGGCTTGCCTCAGGTGCACCTGCTTCACTTTTGCCAGCTCATTTGACTCCTTGTTTACAGGTTTCTTGAGCATTCATGTTCACGCATGTACCGCATGTAGTTGTACAAGCATATGCATTTTGTGCATGCAATTTGGTGGCGTTTGTTGTTGAGCGTGTCATCAGAGGCAGCTGCACTTGGCTTCACTGTTGTGCATTTAATTACTGTATGTGCATGAGTCTTGGGATGTGCTCCAGGCCTGACATGACTGATAACTAGCATAGGGCCTCAATTTGGGGATATGTACAACAGCGTTGCACCTCTTCATGACATCCTGAACGCGAGCATGTGAGAGGAAGGAACTCTGCTTACTTGCAAGTACCGCATATGCATGAAACCCTTGTCCCAATCCAGGTTGCCAAACGGAGTTTTTTGTGTGGGCTCTTGGTAGTGGGCACGCATGCTGCTGTGTGCAATGTGGCGGGACAGGCTGATGCAACCCATGTAGGCATCCAAAGCATAACGAGGTATGTCACCTACGGGTAGGATTGCCTGCACATGCAATTGTACGTTGGAAGCTGAGTGCTTGCACACAATTGACCTGTCTTCAAGGTGAATAAGGAAGGTGAGTGCGCCATCGCGTACCACGCGGACTTCACCCCCAGTGAACACGCTTGTCCTCGGCTCAATGAGGACCTGGTCTGCCATCCTTTTTAGGCTGAAGCACCCTACATTATTATAAAATGCAAATTCCTTGGAGGAAGCTCAACGGCTTCGCTTCCAATCGGTTTAGGTATTAGTTTTTAATATAGATTAAGACTTTCCTTCTATTTCCTATCATTTCTGTGGAGTTTCGCGAACCTGCCAAAAACTCCGAGGCAGCCGAATACTCAGCTGCTAAATGCACACGAACACGCGCACACACACACACATACACACACACGCACACACGCGCACACACACACTCTCTCTCACACACACACACACACACACACACACACACACACACACACACACACACACACACACACACACACACACACACACACACACACACACACACACACACATACACACACACACACACACTCTCTCTCACACACACGCACAAACACATACACACACGTGCATGCACGCGCGCGCACACACACACACA
>Ga0307947_1000894_pt1 | contig 22647 bp, 23 predicted proteins | sample OrgLakmetagen232_FD_201840 | JGI IMG/M metagenome (GOLD analysis project Ga0307947, IMG submission 201840) | Saline water microbial communities from Organic Lake, Antarctica - #232 | ecosystem: Environmental > Aquatic > Non-marine Saline and Alkaline > Saline | place: Antarctica: Organic Lake...
GCCGCCTTTGTGTGGGTGTCTGTTTGTGTGGCAACTGCGGCTCCGCGCACCTGGAAGTACTAAGTACGCATGGTTCATAAAAGTGTTGTACTAACGCAACTGTAACAGTCCTTGTTCTCTTGATGTGGAGAAGGAGCTGTGAGCAGATCACCGCTGCTCGTTTTGTTCGTTTGTGTGTGAAAGATGGGTTTGTTGGTGGAGGCCTGATAAATGCAAGGGGCTCCAAGAGGCACTTGTATAGTGTTGGCCAGAACCGTACATATGCACCGTATATTACCATATATATGGTGATTTTCCTGCCAAAATTACCGTATATATATACCGGATATATATGGTTCTGGCCTACCCTACACACGTACATGGTGAGAACGTGTGTATAAGGGTAAGGGACTATATAGGAGTTTGGAAGTACTTGCAGTTGGGCCACGCGCCTAGTCCATAGTTCCCAGCTGTTCAGTCTTTCCAGCTGCATTTCCAGCCTGCACGAGCCTCTGCGGTTGTGTGCCTGTTGCTGCCTGTTTAAGATTTGAAGTCCTGCACACAGCTACCATCTGCACGCGGACAGAATGTGCCAGAACGCCACATCTAGAGTGTGCCAGAACACCATTTCTAGAGTTTGCTAGAACGCCACGTCTAGAGTGTGCCAGAACGCTATATGTGGAGTTTGCTAGAACGCCACGTCTAGAGTGTGCTAGAACGCTATATCTAGAGTGTGCCAGAACGCCACATCTAGAGTGTGCCAGAACACCATTTCTAGAGTGTGCTAGAACGCCACATCTAGAGTGTGCCTGAACGCTATATCTAGAGTGTGCCAGAACGCCACGTCTAGAGTGTGCCAGAACGCTATATCTAGAGTGTGCCAGAACGCCACATGTAAAGTTTGCTAGAACGCTATATCTAGAGTGTGCCAGAACACCATTTCTAGAGTGTGCCAAAACTGTACCTTCATACTCTGTGATTACGACAGTCTCTAAAGCAGAAAATGCCCTGCCGCAGCTACCGTGGTTTGCCTACCTTGGCCCTTCTAACGCTAGCGCTCCTGTGTTGTGAATTATAAAATAGGCGGCTTGCGGTCACCTTCGCATCCTGTAATGCCCAGCGCTCACTTCAAATAATTGTAGTCATCCCCACTCCCACCCACAACACACATGCGTGCACTCGCACGTGAACATGCATACACATACACACTTACAAACACACATACCCACACAACGCTGCTGCAGGCCTACCTTGGGAGTGGAGGTGTAGATGGATTGGATAGTATGGACGGGGGGGGCGCCTACCAGCCCTCCATTGCCCTGCCAACGCAGGGTGCCGGTGACCACCAGCCTCTTTTTCACTCGGCACAGCACGCGCAGCACGCGCAGCAGCAGCAGGCGGCGAGCGTGGGCGGGGAGCTGCGGCCACAGCAGGACATGCAGCAGCAGCAGCCTGAGGGACAGCAGGCACCGCACGCGCAGCATGCGCAACAGCAACAAGGGGGGGGCGTATCTGGTCCGGAGCAACAGCCGCAGCAGCAGCAGCAGGAAGAGGAGGAGGAGGAAGCTCAGGAAGGGCAACAGGGCTCGGGTCACGTGCATGGCAGGGATGTGGCTAGCTGCCATGGGGGTGGAGGAGTTAAGAGGTCCAGGGATGGCACGCACTATCAAGAGAATGCCAAGCGCCATGCCGGGGAGGACTCGCAAGCGGTGTGTGTGAGTGTGTGTGTGTGTGAGATAGAGAGAGAGAGAGAGAGAGAGAGAGAGAGAGAGAGAGAGAGAGAGAGGCATTATTGTTATCATGAGTGTAGATGTGTGTTTAGTTTGCGGCGGGGTTAGGGGGAATGTGCATAGCTTTACATACATCGGTCCTTGGAAGTCTTGCTGGAGTGCTCTCCATGAGAGTGTGGAGTCACGCACCCTTTTGCTCTTTTATTGACTTTCGAGTAATTGAATTGGTACTTGGTGTGGGTACTTGGTGTGTAAATGCGCGCACACACACACTTACACGTGCACACACACACTCACACTTACGCACACATACGCACACACACACACACGCACGCACACACACACTCACATACACACATGCACACGCAGCCTGAAAAGGAGAAGCGGCCCAAGCGCAGAAAGAAGAGGATGCATGACCTGTCAGACATCAGCTCGGTAGGCTTCCAAGCGCGCGGCTCCTTGGACGAGTACCGCTTCAACATGTTCATGCGTGACCTCCTGACAGAGAAGGCCAAAGACATCTACCGCTGCAAGGGCGTGCTGTCGGTTCATGTGAGTGTTAGCACAGCCTTGTGTGTGTGTAAATTGCATACTTATGCAACAAGGCCAAAGACATCTACCGCTGCAAGGGCGTGCTGTTGGTTCTGTAGGGCTGGTGGTCAAGCGTACACTTAGTACTTAGTATGGGTGTCGTGGCCAGTCCGTGAGAGGATGCCTGTGTGCTGCGATGATGTGTTTTTGTCGGCCATTTGCTGAGAAAGCTGATGGCAAGCACCAACACGAAAGCAAGTAGAATACAGTTCTCGGAGGGATACTGATGATGCAGTCTGATCAATGTCATTGTGCACACTGGTGTGAACATACGAGTACAAATTACATATAAAACTTTTCTAGGAGGGATACTGATGATGTAGTCTGATCAATGTCAATGTGCGCCCTGGTGTAAACACACGTACAAATACAAACGGTATGCACAAAGGAAGTGCTCACCATGCAATCCAAGGCCAACCCACCTCTTGCCCTGGGACTGGTCAATGCTTATGCACACGCCTACTCAATATGTGTCACACTTTCTGCTGCATGCACATCATGCACGCGCGCGCGCGTGCACACACACACACACCCACACACACTACACACGTGTGCAGGGTTACGGCAACAAAAAGTTTGTATTCCAGGGCGTGCATGAAACCATTTGTTATGGGCCCGCTGAGCACCCCTGGAAGGAGGACGAGGAGCCCGTCAACCAGATCGTGTTCATCGGCAAGGGCTTGGATCGAAAGGTGTGCAGTGTGTGAGGGATTGTGGGGGGGCAAGGCGTATGCGTGGGCGTGAGAGCATGGGTGTGTGCGCTGTCGTCGTGTGTGGGTATGTGGGTGTGGGTTGGTGGCTTTTGTTTTTTGCCATCAAGCTACCTGTATGGTACATACGCCTCTTCTTCAGTTACAGGGGTTTTGGGGGCAAAGGTACGCCCTGTTATGAAATGCTTGACAGACCCTCATCTCCACACACACACACACACACACACACGCACACACACACCTCGCTCTCTTACTTTAACACGAGGGTGTACAGCGAGGTTCGTAATGACGGAGGGAGAACAATGAATTGAAGGAAAGATAAAGGACCGGGGGATGGACTTCAGAGAGAAATCAAAAGACTGATGTTGACTGTCGTCCTTCACACACACACACACACACACACACACACACACACACACACACACACACACACACACACACACACACACACACACACACACACACCACACACACACACATATACACACACACGGGCGTACACACACACATCCAGGCCCTCGTCCAAGACTTTCGTACGTGTGTGTGGTCGCCTCTGCCCGAAGGCTGGATCCAGACTGCAGACCCCAAGACAGGCCAGGTGGGTGGGTGGGTGTGCGTGTGTGTGTGTGTGTTAGAGGTTGGGGAGTTGCCTCTGCCTGAAGGAACCAGACCCCAAGACAGGCCGGGGGTTTGTGTGTCGGTGTGTGTGTCTGTCTGTCTGTGCGTGTCTGTGTGTGTCTTCTCAGTGTGTGTGCGTGCGTGCGTGTAAGCAGCTGTGCACACTCAGCCTTTTCTTAAGACAAGGACACCCGCAAACTGCTGTCCACAGAAAAAGCTGAAACGTGTGTATGTGTGCGTGTGTGCCCCTGTGAGCATGCAGCCCTTCTACTGGAACAAGGACACCCACTTTTTGCTGTACACAGAAATTGCTGAAACATGTATGTGTGTGTGCCTCTGTGTGCATGCAGCCCTTCTTCTGGAACAAGGACACCCACGAGAAATCCTGGTTACGCCCCCAGACCTGCCCTTTCGTCAGGGTCCACCACGCGTCCACAGAGCAGCCCAAAGGGGTGAGCGAGCACTTGTTGTCTGGGCGTGGGTGTGGGTGTGCACGCGTGTGTGCATGTGTGTGGGTGTTTGTGTGAGGATGGTCAGCACTTGTTCTCTTAGTGTATGCGGGGTTGACAGTAGAAGGGGCCTGGGTTGGTGGGTGCATGTGGGTGTGTATCGCTATGCGTTAGCAATTGTTGTCTGGGGCGTATGTGGGGTTGACAGTAGAAGTGGCCTGGGTTGGTGGGTGCGTGTGTAGGTGCGTGTATGAGTTAGCCATTGTTGTCTGGGGCGTATGTGGGGTTGACAGTAGGGGCTGGGTTAGTGGGCGCGTGTATATGTGGGTGTCTCTATGCATAAGCAATTGTTGTCTGGGGCATATGTGGGGTTGGAAGTGGAGTGCAAGTAGGTGTGTGTGTACACGCATGCCTTCAGTGCTGCCTTCATAGTACCTGCATTCACTCAAGTCGTAGCCTAAGAGTGCGCAAAGCCTCCGTCTTGCTGAAAATGCTGTCCCAAACATCTTGTACGAAAAATTGTTGGTTGCTGTTCCGTGTGCAATGTTGACTGCACAGCTTGACCGACTGATCCTTGGTTGCTGTTCATGTGCGATGTTTGTTGTGAGTCTTGGTCGTCATTGCTTTGCTGGCGCCTAAACAGGGCAAGCAACCTGGTTGTTGGTCACGCACAAAGATGCAGTACGCTTTGGCACCTACCATGCTGTTATGCCGTCAATTCCTTTTCCCCTCACATACATGCACACACACACGCGCGCACACACTCACACACTGACACACACACACACACACACACTCACACATACACTGACACAAACACACGCACACTCACACATACACTCACACAAACAGACACACAGACACTCACACACACACTCACACACGCACACACACACACAAACACACATGCACACACACAGACACACACTCATTCACTCACACACACACGCACACTCACAAGTACACAAACAGACACACACACAAACACACATGCGCACACACACACACACGCTCACTCACTCACTCACACACACACACGCACACACACGCTCGCTCACTCACTCACTCACTCACTCACTCACACACACACACACACTCACACACTCACTCGCACACACACGCACTCACACACGCACACACACGCACTCACACATACACACACACTCACAAACACACACAAACACACACGCACACACATACAAACACGCATGCACACACACCTCAATACACACGCATGCACAGGTTGCTCCCAGGGGCGGCCTTGAAGAGGCAGACAAGCAGCAGCAGCAGCCACAGCAGCGTGTCACGTACCCTGCTGCTTAGCCTTGCTGGTTGGGTGTGGAGCTGTGTGTGTATGTGTTTGTGTGTGTATGTTCCCAGCCCTGGATTCCATTGACCAGGGCATGTGTTTGGTTTGATGCGTGTTTATGCTTATTTTTGGCCCCCCTCCCTCCCCCCCTTCATTTGTTTGTCTTACAAGAAACGCGAGATGCTGCTGCAGGGCGCTGTGGTACTTGCATCTCATCGTACTACTAAGTTCCATGTTGGTAACAGTTGCATTCGGCACACCGAATCCCTGCACGCACGCAGTTCTTGTGCACGTGCCACAGCCCCGTCTTATTTCCTTCGTGTGTGTGCGGTTTTTAGTTGTTGTGCTTCATGGTATATCTTGATTGAATTTTAACACGAGTGTGAGAGACTGACGACGGTAATCCAAGCACGGTTCGCTGTGTGTAATGTCCCTGATTGAACTTGGAACAAGTGTGAGAGTGATGACTGTGCTCCTACTGTACGGGGTCACTGTGTGTTCGTGTTGTCCCTGATTGGATTTAGTACAAGTGTGAGAGACTGACAACAGCCCTCCTCCTGTGCAGGGTCGCTGTGTGTGTTTGCTGTCCTCCTCTCGTGGGGGATGTGCTGAGTGTGTGTTTAAGGAAGGAACGTTGCAATCTTCTATTGCTGGGCTATTTTTTTCGTGAACTTGCTCGTACTTCTACAGTGCTCCGTACTGCTGTTCCATAAGGGACACCTGTGCACCTTGTTCATTGGCAGGAGCATTATCATATAAAGAACCAAGGCTGGTCTCAATTATTATTCGTCTGCGCTCTGCCAAGCATCAGCCTGCTTCTGTGCAATAAGAGAGAGTAATAGAAAAAGAACAAATGGTGTAAGAAGTTTGCAGACTGCCTCTTTATGCACCCCATCACATAGTAATTCTTTGCACGTGTACTTTGACAGTTTGTAGTAGTGGGTCTGTAATAGTGCTAAGCATTGGATGACAGACTTCTATTCATTGTATTACTTTGTGAGTTCATACTACTAGTGTATATTTTGCGTCTTGTGGTCAAATGCCCAGTTTGTGCTTCGAGACTGTGTCTGCAAATTCAATCAGGTTTCCTTTTGCCAAGTTTACAGAGGTAACCGATTTAGCCATCAGTCAAAAAGGGCGACTGCTAGGCTGCGTATGTAAAACGTGTAAATACTGGGATAATTGTTGTTGCACTTGTACAAGGGGGTTACAAGGATGGCCTACAGCCCGAGTCTCTGGCTGATGGCAATTGGCTGGTGAAACAAAAGCTGTTGTTGCACTTGTAGCGCCTACAAAAAAACCTGGAAAGGGAATAAAGGCACAACGCTGTTTGTGACATTGCGGCACTGAATAAAATCAGTAAACACAATTGAGCATCTGCAGGACCAACCGACTACATCAAATCCAAAGGGGGGGATCAACATCTCTGTGCCCCGGCCACCTGAAAATATGGACTGTCACATTGAGAATACCAATAAGGATTACAAAAAAGTGCAAGGTTTACAAAAGTCAAGAAGTGCGACTGCTAGCCTGCTCATAAAAAGCAATTAGTTGAGTCATGGAGGAAAAGGCAAAGCTTGTTCTGGCTTAAGAAAGTAGGCACATCGTGAGCTCCTGTTGGGGGAAACAGATATGCATTTATTCTGCGGAGATAATTCATGTTGGGATTGACGCAGTGGAAAAGAACATCCTACTCATCTTGGATATCATCATCATCACACAGGGCACAGGTGGGGGAGTTTACTTTGGTTCCATGTCGCTGTCTCAAAACGTAGGGTGTGAACATGAAGTTTTAAACGAGCTGTACTGCGAATGACATCACGAGGAAGTTTTAAAACATGTTAAGAAACATGGAAAATCCAACCCAGTCTGGCTCATCAATCTCAAGCAGACAACTCCTGAAGCAAGAACGTGGACTTTTATTAACACTACCCACATGCTTGTTCCTGCTCATGTGGATGGCAAGAAAGGTTCCTATTTACCCAGGCGCTTCCATTGCTGCTGACAGACAGTGGCAAATGCGTCATTATACAAACGTGAACCAGTACAAGAGCCCCCGATAAAACCAGACTTCTATGCTTGAACCTTACACAGAATTACACACGTTTCCTTCTCCCGCCACAATAGCAGTTGGATGCCCATCAGATCTCCAAAGATATACCATTCAAAACGCACCAACACCATCAATACAAATATTCCCTCCAGGCGCCAATGCTCGGCCCAGAAAACTTCCAGCCTACAACAACATACCCCACACGGGGCCCTCTCATACACAACACCATCCCACCACAACGATGCTAGCTGCCCCTCCACGCTCACTACGCTACGCTACTCACAAAGAAGCTCCAACCTATCAAAAAGAAGCCATGACTCTGTAGGCTCCATGCCTATACCATCCCCCAGCCTGCCCCAAACTACAGCCATCGAATGCCTGAATGAACTCGCACCTACTACCCAGCTTGCCGCTCCCCCACAAAACCAGCCAGCAAAACGTGCATGACAGACACAATCTGCTCCCCCATATACCAATAAAAAGAGAAAACACGGCCAGACAGTAAGCCAGCAACATCTCCTCAACACCCAAAACTTATTCCCCTCTATAGGATAACCAACCAATAGTTAACTTAACAAACGCATAACACACTCACATACCGCTTGCCACAATCATCCCGCAACACCGACACTTAAACAGACAGCTACCTTCTTCATCCCACAAGACAATAGTACCAACCCCTTCACACAGCAGATGAGTAACATAAACCCAACCAACCACATTCACAATAACCCAACCTTCGAGAATACAGACTACATAGAACCGTATACAGACTCCAAAGAATAAGAAGATGCGAGCTCCTTGATGTAATCCAATGCCTACCTAGCCTGAGCCTGACCATCTTACGCATTATTACCCACATCCAACAAGAACTCTGGACGTACAAGAAAGGCAAAGCCTCCTCTATGACACCCATTGAGGCCATAAACACGCTTTATCATGATGGTCTGGACGTCCACCACATAGATGACTGAAAGTTTCACACTTGCAACAAAAGGGTAGAGTTGCTGGCCCCCCAGTAAGACAAAAGCAATTAATACCACTGTGCATATGTGCATCCTGTGAAATGTGCTCATACCTTCTGGGACTTGAATCACTGGACTTGCTCCATCCCTTCTAAGACTTGTACATGTGCAACCCTGTAATCGTGCCTACCATTGTCAGTGCCTACTAAAAAGCAACTGCTACAATGCCAATGAGCGAGAGGCTATTGACAACAATGACACATGGGCCTGCCCAGCCTGTGCTAAACTAAATGAAAATGGAAAAAAAGAATCTTAAAATCTCTCAAAGGAGAGTTGGTGATAGGCTCGTGGAACCGAACATGGGAGCCAGAAGAACTGCAAAATACTTAAAAAAGCTTAGACGCAGCCTTCAAAAGTACAAGAGCATATCACGACACCACGTCGGAAAAGAGTGGGCTGTTGTCGGCGGCTTGAATCAACTAGAATCAACCACGAAATTGCCAGTTGTTTTAACTCGGGGTGCGAGTACAAAAATGGTTAATCCAACCATAGTTGATTTCAATTTGTTTCAACTAGAAAAATGGTTGAATCAACTGCGGTTGATTCCTGGATGAAACAATTTGCTTTCATCTCTAGTTGATCTCTGGTTGAAACAAGCCTGATATATCTGTGATGGTTGATTCAACTATGGCTGTTTCAACTCGGGGTGCGAGTAGAAGTCTGGTTGAAACAACCACGGTTGATTCCTTGCAAAAATATGGGTTCTCAGCCAACCGAGTTAAAAACTCCTACCAGCCCCATGATATCAAACTCCGGAACATAGTCAATTTTAGCGTCCAGCCCACAGACCTTCAAGCAAACATTGTAGCCAGTGGGCGCTGCGAGTACTGGATCACTGACGTTGATCTCACCATGAAGCACCAAGGAAACGACACCAAATCCCCCTCAGACGACCCTGTACTCCCAGAAGTGTACACTGCCACAGTAGCTTGCATCTACAACGTAGACGGAAAATGCAAAGGCATGCTCACCCCTGAGCGCTTCAACATTCTTCAAAGGGCTTTTGAAAAGGCAAAAAATACAGCGGCTTACATGACAACATCCACCCACCCCCCTTGAATCTTGCATCAAAACTCGTAGGTCTCATCACACGCAAAGATATTGCTACTTCCAGGCATGCAATAAGCCAAAATTCTAAAAACTCATTTTCATGGAATCCCCCCCCCATAATATCACCGCCCTTCAAAAATGGGCCCTAGTCACTAAAAGAAAAACTGGCATCCCCCCTTGACCATGACCCCACACTCCCTCAATACTGGAGTGAACACCCAAGAGATAAAAGGCCTTCGGGGCAAACTGCAACGCCCTCTCCTCCAAGTTCACTGGTTTCTCTATCTGCCACCCCATTTATCATAAAAACACCATGTATCTAGCAACAAGGCATGCAATCTACTCTGCTGCCCTTAACACAGAGGCAACGGCTGCCTTCGTGTTTCTTCCCTCATGAAATAAAAGGATGACAACAAGTCCCTATGCATCGCTCTACCGCAGGTTCCCGCACCTATGTAATTTCTTGGGCTCAATACCATCAGAGCAACTCCAATACGCAGAAACACCCTTCTGGAACAATATACAGACGCCCCTTCTCAAACACACTTTGGAGATGCACATCATTGCCGTATGGATTACTAAAGGCAGAAACTGCCTCAATTCTTGCAACAAATACTGGCTAAAAGAGCTTGCCAAAGAAATCCCTGAGGCAAAGTGGAAAATCAATTGCATCCATAGCGATCCCTACTCCTCTGCACTTAGCACTGAAGAGACTCCTGGCCTTAATAAAATGAGGAAACTACCCAACGACCACCTTCGTCAAACCCCACAAGGCCCCCAAGATAAAACAAGAACCTTGGACCAATTCCAGTGCTCTAGCGAAGCGACCCAACAGAGCTCCAGCCCAAACCTGATCTGTAAAGTACAAGATTGGCGGGACTGGACCTACACTGATGGCAGTCTAAAAAAACATGAAGAAGGGCGCAAGACACAAGATCAGGTGTATACCACCCTTGCTTAAACGTATCCCAATACGTGAACCCAAGAGGCGTAGGTATAATCAATACCATCTCACGTGCAGAGCTAGCAGCTATAGCAGCCGCAATCATTTACGGATACTCCCATATAGCCACAGATAGCCTAACCTCAATGCACCAAATTAAAAAGCAGCTCTCACACCCAAACTTCCACCGCCGCCACATCCAGGGAGATGTCCTCCAATCCATTGCCAAAGCAATCCACTAGTCACCATCGCCCATTCATTTCCACAAAGTCAAATCCCACGCAGGTATTATAGGCAATGAATATGCTGACGCTCTTGCTAGAAAATCAATCACAACCTACTTTGACGTTGCGGATACCTCCATCAAAACAGCTGGCCCTGAGGGAAGTCCCTTCTACAACATCTACTGGCTTGCAAAAGATTATGAAGAACACCGAATCATACAAAATCACCCAGACATAGCCCAGTCACCTACCTCAAGGCTCTGGTGCATATCCAATTACCATGATGCCTTGCAAGCACACAGTGCACCCCCTCCACAAACTAGGAATTGCCAATGCCATAATAAAACTACCATGAATACTACCAGACCCTTATCAAAAATGGCACTGCCAATGGAGCCGCTAGCAACGCTTACCTAACAGCGTCCTATGTCCCTGTTGAAATTAAGTGCATCATTATGAAGTACAGAACAGGAACCCTGTACAACTAAAAGCATGCGACATGATTTAAGCACTCAACAAGCCTAGCTTTCCCCCTCTGCCCACACCTGGGCAGTTCCCTGCATAACCTTTCTGGATGCCAACACACGCAAATAACAAATGAGAAATATGATCACTGAGAGACACAGCTTAGCATGCAGTATGATCTTCAAAGCCATCAGCAAGACAGGCTCGCTAGCTAGAATTCTGCTTTGTCTGCATGGATATAAGTAGCAGCAAACGTCATCTCCGGATGCTGTACTGGTTGCTCCCATCTCAGCGAAGACAAAAAAGCAACAAACTAGCAATGAAGGGGGAAGGGGGGTTAATTCTTAGGAGTGGCAGGGGGCGACTGAGGGAAACCAGGAGCACCTCGGCCGCAGCACCGCCAGCCATTAGCCATTAGCAAATCCACCTTCCCCAGACAGCACCAACCCAAAGATCTTAGGAATCTTTAACATGAAATTCACCTCATCGAGGTCAAGTACTGTGAGGACACTCGACCGCAGAACGAGCTGAGCGCCGCGCAGGAACAGCATAAAGGCCTCCGCTCCACCCTTCAAGGAGCCTCCGTTACTCTCCACACCATCCTTTTGGGAGTGGATGGCACCATCTACCACAATCACACGCTGGAGCCTTTTAAGGAGCCGGGTCTTGATTCTCAAAGAGTTAAGGAACTTGCTTCCAAGCTTCATGTTCATTCTGTCAATTACGCTGCCAAACCTGTCCATACTAGACGTGCCCTTTCCAGTACTGTTATCAATTCTCATCAGGAGCCGGTTTCAGGCCGAGCCTGCAACCCTCCTGATCCCCATAGATTTTTCCTTTCCTTTTTGCGGTGGAGGAGCTTTACGGTACTCGGTACCAAAGTGGCTCCTTTTCCTTATTTAATGTGGGGAGTGGCTTTCACTGCCAGCGTAGCTTTTTCTTTTTCCCTTTTCCCACATCTTCCCAGATTACAAAACTGGAAACCAATCACATATGCACCGATGGTAGCGCCATGCAAGATGAGATCAGCAAACAGCAAATCTTGACCACTAACTTTTCACCCCCACCACAGGCACTGGTTGTAGTGATACCATTCTTAACCTTAAGGACAACGACCCCACGCTCACCATCAATAGAGCCGAGCTTGCAGCTGTGCTAGTAGCGGTACAAAAAGGCAACACTAAAAATTGCTACAGACAGTGCCTCATCGCTCCCTCTTTCAGATTAGAAAACAGCTAATGAACCCAATGGCTATCCTCGACATTGTAAATATAATCCAAACCTCACCTTCAACCGTCACTTTTTACAAGGTAAAATCCCACTCTGGTTTTACTGGCAATGAGGGTGCAGACCACCTAGCATACAAAGCAGCAGTCAATCAAAATCCTTACATTTCCCTCCCGCCAGCTACTGACCCTTTCTACGACCTGTTCTGGCTAAGCGTGCCTAACAAAGATGGCTGCCATGCAGAAGAGCTGCGAGTTTTGCCTAATTCATAGGACAAGCTAAAACATCATATGCATGCCCACCATTATTACCTTGGGTGAAGCTAACAAAGATACATTGCTTTAAAACTCTAGCAAAGATTGATTGCATGATACACCTGAGTCTGCAGCACAGTCCGAATCTTGCATCTGGCTTGCTATTTCCGCCGCTGTTGTGGATTAAGATTGGAAGGTACAAGCCAGGATGGAATCAATCCCATTTGTGTACCTTCTGATGGGCGTATGATAATGCCTTGTTGTACCATCTTTTCACCTGCTTGTGCTAGCAGGCATGCACCCTGTGTACCTTGTTGGATCGCTTTAATAAACATTTGTCCAGAAGCGTTGTGCCTATTATACACCATTTTATTTATAATGGGATGACTGCAGCCTGACGTCATGTGACAGCATGTGGTAGGTGCCGTCTAGCTTCTGGCAGACGAGGCAGATTGGTGGGCTTACTATGTGGTTGCACTGAGCGGCACGCTTTTGGGTGTATATCAAACCTGTGCAGCAGAGTATGGCATTTTCCTTTTCTCCAGAGGTGACACTTGCATTTGTCCAAAATGAGGTACTTTTTCCTCGACTTTGCCTTCCTTAATGAGTGTTTGATAATTTGTGTAGCACCTATTGGACTGATGGTTTGAAACCTTTGTTTGTAAACCCACCAAAGAACTTTTGAAGCTCTGGGGTACAGCCTAGAGGTGAGACCATTTTTCTTTTGCGGCCAGGGCATGATTGCGAAGGGGACAGGGAAGGGCGGGCAGAGCCCGGTAATGTGAGCATTCAGCCTTGGTATTGTTGCCTGTCATTGAAAGTCGTGGGAGTCGATGAAGTAATCTTTGGGTTTCTGTTGCAAGGTCTTAGACAGGGGGATTCAGCAGGGCATGCAAGCCTTATGACGAGCAGAGTTATATGCATCCTGTTAAATGCTGAGGCGCAGAGGGGTGATGGTGCTGGAGCATTTTCCATCTATGCCGTACACACATGTCACCTCTGGGAGGGTCTGGAACTTTGGAAGTGTTAAGCAGTCGCAGGTCCTGAACTCTATCCTGAGCAAATAAATAGCCAAGTAAAAGGCAAAGAAAATAACATGCCAATGATAGCAAAGCCGGAAAGGAAAGGAGGGGGCCCACCACCACGCCAGCAAAGAGGAAAAGAATGACGCTACAAGTCTGGTGGTACAGCAACAATTATCACAATTTTTACACGTTTTACATATGCAGCCTAGCAGTCGCACGTTTTGACTGATGGCTTTATCTGTAAACTATAAAAACCAGGAATTTTTTATGACGCTAAGTTACTTTTACACAAATACTAAGATTTCAGCTCATTCGATATTCAAAGGGTTGGCCAGAACCATATATATACGGTGTAAATACGACAATCTAGCAAGGAAATCACCAAATATACGGTGTATATCATATACGGTTCTGGCCAACCCTAAAGATTTACTTTAAAGATTTCAGGTGATCACCACCTGGCCAGACCGAATTCGGGTCATTTGGTCATATTACAACACAGCCTTTATAACACTTTTACAGCCTTACAAGCCCAGCTTGGCCTCTATTGCGTGCAGTAGTTCGGGCTCCGTGGCATGCAAGAAATGGCCATGGTCAGTATACCTGGATTGCAGAAGGAAGTAATGCGGAACGTGGTTGATAAACTCTGTTTAGCCTTTTCTCTCTCACAGGAAACAGCTCCTCATTCACACAGAAGCTCCTCTCTATCAATATTAAAGTGGCTTTGCTGTCTGCTTCATTTCCCTTAGTGTCGACCTTGTCTTGGCGTTCATGAAGGAATGCTGCTTCCTTGCACGCAAACCAAGCACAGTTACAAACACTTTCATGTATGTGGTCAAGTTCCTGCAGATCTCAGCATTTTAACCTCTCATGCCATAAGATAGACGCACATGCAGACAAATGCACACTGTGAATTAACACATTTGTGGTCAAAGCACGCAAGCTGCCAGAAAACCTAGTGCAAGTCACGGGGACCACTTTATAAAGAATGTGCAGGTGCAGCAAAATCTTCATAACTCGAATGTCATAGCTTGTGATCCCAAGCTGCCTTTCAAGATTGACCGGCGGCGCGACTTTAGCTCCTCCTTCTAATACTCATCCTAAAGTATCCTCCTTCTAATAATCATCCTAAATGATCCAAAATAGATCCACTGGTCTGACTCGTCGCACAATAAGGCAAGGTAAGGTAAGGCGTCGTGCAATAAGCATCGAGGTGCTACCCAAGATAGATACACCCATGCTGCAATCGGAATAGCGATTACCTAGAGTACCTCTGAATAGCGAATACATTTGAGTAGCTCTGAATAGCACACACACTTGAGTTGCTCTGACTTCGTATTCTGCCTGCAACCCTCCTGATCCCCATTGATCGTTTTTTATGGTGGATGAGTTTTACGGTACCAAAGTGGATCCTTTTCCTAATTTAATGGGGGAGTGGTTTTCACTGTCTGCGTAATTTTCCGTTCTTTTTCTGGACGACACAGAACAAACAGACAGGCGCATGAACCCTAAACCACCTATAAGTACTCACCTATCAATACTCACCCATCAGTACTCACCCATCAGTACACACCTATCAGTACCTATCAATACTCACCTATCACCTACCAGTACTCACCTATCAGTACTCACCTACCTATCACCTATCAGCTATCAGTACTCACCTATTAGTACCTATCAGTACTCACCTATCAGTACTCATTTATCCGTACCCACCTATGCAGTTCTGACTGAAGGCCCTCTGCCACCTCCAGCTGCTCCGCAATTGGTATGAAATGGTCGTCGTTGGATGCAAACTGCACGGGTGTGTGTTGTACGTGTGTGCTTGTGTGCATGTGCGCATGTATGTATGTCTGCATTTGTGAGGGTGTGGGTAAGTAGTAACGTGTGTGTGTGTGTGTGCATGCATGTGTACAAGTCTCTGACCTTTATTCATCGCTCTGTGCGGCAAAACATGCATGCATGCATGTTACGCAAGTGTTGTTGCAAAGCGCCCATGTTGTGCCCATTCAATAGAACTGGAGCCACGCGTGTTGCCTTTTCGTCTTTGAAATAAACTGCAAGCCACGGGTGTGCAACACTAATCCAAGGCACGTAATCCAGTCAGCCACATTGCTGAAGGCCATCCCGCATTGTAACCAAAGCCCTAGCCAGCCAATGTTCCACATGTGATGCGTCATTAGTCATTAACCTTTTCTTGCGTCATTAATCTTGTATTACGTCGTAAACCTTGTGTTGCGTCGTAAACCTTGTCAGAACATACAAACCGTCACAAAAAAATGGTGTGTACCTTCGGAGCAGCAGCAAGAGGTAGGCCTGAAAAGTGTCTACGAGTTTGAATGACAGCAGAGAGGTATGAAGGATGGAGTGCAAGGTTCTGAACGTGTCTGCGTGTCCAATCGACGGCAAGAAATTTGAAGGAAGGAGTGCTAGGTGATCTGTAACTTAAGGTTCTGGACGTGTCTGCGTGTCCAATCGGTGGCAGAAATTTGAAGGAAAAAGTGCTAGGTGATCAGTAACTTAGGGTTCTAAACGTGTCTGCGTGTCCAATCGGTGGCAGAAATTTGAAGGAAAGAGTGCTAGGTGATCAGTAACTTAGGGTTCTAAACGTGTCTGCGTGTCCAATTGGTGGCAGAAATTTGAAGGAAAGAGTGCTAGGTGATCAGTAACTTAGGGTTCTAAACGTGTCTGCGTGTCCAATCGATGGCAGAAATTTGAAGGAAAGAGTGCTAGGTGATCAGTAACTTAGGGTTCTAAACGTGTCTGCGAGTCCAATTGGTGGCAGAGGGCTTGAAGGATGGAGTGGTATATAATCAGTAACGTAAAGGAGATTAAGCAATACCGTTCCTCGCCCACCTTGCGCCCAATTTGCCGGTTATTTGAGCAAACAAGCCTTTCATCTTTCCTCCGGCTCAAGGAAATTTAAAAGAGCCTCACCTCACACGCTTCAAACTGTTCAGCAGCTCATTTGAACAATAAAGCACCTGTTCTTTCTCCCGTCTTATGGAGCATCAAAAGGACCTCACCTCAGACTCATCACAATGTGCAGCAGCTACTTGAACGATGGAGCATGTGTTCTTTTTTCTGTCTCATGGAGATTCTGAAGGATTTCACCCCAGACTCATCACAATGTGCAGCAGCTACTTGAACCTACTTGAACGATGAAGCCTGTGTTCTTTTTTCCGTCTCATGGAGATTAAATGGACCTCACCCTAAACGCACACAATGTGCAGCAGCTACTAAAACCTACTTGAACGATGAAGCCTGTGTTCTTTTTTCCGGTTGGCTCAAGGAGATTCAAAAGAACCACAACTCACAACAATCACACTCTTAAGCAGCTCACTTGAATGATGAAGCCTGCATTCTCTCGAATGCTCGCATACTCCCAAGGCCGGTTGAAGTAGCCGCTGGCCCTTTCAACAGGGTCGTTCTGAGTGGTGAAACAAACATGGCACGGGGTGTGAGCATCAAGTCTGAGCAATTTCTTGAATGCTCGCACACTCCCAAGGCTGGTTGAAGTAGTCACTTCCACGAGGACGTTCTGAGCAGTAGTTCGAAAGATACGGCATGGGTAGAGTTGGCCAGAACCATACATAAACGGTGTATGTACGGTAAATTTAGCAGGGAAACGTCCATATATACATCATACAGTGTATACATAAGGTTTTGGCCAAACCCATGTCACATGGGTAGGGTTGGCCAGAACCACATATACATACGGTGTATGTGCGGTAATTTTAGCAGGGAAACGCCCGTATATACGGTATCATACAGTGTAAACATAGGGTTCTGGCCGACCCTAACATGGGGCGAAAGCCGTGTGTTGTTGGCGTAGGTTAAAACAATGATACTGAGTTGAATTCAATTCTGGCTGTTGGCGAAGATTGGAGTTATGATACGGAGGCAATGTGGAATTCTGGTTGCTGGTGTAGATTTAAATTCGGACACTGAATTAGAATGATATTCTGATACTGAGTTGAAATTCTGATGCTGAGTAGAAGAAAAGACTAATTGTGGTGCAAAGAGCATTGCTGGGTCTGTCTTGAAAAATGGCTTGCGCAAGTCATGGAATGGGCACGACTTCGACTTAACAATGCCTACGCAGGCATGGAATGTCCTCTGATGTTGTTGCCCTCCTAATCCCCAAAATGATTAGACCTCCTTTTTTGCGGTGGGGGAGTAAGCTGCAGCATTTCACGGCATATGAAAAAACTACGACCAATCTTTTTACATTAGTGTCAATCAGTACAAGGATTGACTTCGCTGCCTGCGTAGCATTATTTCCAGCCCTCTGACCCCTCCACGGTGGGATGCTGTATGGCTATACCTATACCAGTGATCTTTCCTAATTTATGCCGGAAGTCCAGCCACCAACCCCATGATTCCACAATTCAACCGAGCGTCCCCATACGTATTTCCTTTTTCTATTCCCACTTCAATTGTCTAGGGTTGGCCGGAGCCGTATACCGTAGGTTCACGATCACTTCGTGACACCAAATTTTAAAATTAATTAAATTCGTAAGGGGGTCAGGGGATTTATTTTTAAATCCGAAGGGAATTTGCGAGGGTCCTGTCGGGAAATAAATTGTGGATTTAAGAGCCGCCCAATGCTGGCTGCTGCTGCCTGTGTAGTGCTGCTGCTGCTGCTAGGCAGACTGGCCATCGGCTGCATGAGGAGAACGACAGCTGTGAGTGCTTGCATGTGTGCTTCCCTCAATCAAAGAAGCAACCTTCTCTTACCCACTTGCCATCAACACTTGTTCTGGATGGATGCCCCAGAAGGAGGGCCTGAAGGGGCGGTGAGAGGAGGAGACTTGCTCTTGGAGCTTCACGGGCAATCGCGTGGCACCCCACAGGCCTCTTCCCAGACTTGCCCCTTGCCTTTGCCTCTTCCTCCACCAGCTCCCTGGGCTGACTCCCTCTGCAGCTTCTCATGGTCTCTCTGTTGAGCAGCCAGCCTTTCAGCTGGGGACAGGGGCTTCAAGAACAGGTCCAGGGGCTTCACACTGGGCCAGGCACACTGGGAAGCCATTTTTAAAATTGCCCTCAAAACCACAAAATATTTAATTTTTGACTTAAAATCCAGTCCGGAGAGGGCTCCGAATTACTCAGATTTTTCGTATGTTTGCCAAATAATTATTTAATTTCATTGCTTGTGAACCTACGGTATATTATATATACACCGTGTATGCCTGTATATCTGGTGATTTCCCTGCCAAAAAACCGTATATGCACTGTAATATTATGGTTCTGACCAACCCCATTATTTTTCTATTCTCACTTCAATTCTCACTTAAATGACGACTCCAGGCCCGCAGCATATATTACCCTTCTGCCCTTCATTGATGTTCATTCTTTCACTGCGTTGAAGGAGTTTTACTGTACCCGGAACAAAAGTGTATGCTTTGCCTTCGTTCATGTGGGGAGTATTTTTTTACTGGCTGTCACATAATTCACTGCCTCTAAGGCATTTCCCGAGATGACCTCTTCTCCCTTTATAAATTAGAATTTATATAAAATCCAGTGCCCACCTGATCCGTGGTAGCTGCCGACACCAGCACCAGCCCTCTGACCCTCTCTGTTTCTGCATACCTCATGGCCGCAGATGCACCTGTGTGTGTAAATGTGTATGTTTGTGTTTTGTGTGTGTGTGTGTATGGGTATTTGTTCTTGTGTGTGTGCATTTGCACATGTGTGTGTGTGTGTTGTGTGTGTGTGTGTGTGTGTGTGTGTGTGGAGGGGGTGTGGGGGTGTTTAAATGGTGGCATCACCGGCAGCAAACTAAATGTAAGCAATGTATCCATGGGGTTATAATTGGTAATACAGTTAAATGTGCACACAATCTTTTGGGTTTGTATGGCACTGACTTTAGTAGCACAAGAAACCACACAACAGCATTACCAGCGATGAGGCTGTGTGCAACCCCTTGGCTTCCAAACGCGATTTTGCGTGCATGCTCAGTGTTTGTGGCCTGAATTCTCCTCCTGGTGTTCTGTTGATCCTGCTTTATTTGACAGGGCCTTTTTTGTCTGTTATGGCTATGGTGAAGGACTTATGGCTATGGTGAAGGAAGGTATCTTATGGCTGTAGTGAGGGACTTATGGCTATGGTGAAGGAAGGTAACTTATGGCTGTAGTGAGGGACTTATGGCTATGGTGAAGGAAGGTAACTTATGGCTGTAGTGAGGGACTTATGGCTATGGTGAAGGACTCGGTCTGTTATGGCTATGGTCAAGGAAGGTAACTTATGGCTATGGTGAAGGAGCTTACGATTCTCGGTACCATTGTTGCTCCCTATCCCTCTTATTTGTGAGCAGTGATTATCAGTGATGTATGTTCCTTCTTGTTGACCCCGATCGCACTACCGATTTGCAAAGGGGAGCAAACGCTTTGAATCTTTGCTTCTTGTTATTCCCAATCGCAATACCAGTATGGATTGTGGAATGGGGAGCAGACACTTTGAAACCTGGCGACTAGGTAAGCAATATCACTGCTGGCAATATCACTGCTGGCAATATCACTGCTGGCAATATCATTGCTGGCAATATCACTGCTGGCAATATCACTGCTGGCAATATCACTGCTGGCAATATCACTGCTGGTAATATAGAAAGGAGCAGATGCTTCCAAATCTGGCAAATAGGTAAGCGTATTCTCTGCTGGTGTGGAATGGGGAGCAGATGCTTTTAAGTCTGGCAGATAGGTTTGCATGTTCTCTGCTGGTGTGGAATGGGGAGCAGGTGAGTTATGAATTATGGAGACTAGGCAAAAGACTGGTGGGGCTACGCCTACACTGATGGCAGCCTTTAAAGCTAACGGAGAGGGACAAGAAGCAGAATTAGGCGCGTGCCGGCCCCGCTTAAACTAGAACTGCACAGAAGAAAAAAGTACGCGAAAGGACAAAGGACGCAGGCGAGTTGGATTTGGGAAGAATGTTGATTTGTGTCCTGCACCACCCAATGGATGCAGAGCCATGAACAACACTTGACCTGGGAAAATTGAAAGGGGAAGGGCCTATAAATGGGATCAGGTGGTCAGGTGGAAGATGCCTATGCACCGTCAGTAGTGTTGCTTTGGTGGTTGCAGGAGCTCTCCTTTTTGAGTACCTATCGCGGATGTTTAGGATGTTTTTTGTCGCGGGCCTGACGGCGTGTAAGCTTAGCTTCCTCACGAATGCTGTGGCATTTAGACCAGTAATTCCAAGGTGGCAGTCCATACATTTCTTGCGTGGCTGCCGTAAATAGTGCCTGTGCTCCTAACAGGAGGGTGTTTGTAGTGGACCTGAGGGATGGCTTGTACAAAGGGCACCTTTACCTACCTCATGAATGCACAACGAACTTCTCAGCCAAGCCCACCTTGGACTTTCACGAAGGCATACAAATGCCTACCTAATGAGTGCATGACCACGACAGCAATTCCATTGAAGCCAAAAGCACCTTGAGCTTTCACTTAAGTATACACACTTGCCTACCTAACAAATACCAAACCACGACAGCAATTTCATTGCAGCCAAAAGCACCTCGGGCTTTCACGTGCGTATACACACTTGCTTACCTAACAAATACCAAACCACGACGGTGTTCTCATCACAGCCAAGAGCACCCTGGGCTCTCACGTGCGTATACACATTTGCATACCTGATGAGTGCCCGATCACAACCGTGTCCTCATCACAGCCAAGTCCATCGTGGGCTTTCATGAAGGGGAGCCACTCACTTTCTGTGCGGCAAGAGAAGGAAGGAGCGAAACAGGTATACATAAGGACGGCCTGCTCAAATATTACAAGAAAAACGGTACGTGCTATAAACTATTAATATAATACCACCTGCAGGTATTATATGTAGCATGCACGATTGGCTTTGTAGGTGTGTCAAAACTTGGGTACTTAAAGAATCCGGATCTGGATGCGTTGTGGTCTGGGCTAGCAGCTACGGTGTCGCTACGAAAATGCTACGGAGTCGCTACGTGGTCTGTCTATAAGAAGCGCTTTCAACCAGTCAGGCTCAGAGCCGCCATCAGTGTTTTGTGTGTGTGTGTGTGTAAGTGTGTCTGTGTGTGTACGGGCGTTTGTGTTATGTGTGTGTGTATACCTGGAGCTGCCATTGGGCTGGGCATGTTCTTTAATTCGCACTTCACCTTGGAATGCCTGCACCAAAAGGAAGCGTGAGCACAGCTGTTTCCATGATAACAAATGGACTGTTTAGGGATAAGAAGCTGCTTTCCATTTCTCGTACACACACCGAGTCCGGCCAAAACTAAAGGCTCCTCTTCTTCAACACTGAATTGCTTAAGGAGGAAAGAATGCAAGACTACATTGGTTTTGCTGCAGACAGTGGCTTTGCTGTGTGTGTGTATGCCTGCTGTACTTTGGGAAAAGGATGAAACAGAGCCACTACGGGCAGACACCAATACCATAGTAGTTAGTCCAAACCATCACCACTCTTGTCATCAGTCAAGGCATACAAACACAACCCGTCTCATGCTCTCACACTTTTTCTGATTCCCCTCCACCAAGGGAGATGTTAGCCCACTCACCTGCTAAGGCTCTGCTGCAGCCAGCCATACCAGTTTTCCCTGCACAATAAGAGGGATGCACGGCCGTGATAAGATTTTTGACAGGGAGGAAAAACAGAAAAAGCTGGATTGCTTGCAATTCCATCATCAGGCACGCGCAGGTTGAGGGGTAATGCCAGGGAATGCGTGTGTGTGTGTGTGTGTGTGTGTGTGTGTGTGTGTGCGTGTGTGTGTGTGCATGTGTGTGTGTGCGTGTGTGTATGTGTGTGTGTATGTGTGTGTGTGTACGCGTGTGTGTGTGTGTGTGCGCGTGTGTGGTTGTGTGTGGTTGTGTGTGGTTGTGCGTGTGTGTGTGTTTGTGTATTTGTATGTGTGTGTATTTGAGTGTGTGTGTGCGTGTGTGTGTTTGTGTGTTTGTATGTGTGTGTATTTGTGTGTGTGTGTGTGTGTATGTGTGTGTGTGTGTGTGTGTGTGTGTGTGTG
>Ga0307947_1000895_pt1 | contig 22633 bp, 23 predicted proteins | sample OrgLakmetagen232_FD_201840 | JGI IMG/M metagenome (GOLD analysis project Ga0307947, IMG submission 201840) | Saline water microbial communities from Organic Lake, Antarctica - #232 | ecosystem: Environmental > Aquatic > Non-marine Saline and Alkaline > Saline | place: Antarctica: Organic Lake...
GGTCTCCATAATTTTACTGGGCAACTTTCACGAAATATTAATATATTTTTGGAATCCTCAGCTCAAGCTCAGTCGATTGGCTCCCTTGTTGGGTGATTTGATTAAAGGGGGGGTCTGGGTGCCTGGTCATAGAAGTGCATGGAATGTCCCCAACTAGGCCGCGGGGGTGTGTTCAGGCAAATTACCAGCAATCGACTCCAAACTTGCAGTTAACGCATTGCATTATGCATAAGTTGCATTAATGAAGTAAAAAAGTGCTTTGGCAAAGGTTTTGGCTGGACTTGTGCACTAAACAGGTGGTCAGTGCAAGAGCGTGCGCAAACCAGTTTTTGTCCTGTAGCTCGTCAGGTCTTGCATTATTTGGCATGAAAAGAGTGTAGGTTTATAGTGGCTCTAATTCTGAGCAGATTGACACCCTTTTCATTAGTGTGGGGGGTCAGGAAAGGGGGTCGGGGGGGGGGGGGGGTATTTTGGGCCGGAGGCCCAAACTTTACACACGACTGTCATGCTTTTGTTTTTACGCCTCCTGACAAGATAAAGAAGAAGTTAAGTGTGGGGGGGAGTTTTACGGCACTCAGCAACCAAGCTGGCGCCTGTTCTTTGACTCATACCAGAAATGGGAAGCGCTGAGAAGCGCCATTTTGGTGCCGGGTAAGCATCATGCCAGTACGCATCATCCCAGTACGCATCATGCCAGTACTCCTGCATGAGCTACAGCAGCCATGTCTCACCAGCGTCACTGCGAAACAGACTACGTTTTGAAACTATACCCCATGTTTTCTGGTACAGTGAGTGTGTTGTGTTTTGTGTGTTATTGACAGGCTGCTCTGTGTTATTGTAAAACAAAAGGCATACTGAAACCACTCCCCATATCTTCTGGTACAGTGTGTGTATGTGTGTCGTAAGTGTGTTGTAAGTATTGGCAGGCTGCTCTTTTGGGATCCTCGACTGTAAAAGAGCATGCTGCTGATGCCCGCCATCACTCAAGGGGCAGGCCTTGTGCATGCGTCCCTTCACGCACGTACGTAGGTGGAGACACTTTCATAGCTGTCATGTAGCCTCTGGATGCGTTTGCACCTGCCCTTCATTCACGTCTGTGCATAGCCACCTGTACACACAAACACACACACACACACGCACACAAAAATACATCCTCGCTGACTCACATGCACGTACACGCACAGGTGGTAGAACCTTCCGCGTGGCTGTGCAGCCACTAGGCGCTGCCTTGACGTCTCAGAGCAGCAGTTTCACTGACCCAGTGCTGCAGGTATGTCAGCACACACACACACACACACACACACACACACACACACACAAACACACATACACGCACATACACACACACACTCATACACACACGCACGCGCACACATACACACACACATACTATGGACAGCCATTACATGCGAGGGCAACAGCAATAAGCAGGTCAGGGTTTGCCTCTAGTGAGGACAATAATGCTCACACACTCATTAGAACAGCCCTTACTTCTTACTTTGCAAAGAGACATAGCCCAAAGTGTGCACGACACGCATTTCCCACTTGGATCCCCTTGCCCATTTAGAAGGGGGGGGGGAAGGAAGAGGGGGAAGCGCATGGGAGTTGGTGTGGGAATGATTTTACGCAGCTGCATTTGATGATAAATTCACCAACATGGTGGGTATGAAGGCCATGCTGAGACATATACCAGCTCTTGTCCTCTTGCAGCTGAGCTTGTCAGTGTCTGGTACACACTTCCGTATCAATTACAACCTCCATCTCAATCACCTCTTGCCTGTGTGTTCCCATGAACGGCCAAGCGTAAGATGTATGCTTATAAAAAAATCTCCGTTCTATTATTCAATTTTATCCTCCGCGTGTGTGCTCTTGCAGATGGCCAAGCGTGTGGTGCATGCGCACGAGCCGCACTACGTGCACAGCTCAGAGGTTGCGCGGCGCAAGCGCTTCAACCCGCGCGTTCTCGGTCGGATAACCGGCAACGTGTGGTTCACTGTGAGTTGGAAAATTGGTTGACTGTGAATAGGAACAATGGTACACTGTGGGTGAGAAGATTGTTTACTGGCTCACTGTGGGTAGGGGAAATGTGTACTAGTTCACTGTGAGAAGGGTAAATTGTTTGACTGTGAGTAGGAAGATTAATTCACTGTGGGTAGGATTGTGTACTTGTTCACTGTGAGCTGTGAGTAGGGAAATTGTGTACTGCTATGTACTCGTTTGGGCGTGTGTTCATTTGCATGCCAGCTTGCGTGTGCTAGGTCACGCTGCTGGCAAAGTGTGGTGGACAGTGGACAGTGAGCAGGGAATGATGTACTATGTTTGTTTGTTATTACTATGTTTCGATGGCAACCTGCACGTGTGGTGGACAGTGAGCAGGGAGTGATGTACCAGTGTGTTTGTTCCTATGACATGTCAGATCAAATTACTGTCACTGCGAAGTATAAGACTCAGCACATCTACTGACGGCGTGACAGCACATCTACTGACAGCACATCTACTGACGGCGTGACAGACAACCTGCACGTGCTGGGCTGTATCACGGCAAAATGTGTGTGTGGTATATAGCTTCACCAGCACCGTATATATACACCGTATGTGGCCGTATATTTGGTGATGTGCCTGCCCAAAATACCACATATACACTGCGTATATATTTATGGTCCTGGCCAACCCTAATAATATCTAATGGTGAGTAGGGAAATGGCTGTGCACTTGTACGTGCTCGTGTGTTTTGTCGCACCAAGGAGTGTGTGTGTCGTCGCACCAAGGAGTGTGTTGTCGTTGCACCAAGGAGTGTGTGTTGTCATACCAAGAAGTGTGTGTCGTTGCACCAAGGAGTGTGTGTTGTCATACCAAGGAGTGTGTGTCGTTGCACCAAGGAGTGTGTGTTGTTGCACCAAGGAGTGTGTGTTGTCGTTGCACCAAGGAGTGTATGCAATTAATTTGACAACAAGGAAAACGCGATTCACTGTAAGTGGTTTTAAAATTGGCTGGGATTGTGTGTAATATCGCATCACTGGAATGTTTTATTCGTATGAACAGCCTAGCAATTCGCTGTGTGTAGTGTATTGGGGACTGTACATTTGATTGCGCATGACTGTTTATATCTGTGCTCTGCATTGGCAACCTGTGATCAGCGATGAGCTTGTTTTTGTGCAGCACTACCTACGTATGGTACACAACATTAGGGGAGAGGCTGAGTGTTTTATGTGCTTGCGAGTTTGCGCTTGGTACATTTATCTGGCGGAGTGGCTTTTGTTGAGGAAGGGACGGCTGCACTGCTCTGTTTGCCTGTGTGTGAGTGTGAGTGTGCTGTCAAGTGTGCCTGTGTGTGAGTGTGAGTGTGAGTGTGCTGTCAAGTGTGCCTGTGTGTGAGTGTGAGTGTGAGTGTGCTGTCAAGTGTGCCTGTGTGTGAGTGTGAGTATGCTGTCAAGTGTCTATCTGCCGTCTCAGTGTGAGTGTCTCAGTGTGAGTGTGAGTGTGCTGTCAAGTGTGTCTGTGTGCCGTCTCTGCACCACTTATTTTCAAATGTTTTTTTTGGCGGGGTTCCTTTGATTGTAAGTATATTGTGTGTATTTAAATGTGAGCACATGCGCGGCAAGTTTTGAAGCTCAAGCGCAAAGACTCCAATGAATGGCAGACAGGCCCTGATACAGCATCAAGTGATATATTGCACACACACACACACACACACACACACACACATACACACACCGTACACAAATACATGCACATATGCACACACACACACACACATACACACACACCGTACACAAATACATGCACATATGCACACATACACACACCACAAACAAACAACTCCACATACGCACACACATCACAGGAGGGTGGTGATCGCTTCAACCTCGGCCTGCTTGTGAAAGAAGCCAGCAAGGGCCTGTGTGTGCCTGGCTACGTCCACCCCACCCCAGACGGCAACGGCTGGATGTACAGCAACGTCATGGTGTGTGTGTGTGTTTGTGTGTGTGCCAACAGTTCTTGCTTAAAAGGAATACACGTTTAGCAGGCCAAGATCACATTGACCTGCCTCGTTTTTACTGCAGGATGGCACCTCTAAATATGTTTAGACATATGTGTTCACACTTAACACGTAACTGCTGCTGCCTATCAAGTATCAGTTGCGTTTCAGCCCTTTTTTTACTTGGTTTGTTTTGAGGTTTACCTCGTTCTCATAGGTTGAGCAGCCATTCCAGGTTGAATGCCTTTGTAATCCAAACTAAGCTAAGCTAAGCTATCAAGTATGCACTAAGTGAGTTGCCTATGCTTAGATGGTCACATATGTTAATCGTGTACGGACCGCCAAAAGTGCATGCTCCACACATGTTAATCATGTACGGACCGCCAAAAGTGCATGCTCCACATATGTTAATCGTGCACGGACCGCAAAAAGTGCATGCTCCACATATGTTAATCGTGTACGGACTGCCAAAAGTGCATGCTCCACATATGCACACATTCCCTTGAAGATTGATGTGTGGACAAAATGAGCATCCTCCAGTTCAAGGTCCTGGAGGAGTACCGCCCAAAGCACCCTTTTGTGCACCTTCACGCACATCACACCCATGGCCGACACTCTGATTGTCACTGCATGGAACGTGCTGCTTCCAGGTCAAGATGCTGGAGGAGTACCGCCCAAAGCACCCTTTTGTACACCTTCACGCACATCACACCCATGGCCGACACTCTGATTGTCACTGCATGGAACGTGCTGCTTCCAGGTCAAGGTGCTGGAGGAGTACCGCGCAAAGCACCCTTGGGTGTGGGAAGCTCTGGATGCCAAGGCGGGGGCAACCGAGCCAGGTAATAGAAAGCCCACGCTCGTTGTACTGTGACAGGTGGACGGACGTCTTACCTGGTTCTAGTTGCAGATTCAGGGGCAACAAAGCCAGGTAACGGCTCTGTGCTTATTTTTTCTACAGCAGGTGGAAGTCCTACCAAAATTTGGTGGTCACCCTTTTTCCAGCAAAGAGTACAGAAGTTTGAATGCCAAGGGCACTAATATGAAGGGTTGACCCCCCCGAGATGTTAGATCACACGGCTCCCTTGAAACACACTGTGTTCCAAACGCGTTGGCTTGCCAATGATGTGTAAGTCCTCTGATATGTACCTCAACACACATCCCAAACGTGTGCTGTACCCCTATATACATATTAACTTATGTAAGGTCATGTTTACTTAGTAAGGGCAGCCCTCTTTGATGAATGCAGGAGGCTTGTGGTCGGCATTTTGTTAGGGTCCAGGAATGAGGGTCTAGTTTCAACCTCTAGGTTCTAGACCCTGAACCCGTAGCCCTTAACCCTGTCTGTATATATGCGTGCGGTTTTGCTTGTTCCATTTTTCCGCACCAAATCAGGCCAGACGGTTGCTGTTTCATGCATGCTTGGACGACCTAGAGTACATACAAAGCGCGCACACACAAACAAATACACACGCACATCCATGCACACACACTTGCACACGCAGCCGGGGGCAGCATTCGGCTGGCTGAACTCATGCCACAGCTCAACCCAGAGGACAGGAGGGCAAAAGCAGAGGGCGTGGCTAAATGGGTCAAGGTGATTTAGAGTGACTAGGGCTGGCCAGAACCATATATATACGGTGTATATACGGTATTCTTGGCAGGGATACCACCGAATATACGGTCATATACGGTGTATATATACGGTTCTGGCCAACCCTTAGAGTGACGTACACAGGGCTTCAATTGTCGGCAAACGATGGTGTAGTGGCAAAAGCAGCTTTTTCAGATTGTGTAGTGGCGAATGCAAAGGCCGCTTTGGTTTGTTTGGTCAGAGTTCTCAAATTGGTGCAACTAAGCAGGCAGACAACATTGCTCCAGAAGCTTAGGAATTGTGCAAAACGATCTACCAACTTCCTAGTGATAGATAGGCTCCTTGTGCTGATGGTGCCGGGTATGTTGACGTAACCAGCGTAACCCTTATTTTCGCCCTTGTCTATCCATACTCTCGTCCCTTTGTGATCTACCTGATTATCATCTCCTCAAGCCGCCCAAGCATCCAACATCATAACCACCTCACAACAGAAATCAGTTGAGTTGTATGTGTTCACAACAAAAATCAGTTTAGTTGTATGTGTTCATATACAGCTCATGGGGTTGCACCTGACCACCGATCCCCTTTGTTTGACCCTCCTAAAACCTACCAAAGAACAAAATACTTGATAGATACAGTGTCAAAAGAACTAATGCTTACGACCTTGCAGGGCCTGCCCTTAGCCTCAAGGCCTTTGGTCAAGACCGGGACAGCCGTTCTCATGGAGGAGGGGGTGCTGGCACTGCAGCGCTCGATGCCCTTTCTGGTGGGTTTGAAGTTTCAGAGTCGGAAAGCTGATCCGTTTTGAGTCAGTGTCTGCTGTGTCTACTGTTGAGTCAGTGTTGAATCAGTGTAGAGTCACTGTTGAGTCAGTGTCTGCTGTGTCTACTGTTGAGTCAGTGTTGAGTCACTGTTGAGTCACTGTTGAGTCAGTGTCTGCTGTGTCTACTGTTGAGTCGGTGTTGAGTCACTGTAGAGTCACTGTTGCGTCAGTGTTGAGTCACTGTTGAGTCACTGTTAAGTCAGTGTTGAATCAGTGTTGAGTCACTGTTGAGTCAGTGTAGAGTCACTGTTGCGTCAGTGTTGAGTCACTGTTGAGTCACTGTTAAGTCAGTGTTGAATCAGTGTTGAGTCAGTGTTGAGTCGGTGTTGAGTCAGTGTTGAGTCAGTGTTGAGTCGGTATTGAGTCACTGTAGAGTCACTGTTGAGTCAGTGTCTGCTGTGTCTATTGTTGAGTCAGTGTTGAGTCGGTGTTGAGTCACTGTTGATTCACTGTTAAGTCACTGTTGAGTCAGTGTTGAGTCGGTATTGAGTCAGTGCTGAGTAACTGTTGAATCAGTGTTGAGTCAGTGTCTACTATCTACTTTCTATTTTTCTCATAAAAAGGGCGTGCTGGAGGAGGGGGTGCTAGCACTGCAGCGCTCGACGCCTGTCTTGCACCTTTTATGCCTGCAAACATGCATACGCACGCACGCACACACACACGCGCAAACGTACGCACACATACATACATGCACACACGTACGCACATACACACATACACACACACCAAATGCACTTTATTACACAGAAGCCTGTACCCCCAGTGGAGTTTGAGTCAGTGTCGCCCAACCTTTTGCTGCCGCCGTACATGCCCGGACCCAACCAACTTAAGAGCTTCATGCAGGTGCGTGTGTGTGCATGTGTATATGCATGTATTTTTGAGTTTTTGTGCCTGAGCGTGTGTGCATGCATGTGTGCATGTTTGTGTGTGTGTGTACGTGCCTACGTGACAAGCTCTGTACCAGTGTGCCGTGAGGCCCTCCAAGATTTATGTGTGAAGTTATCTAGGGCTGTGTGAAGATAACATCGCTGTGAAAATAACATATTCCGAACTCACGGGACTCATAGCCATACACTGCACTGGTGACACGCGAGCGCCTAACTTGTATCTTCCCTTGCCATTGCCCTCTGTCTCTGAAGGATGCTACCGCGACATAATAGGGCTGTGTGAAGATAACATTGCTGTGAAGATAACATAGGGCTGTGTGAAGATAACATCGCTGTGAAAATAACATATAGGGCTGTGTGAAGATAGCATTGCTGTGAAGATAGGGCTGTGTGAAGATAACATCGCTGTGAAAATAACATCTAGGGCTGTGTGAAGATAGCATCTAGGGCTGGCCAGATCGCTGTAAGTTTTGAAAGCGTTTGGCAAGAATGATGCCCCCATGGTTCTTGCCAACCCTAAGTATATAATCAGTTGCGTAACAGCTGCAGGGATTATGCACATGCAACCTTGAAGAAATGTAATTACATAACAGCAGCATTTACGCACATGCACACTTGAAGCGTGTCTTCTATAGGGGGCCAATTCTGAGCATGAGGCCCGAGGTGCACAAAAGCGTCGGCACTGCATCTTTTGTACGACACTTATCAGCACACACACACAATTACACACACACACACACACACACACGCACACGCATACACAAACACACTCACACACACACGCGTGCGCGAGCACACATGCACATGCACATGCACTAACTTTTGAACATACAGGGGGGCGAGTTTGAGCTGGGGGATCGTGTGGTGAGCGTGCTCAAGGACGGCATACCCCCCTTTGGAGTGAACGGAACCGTGATTGGTGCGTGTGTGTGTGTATTTTTGCGCGTTTGTGTGTGTGCATGTGTGTGTGCTCAAGGACGGCATCCCCCCCTTTAGAGTGCACAGAACCGTAATTGGTGTGTGTGTGGGTGTGGGTGTGTTTTTGCGCGTATGTGTGTGCTCAAGAACGGCATGCCCCCCTTTGGAGTGCACGGAACCGTGATTGGTGCGTGTGTGTGTGTGCGCGTGTATGTGTGTGTGATCAAGAACGGCATCCCCCCCTAAAGAGTGCACGGAACCGTGATTGGTGTGTGTGTGTGAGTTCGCGCGTATGTATTTGTGTGTGCGTGTGTGTGTGTGTGCTCAAGAACGGCATCCCTCCCTTTGGAGTGCATGGAACCGTGATTGGTGTGTGGCAAGCACAGCTGCTGAGTTTGTTCTTGTAGATTATCCACTGCCACCTCACACAACTGCAAACGAAATTAAGCCGTGATGGGTGCGTGGCAAGCACAGCTGCCATGTACGTGCTTGTGTGCACTTGCATGCGTGTGCCTGTGCAGATGTGCTTTTGGGGATTGTAGGGTGTGAGTGTCATCAAGATTGGCGGTAGTGGACGTACGAAATGTGTGGGAGCTGTGAGTGGTGGGTGGTGGGTGGTAACTGTTCAAAATGTGTGGGAACTGTGAGTGGTGCGTGGTGGGTGGTAACCGTTTAGAATGTGTGGGAGCTGTGAGTGGTGGCTGGTGGGTGGTAACCGTTTAAAATGTGTGGGAGCTGTGAGTGGTGGGTGGTGGGTGGTAACTGTTTAAAATGTGTTGGAGCTGTGAGTGGTGGGTGGTGGGTGGTAACCGTTTAAAATGTGTTGGAGCTGTGGGTGGTGGGTGGTGGGTGGTAACTGTTTAAAATGTGTGGGAGCTGTGAGTGGTGCGTGGTGGGTGGTAACTGTTCAAATTGTGTGGGAGCTGTGAGTGGTGGGTGGTAACCGTTTAAAATGTGTGGGAGCTGTGAGTGGTGGGTGGTGGGTGGTAAGCATCTGTGTGTCCTCTGATTGCATGTGTGTTCTAGCCGTGCTTTGTAGTGTTTGCGCATGTTATTGATCTCTGTTTACGTATGAGTCTATGTGTGTCTGTGTCGACTGATGCCACCCAGGAGTGATTGCATCCCAACTGGAATGTGTACCAAAACTAAAAAGCACACGCATAGATGAGGACACCAATCCTTTTATTCCTTTTGATGCAGGAACACCCATGATTGTTGCCCTTGTAGCTTGCCATAAGCCTTATCCTGATTTACCTGCTTCATGCTTTCACATTGGGGGCTCAGCATGTATTTTTTGCTTGAATTGGTGCGGCAGTGCAAAATGCGCAAAATGGGCGGCGCTACAAACTTCTGGGTGCATGCACACTTGCAAGCTGCTCATATTACAAACTTGCCATGCACCCGATCTGCACTACAATTCCACACTTACTTTCCCTCTCTCTCTCTCTCTCTCTCTCACACACACACACACACACACACACACACACACACATACACACACACATACACACACACACACGCAGGCCACACAAATGTAAGTACTGTGATGACACACTTCCAAACGCATACACACACAGGCCACACACACACACACAAACACAGGCCACACACACACACACACACACACACACACACACACACACACACACACACACAGGCCACACACACACACACAAACACAGGCCACACACACACACACACACACACACACACACACACACACACACAGGCCACACACACACACGCAGGCCACACAAATGTATGTACAGTGATGACACACTTCCAAACGCACTCACACTTGTGCCTGCATCATGCAATACATGCAGCCATCTACGACGATGCCTTGGAAGTTTTGTTTGACACCGAATTTGTGGGGGGAGGCACTCTGAACGGACGAGTAACAGGTGTGCGTGTGTGACAGGTGTGCGTGATGCGTGTGTGGTCTGTGTGTGTGCGTAAGGGGGGAGGAGGAAGGGAATGTCCTGATGCTGTGATGCTCTGCTGTTATTTTCATTACATCATATAGAAAGAAATTGTTTTGAGGGTCAGGTGCTTGAGAGGCCCACTCTAGCTTGCTCTGCTCCAGTGCTGGTATAGAGAGAGAAGTGATTACGTACCCCTTGTGACTAGCCAATTATGCTGGTCATGCTGTTTCAAAAGATGTCAACTCAACACAGGTCTGCGCGGCGAGTTCTGACTGTCAATCCATTTGCAATTAGTAGATGATTGTACGTTGGCAAAAATTGTCAACTCAAGTTGGGGGCTCCAGCTGAGTTGGGCAAACAGTAACTCAGAGGCCTGCTCTGTGTTCTTGTATATTGTGCCGTTTCATTGCTTTCTAAATATAAGTTTGAACAATGTGGTTGTGGTTGCGTTGCAGTAGCAGCGTCAAAGCAATATATGTACGGCTCTTGTACCTGTGTTAGGGTTAGGGTTAATTATTACTCCGCTGTATAGTTATTTCCCTGGCCACGATTGCAGCATACGTGTCTGCAGTAATACTCCTCATACTCCTCATACGTGGAGAACCGTATTTGGGGCACACTAAAAAGTGTAGCTCCCATCAACATGCCAGCATGGCAAAGTAGGCTAGGGAAGTCGGCTCCTTCTTAATCAGTGTGTTACTGCAGACACGTATGAGGAGTGTGAGGAGTATGAGGAGTATTACTGAAGACACGTAGAAGGAGTATGAGGAGTATGAGGAGTACTACTGCAGACACGTATGAGGAGTATGAGGAGTACTACTGCAGATACGTATGCTGCAATTGTGGCCGAGGATGCCTTCCGCAATAGCGTGCTGGTAGCGGAAGCAAGTCTCTACAATGAATAATTACTGTACAGTCAAAAGTACGGAGCATACGTGGCCAGGGAGAATATTAGAGCGGTTTACAGGCTTTGGAGAACAAAACTTATGTGTAGAGTTGGCCATATATACGGTGCATATGCGTTACTTTTGACAGGGAAATCACCAAATGTATGGTCATAAATGGTGTATATATATGGTTCTGGCCAACCCTACAAATGCGTCATGTCACTGTGCAGCCAATGCTCTTCAGAGTACCTTCAAAACAAATGCGTCATGTCACTGTGCAGCCAGTGCACTTTGGAGGATCTACAAAACAAATGTGTCGTGTCACTGTGCAGCCAATGCTTGAGCAGACATGGCTAAGGGGCCTTTCCGCAATAGTATATATCGTATGCACAAGACGCATTCATAACATTACTGTGCAGTCAAACACAAAGGGTACGTGGCCAAGGAGCCCACCCGTTCGAGCGTGTTGAATGCAAAGAGAACTATTCACGACTTTCATTGTGCAGGCAAGTACGGATCGTATAAAAAGAAAGTAATCACAACCTTCATCGTGCAGGCAAGTACGGAGCGTACGTGGCCAAGGAGCTCGTCCTTAACACCTCCTCGCCCCAGGGCAGCAGCAGGCCTCAGTCAGCTGCTCAGACAGCAGCGCCCATCAAAATCACACAGCAGCAATTGCTATCTGAGAGCCGTCCCGCTTCGGCACAGGTGAGAAGCCTATGGTGGTGTACAACAACTATGGATACACACATGCACAAACACGCACGTGCTCGTGCACACACGCACATACACACACACACACGTACATACATATATATACTTAAATACACACACACAAATGAGGACATATATGCACGTACATGCGGTGTATGCCTATGCGTTTTTGCTGAGTGCCTGTTGCCTAAGTAGTTTTTGTACGAGATTGGTGGAGTCCTGCTGTCTAGTGGGGCTGTGTCAGGAGCTTTCCCTCCTTCCTTCACCAACATGGCTTGTACAATTGGGGACGCCTTAAAATAGCTTCAAGAATGAGGAACGTCTAAAATAACTTTAAGAAAATGAAAAACATGGGCAATGGTGCAAAATACAAATTAACAGCTTACTCACAAGTGCAGGCTGACGCATGGACACTTGCCTGACTTAACCTTAATATACAGGAAGAAGGCTTGTGGCACACAAACACACAAACTCGCACACACCAAAACACACACACACATACACGCACACACATACACGCACACACATACACACACACACGCACGCACGCACACACATACACACAAACACACAAACACACACACACAGACACCACACAAACACACACACACGCACCACACAAAGACGCAAACTCACACGCACCACACAAAGACGCAAACTCACGCGCACGCCAGGCTGTGACCACCGCTCCCAAGCTGCTCCGCCACCCTCCGCCTGCCACCCCTTCTCCTGCTGTTGTCAGTCAAGCGCCTCGCATCCTGCCTCCATCCACACATGCCACACCCGCCATACACACCAGCACCGCTGAGACTTCCTCAAACCTTCATCAGGTGCGTGTGAGTGTGCGTGTGTGCGTGTGTGTGTTGGTGGGGGGGAGGCTGTGCGAGAAGCTGCATCAAAGGCCATGAGGGACAGCTTGGTTTGCTGCTTGTTTCCTCAGACAACACCCCAGTTTGTTGGTACGCAACAACACAGAAATGAAGCAGCATGTGTTCACTTTGTTGTTAACACACATCCGAACATACGTGAGATCCCCTCCCCTGTTTGTCGACAAACAATTACGCACATGCACACACTCACACGCATACACACCACAAGGCAAGGCATGCAGACGCACACTACCTCACAACACACACACACATTCACAGCAGCAGCAGCAGCAGCAGCCGCGCGTAGCTAAAGGCCCAAGTGGCCCCGGATTTGAAGCCAACGCCCGTACCCGCATCATCACCGGCGGCGGCAGCAGCAGCAAGAGTACCTCCTCGCCTCCCACCACCACCGCCACTACCCACAAGGCTGGTGCAAGTCACGGCAAGGCCTTTGTCCCCCTGTCCACCCCTCCCGCACCCTCAACCATACCCCCGGCACCTAAGACGCTCCTAGCAGCAGCTGCAGCAAACAAGGTCAACATGAGCACCAGCAACGGCAGCCACCCACAAGCACTAAAAACGACAGCAGCAGCACCGCCACCACCACTTCCACAGCCCTCCCAAGTTGTTGCACCAGCTGCTGCAGCACAGGCCCCCTCCACCACGCACACCCACACACATAAACCAAAGCACAAACACACCCCTCCCCCACACACCCCTCCCCCAAAGCCAACCATCAACGACGCTGCCGCCTTTGCCACTTTCTCCCCCCTGCCTGCCCCTGCACTCGCCCCCACTGTTCAACTCAGCCCTGCCGCCAGGGCACACACACCCACCGCACGCACGCACACCCCGCACGCACCCACACCGCGCACGCACAATGTAGCCATGGAGAAGGTTCAGAAATATGTGCCTTGCCAGCAACACTCCTCTCATGCTTCACAGCCTTGCTCTGCTGCCCCTTTGCGCACGTACACGCCCATACCAACTACCTCTGCTGGAATTAACCGTACGAAGCAAGGCAGGAAGCCAGGGAACCAAGCAGAGCCGCCTGAGCAGTCCTCTGCAGCAACGCACCAGCCACCCCCTTTGCCCTCTGCTCAGGTGTGTGTGTGTGTGTGTTGCGTGCGTGTGTGTGTGCGTGTTTGTGTGTGTGCGTTTGTGTGTGAGCGTGCAAACGTGTCTGATGCATTTGCCCATCCTGGGTTGTGGCTAGGTAGGGTGTAAGCCTTAGACTAATATGATGATGCAACGTAATACCTGCGTGTCTTTTATATTTAAATTTCTTATGGTTGGCTACAGGTGCGGTTATGGGTGAAGTCTATGCCGAACTTTTTAGATTTCTTTGTAAAAAGTTTTTGCATTTCTTTGTAAAATGAAGGAATCAGTGGCTTTGCCTGTCTGTTTTGAGGCTGCTACTGTAACAAGTTTGCTGCTGCAAGCCCCTTGTTTTTGTGCTGTTTAGATCAAAAGCTAGTTGTTTTGCTCTTCAGATGCACACTTGCCCAATATGGTGTGCGCACACACACACTCTCTCAAACACACACGCACGTGAACACACACACACTCTCTCTCAAACACACACACACACACATAAACACACACAGAGACATACACACACACATACACGCACAACCATACGCACGTATTCACAAATGCAGCTCTTGGCCAGGGCACTTGGGGCAGCCTCAGCTTCATTGCAGGACAAAGGAAAGAGCGCACCTACCTCCACCCCCATGAACCCTCCCACTGCAAACATACACGCACGGCAGCAGCAGCAGCAGCAGCCTTCGCAGCATAGCACGCACAGCTCAGCACCTAGGAAGTACGTACCAGTCCAGCAACCCAAACCCCAGCCTCCTCTTTTCCACCAACCACCCAACGCTCCAGTGGTTCATGCTGATGTGGAGACTCGAGGTAAAAACCCCTCAGCAGCACGGCATTTGCAGCAGCAGCAGCAGCAACAGCAGCAACAGCAGCAACAGCAACAACAGCAACAGCAATCGCAGACAGCCCCTCCACCGAACGATGCTGGCAAGGCACTGCTTGAAAAGCTGCTCAGCCAAAAAAAGGCTTGTCCCAACGGCTGAAATCACGTGACTGGAATATTTCGCGTTTCGTTGTGCACGAGGGAGATGCACCTGCTTTTGCGCAAGCTGTTTGGCAGAGAGACAAGAAAATGTGCTGTAGAGAGAGTGCTAACTAAAGGGTTGCTAGTACACACACACACACACATGCACACACATACACACAAACAAACATTCACTGGCGCCCCATGCATGATGTTGTCATGATTTATTTTGGAGAGAAAAAGCCGGTGCTGAAAAATCCAGTAGGTGGAAGTGAGCACATGTTGTGAGGGACAACCATCTTCACAGGCCTTGAACGAGGGTTTGCGCCTAGCACAGGAGACTCGTCGCTGAGACGGTACAATCAGCGTACACTGCGGAGAAACCTTCAGCTAGTGCTCATACAAACTAGCCAGGGCCCCACCCGAGACAATGGAGAACAGACGGTGACTATGCATAAGATATTAGTCTTCTGATGATAGTTACCATACATACTTCTGATGCAATCATTTATGTTATAATATGCATGGTAACTATGGTAAAATTGTCAACTATGGTAATATCGTCGCACCACTTTCATGACTTCGTGCGTTTTGGCGACTGCAACCAATTCAATGTTGATGAACTGGTTAGGTATCAGTCTGAACCTGTTGTTTAATTCAGGCACTGATCTGACCCGACGGTCTACAGTGGCACTCAGAGATGTCGTGAAGGGTGAAGGATCAGTCACCTAGACTTCCATTATTCTCTCCACCACACTTAACAACGCGCTGAATGGTTTTAGATGCCAAGCGCAAAGTTGCATTAGTGAATTGATATCGTAGTGGGTGCCGTTGGTCTTCTACACAGCCCTTTTACGGTGCTGGATGTCAGGTGCAAGTCTGGGGTGAATGATGATGGAGGCTTGTGAAAGTGCAAACTTCTTCTTGCGTACTTTTATTCTGCATGGGCTCTTCAAAGTCACTAATTGCTTTTTTGTTGCTATCAGCAGTCCTTCGGCCATAAAATTGTATGACAGGATGCGTTCAGTTTTCTCAGTGATTGTTAAGACATTCTGAACCATCGCCAAGCCTATGTTCAACTATTCCGCGGGCAAACAATTAGCAAACAGAATGGAGAACTTCCTTTGAAATTGAGTGAAGTGCACAACCGAATAGAAGTTCTTCCGCACCACACATAATCTCAGATCTAACAAAAGAAAAAACTACTCAGGCAGTGAAAAAACACTTAGCACATTTACGAAAATGGAGCCACTTTGGTACCGGGTACTGTGAAACTTCTCCGCCAATAGAATATGAAAAAGGTTAATGGGAATCAGGAGGGTTGCATGCTTGACCTCACACCGTCTCCTGGTGAGAGTCGATAATAGTGCTGGAAAGGACACATGAAGCTTGGGGGCAAGTTTCTTTGAGAATCAAGGCCCAGCTCCTTATAAGCCTCCAGCATATGATTGTTGTAGCTGGTGGCACCCACTCTCAAAGGATGGAGTGGGGGGTAACAGAGGCTCAGTTGGAAAGTTGGAAAGCCTTACTGGTTGACTTCCTAGTCTTCTTGTGTGCTTACCAGAAAACCAGGATTTTGGCTTTCTGAACAAGTCGCATGCATAGGTAAACCAAAGAAGCCAGGACGGCAGGTAAGCAGCAGTAATCCAAGCAGGGTGTATTCAATGGCTTAGTGCTTGGTAATGCTTCCTCATTCAAAGAAAAGAAAAGAAGAAGAAAAGACTCCGCTGGTAGTGATGACACAGCCAGCATGATGATTAAGGGAAGGGGTTACTTAGGTGCCCGCGGTAAGTTGACACCATCATCAGGTTGTCATCAGGCTTGGGAACACTGGTGCAGATTTTCCAATCGTCCAGCTTTGTTAGCATTGCCTTGAATCTGTCTTGATTGAGATGCATCGTGCTCATCAGGGTCCTGTTGTGTATGCTTTCTGTTTGTGCTCGCTAATCTATCGTTAGCAGCAGATGTACCAGGTAGATCCCGCCTGGTCATGGCACGGGTTTGCCTAGACGTGGTCGCAACACTTTGAGGTCGTATTTGTTTTGAACCGACCGCTGCAGGTCTGATGTTTTAGTGAGTTGCTCCTTTGTGTCATTTAATTAAGGTCCAATTAGGTTTTGAAGGGATCCTACCAGGCATATTAGGTCGTCTGCAAAGGCCTCATTGCTCAGGGTTTTGTTAAGGTGCAGGTGCTTTAGGTTAACCAGGCTGCCTGGGTGGTCATGTGAGTCAGCACATGCATGATTATACCCTCTTTTACCCACATGGAGCCACCGCAAAAGAGTTTCTAGATATAAGAGAAAGAGGAAAGGGGATAGGGTGTCTCCTTAAATCGTTCCCCTCTCTACAGGAATAGGATCCGTACTTCCACCGCTTGGGAGGCGGATCTGCATGCTTGCTTGTGTGTACAGATGCTTCACCGCTTCAATTGCATCCGTAGGGAAGCCCATATTGTACATGATCCATAGCTTGCGGTCATGGTCAGTTGTGTTGAAAGCGGAGGTAAAGTCAACAACGAGGGCATATGTGTCCTTGCTGTGTAGTTTTGAATCTTCAAGGGCCATGATGACGTTTTCAAGTTGGTGAATGGTATCTAATTGTTTTTGAAAGCCTGCTTGTGTGTTGCTGAGCAATGAATTGCATTCTGCATATTCGTACATTGCATTTGTGACCATACGTGTCCGTAGTTTGTAGAGGGTGTTAGCTAATCCAACGGGCCTATACGATGTTATTTGTGTCTCTTCTGCTCTTCTCCTTTATTTTTATCAGGAGCACAGTTTTATTTTTTAAAGCCTGGGGGATCACTCCGGTGGCACATTATGATAACAACATGTGTATTACCTCTGTATTTCAGAAGGGAGCATTTTTAGGACCTCATTAACGACACCGTCTGGGCCTGGTGATATGTTGTTTTTCAGTGAGCTGGTGCATTCGTGGAAGGCTGCCTGGTCTATTATGGAGCTGTGTAGCCATTGCCTTTCAGAGCTGCCCTCTTTTTCTGACCTTGTTATCTTGGATATTAAGGTGGACGGGTCAGGTGTGCCTCTGTTTGCTTTATCATCCTACGGGTAGTGTCGAGGGGTTTGCTCCGGCAGGTATTGACTTGTTTTGGGTTTTGCAGCGTGAAGTGGATTTGAAAAGGGAGCATGGCCTACGCAGCAGGACCTCATGAACCTAGCGCTGGAGAGTGTCTCGGCCTCAGACAGAAACAGCTGTACCAGTAGCGGAGCAGCAGAGACGGAACTGAAGGTGAGATGCCAAATAATGGTTGACAACCATGCTATTAACGTTGCTTGCCAATGTTGGGGGTGTAGAATGTCTGGAGGGAGACATCTCGTATTCTGCGCCTCATTAAGGTTTCTTTCATTCGCTGAATGTGGCCCAGAATCCCAGCTCATCACCATCTAAGATTTTTTTCCAAGTGCCATGTTGAATGCATGCACCAGGCAGAAGGCAAATTTTTTGTTTTTCCACGTATATATTTTGGCTGGGGGGCTGGGTTTTATCATCTGTGATGTTACTGAGCTTATGGATCGAAAAGGGGTTGTGCGCGCGGTACTGTTGTTTACAATTGCCCAATTTATGAACCAGTGCAACAACTGTGTATATCCTTTTATTTCTGACATTGTGGATTTTATCATAACTAGCCGTGACTGAATGGCGTGTGTAATGAATTAATAAGTTTTGACTGAAGGCCTTATCCTTAAATGCTGAAATAGGCCTTGCTTTGTTAGCTCCCCCTGTCCTTGCCTTGCTTGGTGGGGCTGACTAGCAGTCAACCGATCTGATTGAATGGCGTCATGTAAATGGCTAAATGTTTTCTTCTTTGGCTTGTTACGCTGCCTACCAGTTTTTACAGCCACTCCAGCTGTGAAGTCAGGTTGTAACCCGAGAGCCTTGATTTTGGGTTGAACACCATTACATTGGCAATCAAACGTGCCAGCAACAAAGCCAAAAATGAAAAACACACACTCTCATCCTCTCAAAACATGCTCACATATCTACATCGTATCGCAGTTAGCGACTGACTGTCAGTCCCATTCCTTCATACCCTCCTGCATAGACATGATCGACCGCTCACATCATACGACACCAGAAACACGTCCTTTTCCAATCTATTATTTACATAGGTACATCTCTCCTAATATTATTTACAGCAGAGCCATATGCAGGCTACCAGACTGGCCTGCGATTCAATTAAACTACATATCGAGCCCCTTCAATCACAAATTGTCTGCTGGGGCAAGTGTACAGCAAGATCAAAAAATTGGCAAGTGAGGCCACCGGTAAACACTGTGTACTCAGCACCTCACCACAAAATACAGGAAATACACGCTACAGGACAGTCATGTGTTGACATAACATGACTGACCCGTAGCGATTATTATGTGTTGACTGACATTGCTGCTGTGTGTGTGCAGCTGCTCACAGGCAAAAGTCCTTCAGCCGTGATGCAAGCCGTGAGCTGCCCACATCTTGCCTGCTTTGGGCTTGGTGCTCTTCCAGCCTCTCTCGGGAGACGTGGAGTGCATGCTTGGCTAAATGTGACCAAGACGACAGCACAGGAATCCCGCCTTGCACGGCTTGCTGGAACAATCCCAGCAGGTGCACGCAGTCTTTGACGCGGCCATTTGTCAGTGAGCGCTGATTGTGTTCCGATTAACAAGGAGCATGTCAGCATGGCGGGCCTCCTCAAGCAGCACACTCAAGGTTTCCTGGAAAGCAGGTCGTTATGACAGCGGATGGTTTGGTGACCGTGCAAATTTATTTAATGTCAGAATGAAGGGAAAATGAGCTATCGGGCAACAAGAGAAGCAAGACACAGGCAAGCTCACACATCAATAGATGGCTCTTCACCACTTCGTCGCAACGCAATGTATAATTAAGCCTATCAGCTGCCCAGGCATTGTCTTAGCCTAAGGTCACACACCTGGCTCATCTTCCTTGTCTCTCGCTCTTCTTGGGATGCTGGGAGCAACCATTGCTCCTCGCTGCTGTTATCTTCAGATGCCCCAGATGATGCCCAGGGGCCAGGCAGCAAGACCTCAAATACTTCAGCGAATACATCACTGAGCAGGCAGCGCGCCTTCACAGCATCCTCAGGCCTGCGCAAGGACAGAAGGAGAGCAGTTGAGCACAAGGGCAGCTTGATGATGGGCTCACAGGGCTGAGCAAGCTGCCGGCATGGATCAACAGGTAAATGTACAAAAATATCAGCCGCACAGGCACCAATAGGAATAGCAAGGCCGAAGGGCAAGGATCAGGGCTGTGCAATGACACTGTCAGAGCAATTGTGCACCGCAATTACGGTACGGTGGACAGTCCGTACCGTAAGAGCGTCAAAATGACGGTGTCTCAGAAATGACGGTGTCGACCGTCCAGTTGGTCAAGAAACATTAATTTTACTGTTCTGTTTCCTTTCCTGTCTTTCCCTTTCGTTATTACACCAATCGTTTGTATGTGTAACACATGCAACATATTGAAATGAGGAGAACGGAGCAAAAATGGCCATTTTGGGGTCAAAATGCCATTTTTTGGCCTTTTCGGGCGGAGCCCCCCTGGGCGTAGTCCTTTTATGTTCGGGTGGAAACGTGGCAGAAGAATAGAGCGTTGAGCTAGCCAGGCAGTCTTACAGTGTAAAAATTGTAAAATTGAAACAAAAGCCAATTTTGCGCTGATTCCGGAACACCCCGGTCAAACCCCCTCCACGCGTGACTCCAAAGGGGTCGCGTGTCACTGTTCCCCCCGGAATGCAATTGGGTGTATTTTTCACATACGCAAAATGTTTCCCATCATATTCTTAGCCCTTCAGCAATGGTGTCGTTGAGTGTGGTAGAAGGCCGACCAATCCCAACACGCAGCCCTCCTGAATTGTCGACCCATTTCCATGCCGCTAGTCATTGCAGCTTGCAAAGACCAGAATGGCTCAGAAATGGTTGCACAGGAGCAGTTCAGAAGGAATGCAGCCCCCCTGAATTGCTCGCTGCACATGACACACAGCTTCAGACATGGTATGGTGTGACAGGGACTTTAGAGTTGGCCAGAAACGTTTATGTACACACCTTATATGACCGTATATTTGGTGATTTCCCTGCCAAAATTGCCGTATGTACACCGATATGTATGGCTCTGGCCAACCCTAGGGACTATGCAAACGCAAGAGCGGGGCGGTGCTGGGGGGGCACAGCCCCCCTTGAATCGCTCTCACTACATTGTATACAATTGAAATGCAAGTTGCAGCGCAGGTGGAACAACTTGCAGACAGAGACCGCGCGCACCTTCTGAACAGGTCACGTATCGTGGACAGCTCCACCACGCAGCTGGCGAGCCAGAAGAAAGGGCAGTGCTTCAGCTCCTGCGGGCCACCCTTGCGCCCACCTTCGAGGACGGATAGCTCGCGAAGGGCGTTGCTGACAGCCTGCAAATGAAGGGGATTGCAGACCAATTTGCCATTCAGCCATGCACAGCCTGCAAATGGTGTGCGCAGAAAACACAACACACCCACCCACCCAAAACATGCACAAGCACGCCCACGAGCACGCAAACACAAGTACACAAGGAGGGCAGGCACAGCCTGCTTTCGTGCGCACGCGCGCACGCACATTCGGTAGGAGGGACCAAGTCTCACCTGGAGCAGCGCCCTCTCTTTTGGCTTGCTCTCCAGCCTCCTTAGCAGCTCTGCCTTGAGCTCACAGGAAGCCAGGCACAGCGCGTCAGTGGCAACAAGAACGAATGAAGTGCCACACTTCTGGAACTCCAGCTCCAGAGCGCGCATGAGGATGGTACGGCCTGCTTTGTCTGCAACCTGGCAGGCAGGTTTTTCCAGGCGCCTCACTCTCTGCTTCTTCAGAGGGGACCCCAGAGCTTGTCCACCCCCTGGAGCCGAGACAGACAGGTAGTCAACACACTCCTTTGAGAACGTCATTTCTTCAGGCTATAAATTATATTATTTTAGCAAACCCGGATTTATGACTGGTAAATACCAAACACGTGAAACGTAAAATTCAAGATTTATTTGGGTAAGGCCCGCATGCGCGCCTTGTTCCCTATCCTCTAACGACTTACCCACCAAGCAGCAGCTGCAGCAGCAGCAATTTAGTGTTGCAAGGGGTGGAAAGCATAGGTGCAAGGAGTGTAGTACCCAGCAGCACAAGGAGCGCGAGCACAAACGAGAGTGGGCATGGTGCACAGATTGGTGCTGACTCCAGTGGCGCCCAGGCAAGCAGCTCAGCTGCTCAGGACACTGAACTGGACACTGGCACAGCATCAGCTGCATGTTCATGAAGCTCTATGAGCACACCATAGCAGCCGCCACAGCCAGCTTTCAGTGCCTCAGATGGCCACGGCTCCTCTTCTTGTAGATTAGAGGGAGGTGGGCAGCTCACGCTCCCTGATCCAGCGCCCTAGCATGCGCTCGCTCATTCCTGCAGTCTCAGCTCGCTGGGGCACAGGGTACATCTCTGGTTGGAAGGGGGGCGGCTGCTAAAGTTCCAAAGTTGAAGCATTTCCACTCTTTGAGACGTATCAAAATTTGCAGTTGCATTTAAAAATGCAGCCTGGTGGAGAATTTAACCAGACTCATAATCTTGAGGCTGATCGAGGCTGATCATTTTGCTCACAAGTTTCAATCAAACCTGCGCTGTCAAAGAAGTTCACTCCTGCATCCATGCATCAATCCAGCAGCTGGCAGGCCTCCTCGTAGGTGTTGCCCTCGCCAAAGAGCATTGTGCCTGTGCGTGGGTGTGTGTGTGTGCGTGTGTGTGTGTGTGTGTGTGTGTGTGTGTGTGTGTGTGTGTGTGTGTGTGTGTGTGTGTGGGTGTGTGTGTGTGTGTGTGTGTGTGTGTGTGTGTGTGTGTGTGTGTGTGTGTGCGTGTGTGTGTGTGTGTGTTTGTGTGTGTGTGTGTGTTGTGTGTGTGTGTGTGTGTGTGTGTGTGTGTGTGTGTGTGTGTGTGTGCGCGCCTGTGCC
>Ga0307947_1000899_pt1 | contig 22616 bp, 19 predicted proteins | sample OrgLakmetagen232_FD_201840 | JGI IMG/M metagenome (GOLD analysis project Ga0307947, IMG submission 201840) | Saline water microbial communities from Organic Lake, Antarctica - #232 | ecosystem: Environmental > Aquatic > Non-marine Saline and Alkaline > Saline | place: Antarctica: Organic Lake...
CTCTCTCCCTCCCTCCCTCATTATCCTTATTCACTCACTTTCCTAAAGCATTAGGATACATTACGAGTACTGACAGGAAAAAACAGGTTTGTTAATACCACTAAGCTGTTTTTTGCCCTGAAGTTGTACGTAGTGTGTCAGCAGTGAGCTCAAGTTGAACAGACTGAAATGGTTCTCCTTTTACATTGCACGCTAGATTGAGCCAAGTCTTGCACAAAGGAGATTAGCCAACATTGACGTTGGTATTTGTCTATCATATTTGCTTTCTTTTACATATTTTACCAGCACCCGGGTCCATCCGGAAGGAGATCTTTTGTCAAAAGCAGCCAGACTTCTGTTTCAGGTCCAATGCAATGCATGTGTGGGCATGCACGTGTGAGTTAGCTGTGTGTGAGTTTTATGTGCGTGCGCATGTGAGCATGTGTGTATATGGATGCGCGTGTGCATGCATTGTGCAAGCCGTGTGCAAGTGTGTGAATGTACGGAGTGTACTGCATGTGTGTCTTTAAGTGCGTACATAAGGGTGTGCGGTGCGCACTTTTGTGTAAGCTCCCCTTTGTACCAGAAAAAGTATCCAATTGACCAGCGGTGTTCTCCACCGTGTACCGGTTGAATCGTAAAAGGTACCCAGAAGCGCATTGTCATGCTGCTGATCCTTCACAGGCTGATGCCACACACATACACACACACATATTTTCAGGAGTATTCAGCTCTTCTACCGATACTGCTCAGAGATGCAAAGTCTTTGAAGCTGTTATGATGCTCTATTTGAGATGGGATGATGCAATTGGAACCAGGAATTCAAGGGCTATCACTTGCTACCTAGTCAACAGGACAGCTGCATTTCTGTCTTCGAGGCTCAGTATGTTGCTTGTGGTTAGCTATCACAGCTAAAAGACCGCAAGCCAAGTAAACGACTGGGGAGCTGTGTGCACGGCTGTGTTCAGCGTACTCGAGGAATGCCCAGCGCATATGACGGCGATGGCTTATGGTGAATATAACAAGTAATTACAGCAGACAGTAAAAACCACTCACCACATTAATAGAGAAGAAGGAGCCGTATGAAAAAAAAATTGGGGATACTGAATGAGATTCCAATGAGCAAAACTATACAGATTTGTAACTGGCACAAGATGGGCACTCTTTATGTCAATGACTGCCTAGATCTGGAATGCTTTCTTCATATTTTGAGCATGCCAATTCAAACTAATGTAGTCATGAATCAGGTCACAGTAAATAGCACGGTCACAGGTGTAGCTCCCTTCATCTTGCAAAGTGCAGGTGCCTAGGTGCGGCACGCTTGGCACGCTTCATAATAAAAAAACCAGAATGGTTTTTACGAGTTGTGCAAGTTCAGGTCTGAAGGTGCTGTGTGATCTAAAACTGTGAGAAAAGCAGACATCTTGTGCTGTTAACGCGGCACTACTGCTGCTTCGACTGCTGCTGCTGCTGCTGCTATTGCTGCTGATGTTGTATGTTTAGTGCTCAGGCTTTACCTACTGGGTTGGAGACCTGAAGCTTGAATTCAGCAAGACAGTGTTGTCGAGTCTTAGGGAGAACTATTGACCCCTCATCTTCACACACACACACACATACACACACACACACACACACACACACACACACGCCATTTCCCCGTTATTAGAGACAAATCAAAATACTGGATGAAACAAATGAAGCTTGTGTCACATATAGGGGAGAGGTTACACCCTTTGATTATCTAAGACATATACTTCTTAAGCGGTACAAAGCAAAAGAGAGAAACCAGCAACATAACGCGGTGCTGCATGCTGACATAGATGAGTAACATTGGAGAATAGATGTGTGCAAGTGAATGAGATACAAGGTGCGTCGTATATGCAAAATACTCACACATATACACATATACAACACACACATGTACATACCACATTCAAACACACAAAAGCACTTGAACTAGGTACATATGTTCCTCACCCACATATCTGCATGAACCTGCTCACACAGATTGCCCGTGACCTGCTGGTGCCCTTAAAACGCAGTTCTCTTGGGTATCTTGTGCTGGTTTTTAGACCCTGGTAGAGTGTGTGACAATTGAGGCGATGGGAGGTGGGGCCTGCTTTGCACAGTTTTACACATTCTTTGCTTTGCGAACTGGCTTGTATCACAGTAGTGGATTAGGCTACCACTGCTTATGTAGTTAACACAAATATAGGACCAGAATGTGTGTATGGTATGTATGAGTTGTCTGTAAAGTCTGGAATTGAGTACAGGGCATGGGTGGACGGAAATGCACCCGCAGGCTGACACACACGCACACACGCACACACCCACACACGCACACACACGCAGACACAGACACACAATGCACATCTGGAGAAGATCCAGGGCCCAGAAATAACACCCTTGAACATGGGATTTATGGAATACCTTTGGGTCCGTTTGCAGTTCGCAAATGTTGTGCTTCTGGGTTCAATAAAACTCGTAGAAAAAACTGTTTGCACGTTGTCTTGGTTTGAGCTCTTCCTGGTGTGCCTTGCAATATAATTTTATTGTCTCCAGACGCATCTGGCAGATTTTTTCGGAGCAGTCTATGCACAGAGGGGCTGATACTCAGTGGTAAGATCTCAGCTGTCACCGTTCACCACAGCCAACCACCGGCATTTCAGACCAGCACTCTTGGCAGGGTATCCCAAGGGAGCATGTACACACACATGATAAATTTTTGACACTTAGATGGTGGTGAAATTGCATGCATGCATCACGGTTTAAGGAGTGTGAATTTTCCCTCTTTTGCCAGCAAATAGACCCACTCACTACGAAGTTCTTCATGTGCAAATTCCCACGCCCCCTTATTTTTGCTTTATTCTCTTCTCGGATGCGGATTTGGTCCAATTTGCTATTTTGAAAGCATCTCTTGTAGCTGTCAGGCTGTGTAAGCAGATCATTTCTGAATTTGATGTGCCAAGGCAAAGAGCTGTAAATAGATGTGCTTTGCTTCACAGATCCCCACATCTTGTGGTAATCAGGCCGCCGAGACAAGGCAGATGGCTCTACCTGACCAATCAGGGTTTTATCCTTATCTGACAGGTTCGTTATGCATAGTTTGTGTGTGAAAGCACATAGGAATATGCATGCTCAAAAATGCACAAAATAAATGGTAATAGCATGTTCCGTGTTCATGTGCCTGTGCATGTACAAGAATGTGCAGCTATTTGCCTTTTCCCCGGCTCTTAAACTTTGAAACATAGTCTTGACTTATGGCACATTATCATTTTGGATAAAAATGCAGAGATTTTTAAGCAGTTGTTTAAACCAGGAAATGACCATACATAAGCTGATCCCTCTTTGTGTAGATGTCTGGCTCCCAGATAACAACAAGGGAGTGACACCTTCATGACACATTCAACTGCATGGGCTTCAACGACGAGGAGGCTGTGGCCTTGCTTGGTTGTTATTTCTAGGATTGTTGAAATCACACCACACAGGAATGTCAGGCTTATCCAGCAGTGTATTGCTAAAGTACTTACCGATACATTTCTCATGTCCAGGTTGTGTATGACTCATGACTCATAGCGTTTAAAAGGATTGTTAGAGAAGGCGTCTCAAACATCACCTTTGCAGTTGTTAAACATAAACTCACATTGCTGAGGAGTTGTGCTTTTTGTGCTGAAATGCAGCTCAATTACTAGTAACAATACTGTTGTGGGACTTCCTGGAGGAGCGCATTGCCTGGGTCAGTGCCACCCTGATTGCTTTGGTTGAGACAGGCCGTGGACGAACAACCCGACAACCTTAAACAGCTTGTAACTCAAGGTACATAACTTCATATTGTTGTTTGCTATTAATCCCTTGATATTCTTTAGACGGCCAGCATCTCCTCACCTCATCAAACCGCATCAACAGCATTGACTTCTTTTGTTCTACTTACTGTAGGTTGTTGTACTTTGCCTGACGACCCTGCAGGGACCGCTTGAGCGAAAGTGGCAGCTAAATAAATGGAGCGGCTTCCCACAGTACGAGGACTAAGAATCAAAACAGCTCACGATGCTGCACGCGGACATGGTGAGGGAGCAAACCATGCAAGCAAGGAAAATGGCTGTGCGTCACCCCAAGGACAGATTGACCTCTTATCTCTCACAGGCATTAAACACACACAAAAAGGACACAAAATGGCCATAAATGACCCCTAGACTGAAATTCATATTTATTTTTTGTACGCCTACATACCTACCTATTTTTAATTCGAAAATTTGAGTGACGAGTTAGTAACCAATTTCTTTGTCACATTTGGGGTCCGCGGTGTAAATCTGCCTACAAGGTGTTGATAGTTGGTCCTAGGTTGCAAGTTATATCGTGTAACAGACTTTCTTGTTCTGGAGATGCAAATTGTTTTGCTTTAATGCTTTTTATGCGTACAGCTTTTTGGGTTGTACAGTTGAAGAGGCTTTCGTTGCTCTTGCACCAAAAGGTGAATAAGCTCTTGTATAAGCCCTCACGTGGATCTAGTAACTCTTGTTGCCTTAATAAATGTGTGGATTGCGTTAAGAAAGTTATGGCATGGTTCTCTCAGTGCAAAAGGGTATCCAGGGAGAAGTATGTAGATGGCAGCAGAACAGTTAGGCGGTGTACACAATTTGCAGTAGCAGGGTGGAGATGTAAACACCCGATGAAATGCACCATACTTGATGCCATAAACTGTCTTTTTGCTGCAGACGCTGCTGCATGACAAGGTGCTGAAGAAGATCGTCGAGAGGCTTGCTTAGGACGAGGAGCTGTTTGCTGCATGCGCACATGTGTCCCCCCTACTCTGACGCTGCTGATACCTCCATCAAAACAGCTGGCCCTGAGGGAAATCCTTTCTACAACATCTACTGGCTTGCAAAAGAGTATGAAAAACACCAAATTATACGAAATCAACCAAGCACAGCCCAGTCACCCACCTCAAGGCTATGGTACCTATCCAATTATTACCATGACGCCTTGCAAGCACACATGCACCCCCTCCACAAACTAGGAAATGCTAATACCGTAGCAAACTACCATGAATACTACCGGAAACATTATCGCCTATACTCCTCAACTCAAGACATTGCCCTGCATATCCTTTCTGGAAGCCAACACACGCAAATTTGAAATATGATCACGGAGAGACACAGCTTAGCATGCAGCATAAATGATCTTCAAAGCCATCAGCCAAACAGACTCCCTAGGATCCTGCTTCATATCCATGGATATAGGCGGCAGCAAGCGTTTGGCTAATACGCAAAATCTTCAGATTCCCGATACAGCTGAAACAAAGATTATACCAAAGCGGCTCTTTTCAACCCGCTTCTCAGACAAAATAGGTTTACCTCACCGTCCGGATACTGTATTCATTGCTCCCATCCCCGCGATAACAGAAAAGCAAAAGACTAGCAATGCAGGGGGGTGGGTTCTTAGGAGTAGCAGGGGGCAAGAACTGAGGGAGACCAGGAGCACCTCGGCAGCACCGCCAGCCACTAGCAGATCCACCTTCCCCAGACAGCACCGACCCAAAGATCTCAGCATTCTCCAACGTGACGGGGTGAATGTATTGACATTCACCCCATCGAGATCAAGTACTGTGAGGACACTGGACCGTGCCTGGATAAATGCTTGGATTCATTACTATCATGTAGGTAATTATTTATTCCATGAACGAATAAGCCCACCTCGTTGGTTGCCCACCTCGTTGGTTCAAAAGTGGTAACACTTCGCTTGTTTCACTTGACAATTTCATATTCAATTAGAGCCTGAACACAAAGAGTCTTGAAGGAAGCAATGCCAGTGCACCACATAGACACGCCGAAGGTCAAGGGCAGGGGATTAGGGGTAGCGGGATCCCCCCCAGGCAAATAAGCAAGGGCCCAAACTGTTTTGGGACCTAACTTGCTCATTACTTTAAAGCGCTACAGCGCTACATGAATATCATTTTTTTGGTGGAAACAAGCGACCAATATCATATTTTGGTGAAAACAGCGACCAATTAGCGGAAATGTTGCCACTTTTAAAGGCAAATAGAGGGAAGCCAGTATGAGCACCTAGACTTTCAGGGCAGCCAAATAATTATGTTGTAATAAGGGGAGGTGAGAATGACGCCCCCCACCTGGCAACTGCCATAACTGCAAATGCCAGAACAGGCCACACAGAGCACCTTAGAAGGTAATTTCAATTCAATTGAGCTGCTATATTACCTGTAAGGGTGCGCCGATTTCCAGGGCATGCCGCGAAGGCACATGTTTGACCATGTTCGACTCGCTGAACTAAACATTAAGTTAAATGTATTAATTACCTGACCCAGAGAACGAAAAGCGGTGCTCAAATTTGGAGTTAAGTACTTAGCGAATTCCTTCCCTGCCTGTCCTGCCTGTGCTCCCCCCTTGTACAGCATATGGATTATTTCTTAAACCTGACCACAAGAGATAACTTGGAACTGTGTTATAAATATATATATTTAGAAGGGAAGTGCTCACATGCGACTTAATTCCAACTTTTTGTGCTTGATTGCAAAACTTATTACAAAACGTACGCGGTTAAGCACACCTATCACCCCCTTCGGCATGTCACTAAATTCAATGGAACGGCCTGAAAATTGAGCTCCTTAGTCAGGGTGGTCTGAAGGTTACACCAAAAAGGCTTTGGTGAAAGAAAAGTTTTGTCCCTTATGCTCGATAACTCGATACTCGGTGCAAATTTCATCTTGCGATTAAAAACAAATTGAACAATCATGGGGTTCAACGCCACTAGTAAATACAGGATGAAACTCTTGAGCGAGGACTCCGGTCGCACTGAGCAGGTCTCCGTTCAAGTAGGGTTAGATGGCCTGAAGCTGAACGACGCGAGCAGTGGGCGCAGCATGCGGTCTTACAAGCTGGGAGACATCAGGTTTTGTGCTCAAACAAATATACACACTTACCAAATATGCATACGCACTCACACACACACACACACACACACACACACACGAACACAGACACACACACATACAAACACACACACAAACCTACACACATACACACACATAAACACACAAATACACGTGCACAAGAAACGCATACATGTGCACAAGAAACGCACACGAGCACGAGAACGCACACGTGCACGAGAACACACACGTGAAACACACACACGTGCACGAGAACACACACGTGCACAAGAACACCTACACGTGCACAAGAAGCACATGCACAATGCACTCACATGCACACACATGCTAACGCACACACACCTGAACACGCATACACACATACACCCAACCACCCACCCGCACATCCACACACGAACACACACATTCACACATGAATACAAAAATTCACACAAGCGGATGTACTATAACTATTTTACCACACAGAAGCGTGTCTCACACGTACACTTGCACGCATGCACATGACAAGCATGCACACACACACATGCTCACACATGCATTGACACACACACAGCCTAGCATTCTCAAATGTACACACATACACACGCACAGTCGCTGGAGGGCAGCCCCCACATCCCTGGTCCTGCATACCCGCACGGCCTTGGATGTGGAAGAGAGTCAGGTCACTCTGCAGGGGGACGAGCACACCACGCGCAGCTTGCTGGATGTGCTGACTTGTTCATGCATGCAGTGAGTGGTCCAGGAGCATGGTGATAGTTGTGACGATGCACTGAAGAAAATTACGCATGCATTAACACGTGCATGTGCTTGCGTGGGCGAGCGCGCACACACACACACACACACGCATACACACATACACACATACACACACAAACACGCACGTGCACACACGCAGTTACGCGTGCACACACATACACAATACACACACGAAGACACACACTCATCCACGCAGCTTGATACTTTTTAGCTTGTTCAATGTCTTGACTAAGCACCTAGGTCTCATTGGGCGCAATCAAAGCTCAATTCCATCATGCCTTCACTTTCTCTGTTTCCTCCAGTTAAATCCGGTGGTCTCCTCGACCTCAAACCCAGCCGCCTGTCCTCTTTCACCCTTTCCCCCTCCTTTCCTTCCTGTGCAGACTAGCAGAGCTGCTCCAGAGCAAGCAATCCGGGGACAACCAGGAGAACGAGACTGCAAACAGCCTACACGCCTTGGTGGCAGGCAACGGCAAGAAAAAGACCAAAGTGAGTTTTCTTGCGTCTCCTCTACACTTCGTTGCAGCTAGCAAAGACAGCAGCAACGAGAGAGATGACCTTGCTCCTATTTAGGCCAGCTTTTGGTTACGCACGCTACGGGCACAAAATTTGTTCACACGCTTCTCACATACATGGTCGGTATCTTTCTTCTGTAACCCCAGACGCTGTGAAGCATGGCAACTTTATGGTGTCATTGTCCCCATGCTGCCTAATAAACACCAGCACACCAGCGCAACATAGCACAAAGCCTGGTGGATTTAATTCTTTCTTAGTTTTTCACGATGTTCGACCATTGGTAGGAATAACAATGCCGCCTCCAATGCTATGAAGGACAATGCCATCCCCTGCTAGAAACAATACTGTTCAAGATGTCCCTGATCCGTGTTTTTGCCACGTACAGCTCCCTGCTGTGGAGGATGTTGAGTACTGGCACTCAGCCGAGAAAGAGGGCTGGATGCAGTCACAGGGGGACTACCTCAGCACGTGGCGGAAGCGCTGGTTTGTGCTGAAACAAGGGTACCTGTTCAGGTATGTATGCCTGTAGGTGTGCGTGGTTGTGGGTGTAAGGCGTTGGTTGTTGGTGTAATGTGCGTATGTGTAAGTGGCTGTGTGCTTGTGTATGTGCGCATGCATGTGCATCTGTTTGTGCAGATGGGTGGGTGGGTGGGTGGTGTGCCAGTGTTGTGAGTGTGTGTGTGTGCTGGCATGCTTGTGTGTATGTTGGTTTCTGCTGAAGAGGAGGGAAAAGCTCTGACTAAGCGCCATCAATCGTGCATTTCCGTGCACTTTGGTTTGTTCACAGACGTGTGGAGGGTGGATTTATGATGCTCCACACAAACACATGCAAAACACCAAAGAAATACATTGTCGCATTCCCTTTCATCTGCTGTAAAAGGCAGCTGCTTTCCATCCTTCACACATCCTTTCCAACATGTCATGGTTCCATCCTGCACAGATTCATGAATAGCAGCGTAAATGAGGGCGTAAAGCCACGGGGTGTGGTGGATCTCAGTAAAATACAGGTGTGTTCGCTTGCGTGCTGCACGCACCTAAACAGCTTTTGCATGTTTTAAATCTGCTTCCGTTTGTGTTGTGTGTGCTCAGGAATGTGTGAACCCTGCCAGAAGCTTCCAATTTAAGCAAGGAGTCTGGCGATCCGAGAGTGTACCATATGATATACTATGTGCCGTTTGTATTTGCTTGCTTAGGACGTGAAGCCTGCCAGTGGCATCATTGGACGCCCCAACTCCATCCAACTTAAGACAGCTGCAGGCGGCACTGTGGCATACATCTGTGAGAGCGAAACAGACATGGTGCTGTGGCTGTCAGCCATCCAGGAATCAATACAGGTAAGAAGGTTCCCTCTGGAAAGGGGACGATCTGTTGTACAGGAACCTTTGGGGCGTGTACAGGAAGGGGGGCCATGTTCTTCGGTGTAGTGCCGGATCAGGTGTAGAGGGAGGTCTAAGAGGCAGAGAGGTGGGGGCATGATGTGTATATGTATCATGTGTGTATGCGAGAAAGTCCGTGTGTGTGCATATTTGTGCGTGTGTACGTATGTGTGTATGCGTATGTGCGGTCTTTATGTGAGATGTTTTTTCTCAATTTTTCTCGTGTTGTGCGACCTTGTTTTTGTGACTGAGGCAAGCTCATTTGCCAACACCTCCTTGCTGCCTACTAACTTCTTTACCAAGTAGAAGCCTGGGGCACCCTGCATGTAGATACTGTGCAACTGATGGTGATGCTGGTTAAGAGTGTGTCACTCATCCTTACTACTGCAATGCACTCTTATCATACAATTCCTTTTACACAGAAAATAATCAAGCTCGTGGCTGGTGTGGAGGACGAGACTCCTGCCCCCACCCGCAACGGCAACAGCAGCAGCTCCAGCCAGAGGGTGTGCTTCTAAATTTCTGTCGTTTGTCAAATCTGGGCTTGACACCCTCCTGACAGCCAATAGTCATTGCCACCGTCATTTTATGAATTACGCTTGCACCTTAGGGTATAAACAACTTTCTATACACCATTTTCTTGCACGTGTGCACTTGTACACTGAAATATTGACACATACACACACACATATACACGTACGTACAAACATGGTAACACACACTCACGCACGTACACACACAGACGCATACACACTTACACACATACTCACACACACACTTATGGACACACTCTCACACACACATTGACAGGCCAAGCGCAATGAACCAAGCAACGAGTGGGTTCGGCAGCTGGAGAAAAACTTTGGTAACTTATCCTCTGGCAGTGGAGGGGGTGGCGGGTAAGTGAGTGCCTAGACTGCCTCGTTAGGACAGAGAGCATGCATTTGGTGAAATTAATTTGGTGGGCTAAGAAGCATGATTTTTCCAAACCAGCAGCTATTCAATTTATTGATCAGTATTTGAAATTTGGAGCTGAACGCTTATATCGTGACCGTCTGCTGTTCATCCAGGGGGACCTCACATTTGTCCGGGGTGGTGGATGTGGTTGGATATGAAAGCTATGGGGGTGGAGGAGGGGGGGGCGGAGGGGCAAGCAGCAGTGGCCGCCACTCGTACGGAAACCAGGGCAGTGGTTATGGAAATGATCTCAGTTATGGCCAGATAGCAGGTGTGTACGTGTGGCGTTGTGTGAGTGTGCATGCGTGTGTGTATGTGTGTGTCTCATCACTTATGTTTCCATTTCAATGGCGCTAGGTGCGTCTTAGGTTTTGCGTATGTTTTCACTTTGTGTCCATGCTGAGGATGTATCTTCTAGGGAAGCAGGTTGGTTGGTTGGCTACCGAAAATACACAAAACTTGCACTGGCTGACCAGGCCCTGTGTGCATGTTCGCTTCCTCAGGTGTGGCTGGTGTGGCCAACGGAGGTGGGTCCGGCCTCAGTGCAGACACGCTGCTCAACTACGGAGGAGGCGAGCCGAGGTTTATGCCAGCCCCAGACAGCGGCTTTGGAGGCGGAGGAGGCCTGGCCAGCTCCAGTGGCTATGCTCCCTACCCGTCCCCCTTGCCTGGATCAGGTTATTCCCCTTATTCACAGGTAGGGAGGGGCTATGTGTGAGTTAGCACACGTCGTTTGTGCTCAGCATATTGTTTGATGCAAAGCTGAAAAGCATTTTGGTCGCATCCTTGGATCACCTCTGACTCTTTGTTTTGTGGGCAGGTTTGCCCCAACAATGTGCCACTCACTACCTTACAATAGTGATGTAGGTCTATGGGTTGGGAACTGCAGTCATGTGATTGTGTAAGCGCTGCGTATTGCAGGCAGTATTCTACTGTTATATTCCTAGCCTTTGTCATCCTGCAAACAAAATCAGCAAGTTGCACACACACACACACACACACACACACACAAACGCACACACACATACACACACATACACACACATACACACACACATTCACGCATGCACGTAACCACCCACACTTTCTTTTGTTCACTCACAGCCACCTCCTTTTCTGCCCTCCTCCTCCCGATGCACTGCTTACGCCCTTTTCACATCCTCTCTTTCCACTTTTGTCAGCCTTGTTTTACAGCTGCTCTTAATCCTCACCACTCCTTATAATTTCCTATGCTTTTAACCATACACGTGACCTTTTGTCCATCACAGCAGCCTGCCAGCAGCGCCCCCCCGGCCAACTTCTCAAGCGGCCATTCTAACCAGCCACATTACCAGACTGCCTCCCAAGGCCCAAATGGCATGTATGCACCTGGGGGTGGAGCAGGCTACCCAGCGCCCGCAGCCTCTCTGATAGATGCTGTACCTCAGCAACAGCCTGCATATCCCTACTTTCAGCAGGGTCTGCCGCCCGCACAGGTGTGTGTTGAGTGTGTGCGTTGTCTGTTGTTTGTGGGTGCGGCAGCACCCAAATGGTGCAGATCGGCTTGACATTTGCAAATAGCGGAATGGGATGAGAAGAGGTGTGGTGTATATACAGCGTGCTCTGCCTTATTTCTGGCCGCGCTCCTTGTTATGCAACGGACCATAATAGCAATATTTGGCTCATCATGCAACACATCTGCATTCCCCCAAATATCCCTGTCAAATTTCCTTCCAAGCACTGCATTGTTTTCAGGCATGCATCATTCGCCTATAAATCCTACAGAATTGTTGGCATGCATCTTGAGAGCAACCACAACAATCTCTTGAGTCAATAGTATTGACCTTCCCATATTTCTGCTTCATCACGTTTACCGTGTTATCCGCAGGCCTCCGCATCTGCGCCCGCCCAACAGTCCTCCTGGCAGGTGCACTACACTGCAGAGGGGCGCCCCTACTACTTCAACACCAGCACAGGGACGACCCAGTGGGAGGCTCCATGAAGGACTGCCAGTAGTAATTAAAATAAGTGTTCCTATGTTCATTCACCAAGCATGCTGTGCTGCTCAGCCAGGTGTGGCAGCTACCGTTGGCTATTTCCTGAAGCTGTTGCACTGTGGCAAGTTGTATGGCAGCTGGTCAAAAGGGCTATGGATTGTTTGAGGTTGCAACACTGGTCTAATCGATAATTTTTTTATATCTGAATTTGGCTATGCCCTGTGAAAGATTGCCATTATAGTAATAGTCAATGACTAGGTAGTAGAAGGACTATTATGTACTTACTCCTCTTTTGTACTTCTATGATCCCACTGTAAATTAGCCATTCTTGTTTTGAAGCAAGCACGTACCGTGTACAAAAGAAAAGGAAACCTACGCTGGCAGCAAAACACTCCCTACATCAATTAAGGAAAAGGAGACACGATGGCCCGAAGTGCCATGAGTCTCCCCCGTACCATGTAATTGATCAAAGAAGCAGAGATCAGTTCGTATAAAAAGCACTTCACTTTATATTCAGGTGGACGTCACACTGAAGTTTTATTGAGAAGGGCAAGGGTTGCAGTTAGAAGAGAGAAGATGCAATCATAAAGCCTGTTTTGACACGCACCTCTTCTTATTACAATGGTGACAAGGTTTACAAGAAAACCAACCTGATATTTTTGGTGTTGCCTCTTTTGTAGCTAAGTGCCTAGCCCTGTTCCCTTGATTTTTCTAGCGTTTTTTCGGTTTGGTTACAGGCTTTTTTCCAAGCTTCCGCTCAGATGCCCACCAGAGGCATATATAGCGATGTAACCTTACCTTACAAGAAAAAGGCCTTCAGTCAATGATTGCAATAAGGGGTGACCTTCAGCCAGGTTGTTTGGCTGATCGGCTGCTGACTAGTCTCGGCTAGCCACAAATACATCCTTAAGCTCGGAAATGAAGAAGAGAAAAAGTTGTGTGCTCTGATGAGAAAGGAAAATATAAACAGTTTGGTGCGTAGCCTTATTTAGAGGAGCTACAGCAAGGCACGCAATTACTCACAAAGAGCCATAGAATTCGCTGCGACTGACATCTCCCTTCCTATTATTTGATAACACATTGCCTGTAAGCTGCCCTCCACAACCTCTGAGTTCAAATCCATAGACTTTATTGTCTCGAATCACGTTGCTGGATATGACGGGTGTTGCAGAGCTCCTCAACAGCAATCCATTGCCATTGTTTTTCTCGATGGTGCAGTCCTGTTATGAAACGAAGAGGGGGCAGAAAAGTAGAACGACTAGATAAATGTAGTGCTGCAAAAGAGGGATGTAGTGGCGTGTATGAGCTCAAGGAACTGCCTGCTTTGCACGATGCAATTCAGCGCGCAGAATAAGCTTCTACAATATAGGGCCTACCTTGATGGTACCTCCAGCACCATTTGTGGCAGGTGAAGTCTCGGGCTCCAAAGGCCCGTAAATGGCTATTCCGTGGTTTGTACAATCATGGATCCTGTTGGTTCAGTACACAAGCGAAGGAATCACAACCACAGATGTTGGCAAAAGAACCCATCTGCCTATTTGGTGGCAGCAACAAAAAACAAAGAGTGTGTCTGACTAGTCTTGTCCAATAAGCTTTAGGAGTTAGTTCATATTAGTTGTGCTGTCTTATTAAGCTATGGTGATTTGACCTGACAGCCAGATTGTTTATATTCGCTCACAATTTCAAGGTAAAGATAACTTCCCTCTTTTACATGCTGAGACATTACGGTCAAAAGAAAGGGCTCTTCCCAGTGTTGTGCCACTACGGTGTACGGTACGGTGTACAGTTATACGGTACGGTACAAAAATACGGCGTACAGCCGTATTTATACAGTTTTAGACCGTATATACGGTAAAAATACGGTACGGCGTATGGTACGGTCCAAACTTTGAAAGCCTCAGTCAAAAAATTAAAATTGAACTTTGTTTCAGCTCTGCAAATGGCTAAGTAAGCCCACACTGTTTCGAAGGCTCTAAAAAGGATCAAAAAGGTCCATAATAGGCATCAAAACTGTCTCCTTTCCCAGTCAGGCAGGCTGGCCTCCCCCAAAGCCTGCCTTTGCCTCTTTTGTGTTGGGCCTCTATTCATCTTTGTTTCATTCCTTATTTATAATTATAATGTAATGATAGTTGTTGGGACGGAAATTTCGAGTGGCGGGCGGGCACGCGCCTCAAAACGGGTGGCCATGCAAGCTTGTACAATCAACCGGTTTCCCGTACCGTACCGGAACCGTACCGTATTTTCGTATTTTCATTTTGACCGTATAATACGGTTTTGGACCGTACCGTACCGTAACCGTACCGTATATACGGTCTGAAAATGGAGATACGGCGTTAAAGGTATAAGCAGAACACTGGCTCTTCCACAGAGTCACGCACGACAGAGGAGCCACTTCATGGAACCAACGAAAGTAAAGTACTAAAAATGCGCACCTGCATTTTGATATGAGAGGCTGCGCGTCCTCAATGCCAATCCCGCAACCACTCGTGCTACAGACGTCACAGCTTTCAAGCCACAAATCAGAGCCGTTGTGGATGTAGACCCCATAGTTGTTTGCGACTGATTTTGATGAGTGCTTCAGCGCCAGGCCTCGAATGCTGCAGTTGCCCAGGTGTTTGGTAATGAATAGGATTAGCCGGAATCATTTAGTACAAACGTTGTATACATGCACTGTATATGACCGTGGATTCAATGGAAATCCTGCAAAAAATGTTTTGAGTACACCCTCATCATACATAACGGGTTGAGCAAAGGGTGTAGGTTCCTTCAATATGTGCAGCCATAGTAGTATTGTGAATGCGCGGGAACAACATGCGCACAGTCAGAAGCTGACGAGTTAGGAGCTCAGGCAGTTGTACCTCTACAGAAAACCAAAATTATTGCAAAATTATTCATGTGTAAACAAGCATTCCATGGCTTACACCAAATGTGATACTTCTTTGTTGCAGAAATATTTAGTGGCAGGAAATACAGACGTAAAACTGGCTTTCGTGTCAACAAGTACTAGCTTTTCGTTCCTAGATGAGACCTTACTGTCAAAGACATGCGTCCAAAATGCCAAGCAGAACTAAGGCCTCCTGCGTACCGCACGTTGTTGGCTGAGCAGTCCACCACGGATTCATAAGGGTCTTTTGTTTGCCAAATGACCTCTGTTTTGCCATCGCGCTGTAAACATGGTGAGATAAGGCAGTCGTGTGGTTTGGACTGATGATGCTAATTTTCCTTCTTTTGTACGCAACATATGATTTATGAGCATGAAAGCCAAGGTTCTTTCGTAGAAACAATACATGTTATATCACGCTGCAAAAATATTGTTTTTCGGGGGTGCAACCAACTCACCCCCTCCAAAATAAATAAATATTTGAGAGGGTGTGGATTAGGTTTAATTGATTATTTTCGAGTTTTTGACGGGTGTCATGAGTGGGAAAGAGCCCCTGAGAGCCCCAGTGGGGCGTGTCCAGACAGGGATGGCCAGCTTCTGCAAGGCCCTCCCAACCGCCAAGCAGCTTGAGCAACAACAGCTAGAGGAAAGGCAGAGGTTAAAGCAGCAGGGAAGATGATGATGGGGCTTGAGTTAGGAAAGACCAAAGCATAACCAGTCAGCCAGCTGACACACAAACGAATGACTGAGTAGGGCAGAACTCATATTGATTTCTCAGTGCTCTTGGACAAGAACAATGTTAATGTGTTATGGAATGCACCTCTGAGTCTCTTGGTGCAGTTCTGAGGGCATTTTGTCCCTGCGGATTGGTGCGGCAAGCACTAAAATATGTCACGTGAAGATATGTACACTAAGAGGGGAGCGGATTGGTGCGGACACGATAAAAATAACTCTTTTTTTTGAGGGGTGCGGAATGAGTACATATTACTACGGTAATTCAGCGTTGTATCAATTGTGGCTCTTTAATTCAGGCTTTGGAGCCTGAACTCGTGCCGTTGGAGGTGCCTTTATACCCTAAACCAGCTGCCCTAAAACCTGAAATTTTGCGTCCACTTCCGTTTAGTGATGTAGACCTGCCTCTTACCGGAGAGTCAGCGACAATTGACACGTCTGGCCTGTCAATGACTAAGCGTTCTCGATATTGCCCAGGCCCCACACGAATGCTGAGAGATGCTGCGGATGGGGGTGCTCCTCTGAGGGCAGAAGTGATGGTGGAAAACGTTGTTGCACGGTTGGAGTCTGATGGAGGCGAGGCAGTGACATAGAGCTCAACCACGCCAGGGGTGATAACAGGGCAGAGCTCAGCCTCCTGAGCGCGACAAGACGTACATGCGAAAAGGTGCAGGCACGCCTAAGACACGCACGCACATGTGTACATGCAGACATGCAAATAACATCAAGCACGGTAGCACGCCTACGAATATGAGTGGGAATTATGCGCACTTGCATGACGCGAATGTGCAACACAAACCTGCCCCACAAGGTCACGTCGATCAAGGATGGGGCTGGGGATTCCTTCGCTCGCCAAGGTCAATGGTACGCTCACCAAGGTCAATGGTACGCTTACCAGGAACCTGCGGCTTGTGGCTGATGTACAAACAGTGACACAGGCATTGTGTCTCAAGCTTGTGTCTCGAGCAGGCATTTTTGGCCCTTTGAAGACATGCATCCTGGAGCAAATGCCTGAAATGAATTCAGGCTTTAGTTTGTACCTATTCCAATTATTAGTATATTTTGTGCGTAATTTCTACTGCCATATCCTCTCAGAAAATGCAGACTCGGATGCAAAAGCGGATCCTGTCCCCTCCTACCTGCAGAAGACCCCTTAGAGCTGGGCTCCCCAAGAGACTGAAGGCAACGGATGAGTGAGTGTTTGCCGTGCTGATAATGCAGCGCACGAATTCAGCCACAAAACTCGTACCAATGCCATGGTGTCCACATCCACCTCACACGACGTAGTGTATGCCAACTAGTGTATGCTAACATAAGCAACTGGTAGAGGATACCTCAAAAGTAGTGCGTTCAGTTAAAATCTGTGAATTGAGCCTTGAAGCTCGAATGAATGGTTGTGCAATGAGGAAAGAAAAGGTAGTCTATACAGCACATCATTTTTAGATTGGGTTTGTTATAATGTAACATATTAACCCAAAGAACTCCTCTCGCGCCCTGGAGTCCACCGTTGCACATCCCTGTGTCTTAACCTTTCTTGCTGCAGGCAGCAGCAAGCCGACACAAGCCGCCAAGCGCTGACCTACACTGTTGAGTTTGACACCAGGAAGCCTGCTGGCGTCGTTTTTGGACAAAAAGGAAATGGAGAAGAAAGCAGAGGTAATAATTCAGACCCACTTATTACATGTTAAATTTGACGACGTGCCCACAAGGTGACTGTACGATGTTATACACAATTTTAGCAGAAAGCACTTGTTCAAAAATGTTTTGAGGCAAAACGTTAAAGGCATTCACACCGTGCAAAACTTCCTCTGCTGCTGTCAGTATGAGCTCGGTGGGGGTGGTTTTATGGATTTTACCCTCGTGAGCTTTTGACTTGAACATAAAGGGCACGGAGCAAAAACCTGGGGTGAAGCCAGAATCGATGGATTTAGTACCTAGGATGATATACGTGCGTGAATTTGGGGCCTTGCCTGAATCTTTATGTTTTTTTCACTGGGGCACTTATGTGTTTCTAAGAATTAGCCAGAGAGATTGAGCAGTTTAGGGGATTCAGATATTGCTAAACAAAGCAGTGCTGCATTTGCTTAGCTGTGGTGATGCTGCCTTAGGAATTCCTGGGATGTCCTAAGTGGCTTGTGGATTCAGTATGTCGGCCTATAAAGCTCAGAGCACCAGTAGCATGCTGCAAAGTAAGTTGGAATCCTTCTCTTGCCTCGTGCCCCAATAAGTGACAAAACATTAATCACACGCTTATCACGACTCCGTCCAACAGTTTTTGTGGACGAAGTATCTCCTGATGGTCAAGCTCAGAAATCTGGGAAAGTTCAAGCGGGAGATGTTTTAATCAGGTAAGTCATTGCCTTGTGATCTGCAGTGAGTTCACACGCCTTCGGGCTAGAGTAGCCTCGTTAGGAATTAGGAGGCAATTTTTAGGTCAGTGTGTTTTAGTGGTATTTTTGTCAGGCTGATACTGCCCAACCAAAGCAGCCTTACCTACAAAAGCAACATAGGCTCCATTTAACACCACCCTGTGGGGTAGTTTCTTCATTTCGTGAAAGGCACACGTTGTGGACATGTAGCAATACTAAGCACAAGACACCATGTTTCTCATCCTACATGAGCAGGTGTAGTGCTAACGTTTTGAAAAACGGCATGGAAGATAAAATGCAGAAAGAAGGGTACGGACAGAGACTTTACAACAACTGGGAACAGGTCAGTATGTGTTGGAAGCGTTAAGCTGCATGTGCTATGTACCTGTCCTTCAATTGGTTATGCTTACGAGCGTGCGCATTCCTCAATGTTTTATCCCTGGTTTTATCCAATTACCATGTCCATCCATTGAAACAGAGTGGTTTGCCTAAACAGCTCTCACATTGACATTCGGCGCAGCACATCAACCAACCTGAGCAAAGGCGGAGAACTGCACCGACTGCTGGCAACTTTCTCACTCCATCTGTGCATCTCTTTCTTGCTTTTGTTCTGCTTACACACTGACACATACACTCGTCGGCTGCCGTGCCTCTCCTCCCCAAGGCTGGGTTGGCTAAGCATTCAGTTTACAGGGCAAAATTATTGCAGTGTTATGACAAGAAATTGCCCCTGTATTGAAATAGACTAGTGCTCAAAAAGATCGCAACCAACTAACTTCTTGTCACACATTTTGTCGCTGCAAACGACTACTTGTGACGCATCAAATATTAATTACTGGGTTCTGACACTGCAGGTAGCATTTGACTGCAGAGGGCAAGAATTCAAGTCAGTTATGGGCGCATTAAAAAGCAACAGTAGCCGGATTGGAATTTTAACTGTGTCCATGACATTTATGCGGAATTAGGCCTGATATCTTTCTGCTGCTTGCTTTCTGATGTTTTTGGTACCATGTTGCGTCGACGATTGCAATGCGTGTGAATTTTACAGACGCACTTGGTTGTTTGAAGACTATCCAAGAAAGACGCTCTTTACGTTACAATATTGATCATTGATGAGGTCAAGGCATGGATGCCTCTGCACACAACCCCCCTGACCCTCATCAACTGACCTTTGCTTCTGTATTGGCATTTAGGGTTTCTTAGATGCCAATGCACCGAAACGCTCCTTCCCTTTATCACCCAGGATAAGTTACGGAATGTTATCACTGGCCTTCTCCTGTTTTTTTTTCGAAAATCCTAGTTCTTTGTTTCGTTTTCGCGCTGTACAATGTAGCTTTCTGCAGAAAGCTGCCCTATCTTTGCCAGACTGCGTAGGCAGCCATGCAACAATGATACAAGGCGTTATATGCCATTTTGCTGAACCACGAATAGGATTGATTCCAACCTGGCTCCTCTTACCTACTTCAAACCTCAAACCTCAATGTGCAATAACGGCAGAAATCTAGCAAGCCTGATGCAACCATAATTACTCTGACCTAGCAACTACCGCGCTCTAATAGAAACCTAACTAATGCGCACCAAATTAGATCCGCCACAGATGCAAGGGGATGGCCCTGCCAATCCATACCCCCTGGCCATAGAACCAAGAGACATATAACCAAGCAAACGTGATATACATCGTCATGACCAGCAGCTCTATGAGTCAAAGTACAAGACAGATAGCGCCAATAACTGGCTACGCCAGTAGAAAACACAGAAAAGTAGTACCCAGTGGCCAACCGATCAAACTACCTAGAAATAAACAGGCGATTGAAATTAAGTACTGTGTAGACAGTAGCTCTACCCAACAAGCAGAAAAGGCACGAGGACAACAGAGGCTCCTGCTGTTGCTTTGCTTACTCCAACACCGCACCACTATGCCTTCACACAATTCTACTAAGAACAGCAGCCTCAATCTAGCTACAGCAGCCACAGCCACAAGGAACCTGCTCCACAGCCTTGGAGTTACTGGCCTAAATGCCACAGCACTCATGAAATAACTAAGCTCATGCCATCATGCCCGTGTCGCGTAGCAAATCACTGCAGAGTATATGCACAATAACCAATAAAAAACAACTAGTCAAAATCACACGAATCTTCACTGCCAACAATTGGGCGTGACATTCGCAACAGGAATCATTCAAATCCAACGCGACATTGAACGCAACCCCTAAAATATCCGAGCAATACTTCTTCTGGTGGTATGTAGGCCTCTGCCTCCCAAAGAAAAGAAAAGAAAAGAAAAACTACGCAGGGGTGATAACACCACAAGCATGGATTAAGGAAACGGAGACGTTGCTGTCGGACAGCGAAGTACTCACGCTACCAGGCGGATTCAAACCTGGCCTCCCAACCACCTGTTCTCCATCATTTCAAGCCCTTCCCTTATTTTATCATTCTTCAGCAGCCCTTTTGTTTAGCTAGGTGTGACTAAAGGCTTTTTCCAAGCTTCCGCTCAGATGCCCCCTGAGGCATATACAGCGATGCTACCTTGATTTTTCATGGCTCTGCATCCATTAGGTGATGCAGGATACAAAACAGCATACTAATCCATGCTATGGGTTGAATTCAGAACTGTATTCCTATATGTAATCGTTACATTTGCTTGTCCCACCCTCTTGTGCATGCAGGACTGCGTAGTGAAAGCGAGGGACCTGCAAACAATGAAGCATACCTGCAATGCAAAGAGCAGACCTAAGGATTGATAATTTAGGCGTGGTTAGAGTTTAGGTCTGCACATAGGCAGCATCAGTACACACGGCAGACTCTAAGCAGTACAAGCAAAATTGAAGGATTTGAAATTATACTATAGGACACCTAGTATGTTAGTATGTTACCTGCCCTTAGTAAGCTACCTGCCCTTAGCACTGAAAAGACTCCAGGCCTTGAAAAAGTAAGAAAGCTAGCGACCACCTTCATTAAACCCAATAAGCAAGACCCTCAAGATAAATTAATTACCCTGGACCGACCTCACAGCTCTGAAAAGGCAACCCAACACAGCTCCAGCCCATACATGACCCGTAAAATACAAGTTGGCGGAACTGGACCTACACTGATGGCAGTCTTAAAAGCACGAAGAAGGGCAAGACACAGGATCGAGTGTCTACCACCCTTGTGCCATGTGCCTGTAGTGAAAGGACGGTTCTACGAGGCTCGCTCCTTGACCTTCACCTCCACCTGCTTTCGAGAGAGTCTTTGGAGGAGTGACTTCAGAGGAATGGATCAGTGTATTTTTCCAGAGGGGGTCAACAGAGCAAATGTCCAAATGTGTGCCCTTTTTGCACTCGGAAGCCAGCCATCCACTGCCCCTTTATCCAATTGGTGTCATTTTTGCTTTAAATTGAAGCTGGCATTATGAGTTACACGAGGATATGCTTGGATTCATGTGGGTCGCTCTGTGTGCAGATTGGCAGGGCTGATAATTGATATGCTTCATTTGCATTTTCTGAAGGGCACGTTAGGTGTGAAGCAATCTACCACTAATTGGGCTGTACTCCGAGAATGTGGACATGAACCGTTGCAATTCTACTGGTTTCGGTCAGCTGTCAAGCTTTTCAATAGTATGCTTAATACCAATACCAATATTGACATTTTGCGGAGGGTTGTCCAGGCTGATCTCAATTTACAGCCTCGTTCAAGTGCCTGCTGGACAGCTTAATTGCTGAGCGCTTTTCAGGGACTGCGTGGGTGTGAGTTGTATGAACGAGCTGTTCAAACTGGGCATGCTATTACCATGCAAGAGTTTACTGCAGATTTGAAGCATAGGATGAGAGGTGTTTGGAGAGACGCTGATGAGTTGGTGGACCCCAACACGCACAACAACAAACTGGCCACCTATCATTCTTGGTTTGCCATCCCTTTTTTTAGAAATGAGCGTATGCCGATTAATGTACCAAGGTATCTCCATCTTGATCTGTCCAAACATGTTATGCGCAATATAAGTAGATTACGCTTGCGTGCGCATACTTTGAAAGTTGAGGCAGCAGCGTGGCTTGAAGATAATTCTTGCGTATGTGACCAATGTCCTGGTGAAGATGAACATGTTCAGAACGAGGTGCATGCTCTTTTAATTTGCCAAGACCATCGAGTTTGTGAGCTGAGGAAACACTTTTCCTTTCTGTTTTCACC
>Ga0307947_1000902_pt1:0-2500 | contig 22590 bp, 26 predicted proteins | sample OrgLakmetagen232_FD_201840 | JGI IMG/M metagenome (GOLD analysis project Ga0307947, IMG submission 201840) | Saline water microbial communities from Organic Lake, Antarctica - #232 | ecosystem: Environmental > Aquatic > Non-marine Saline and Alkaline > Saline | place: Antarctica: Organic...
CTTTGTCAGGCGCCACCTCGCCAGAAATCTTGTCACCGTCAATGAGAGTGTACACACCGCCTCGATACATAGCCATCACGGTCTGTAGAAGGTGTTGAGGAGTCCCAATGTTTTGTAAGTGATCCCTTAGCCAAGGTCTCTGAACGTTGTCGTAGGCAGCAAGCAGAGAATAGAATTGAATTGCAAAGTAAGACCCGTATATGTCTGATTAAATTATTGTAACAACAAAGGATATGACTCATCAAGGTACCAAGCTAGCTTATCGGATAAATTTGTTGGCCACTGGTCCAGGGAGTCCCTCTCGGACAAAGGCAATGACCTGCACTTACACAGCCGTGGCAATCCTCTATCTCTCTCTTCAATTCTCTGCTTCTAGCTTTTCCCAACATGTTTGGCACTTTTTGATGGCTGGCTTTGTCCGATTTTCTCTTTATCTCCAGCCAACATGTTTGTTGTTGCAAGCACACTTGACGTATAGCTACTGCACCACTGTGTATAAGTGGGAAATTTAACCACTAATTTGGATGAACACTGCTGTATCATTTACTAAGCTAGTTAATACTGCAAATGAAAGACCAAAAATGCTATCTCCGATGAATTGGCTCCTTCAGCTGAATGAACGAGACACTCTGAACTCTAACCTGAGCCTAAAAGCGATCAAATGACACAAAGTGTCGCTGCACAAATGAGGCGTACCTTGTTGTTCGTTGGAAATTGCTCCTTAACAGCTAGCATAGATCTGACGTTCGAAGTGTGTGCACTTATCTTTGTGCATATCTTTGACCATAGTTTCTGTCTTACTGGCAAGAAATGGTGTTCAAGTGATATCCTGTTAAGCAAACCAATTACGCACAAAGCGAGCAGGCATAAAATACAGGGAGAGTGCAAAAAATAAAATATGCAGGCATTAATATGCAAACACTGAGTAAAGAAGATCTGGGCAGCACTATGACAAAAAAGGAATGTGCAGACGTAAATTTCACCAAATGGTGTAATTTTTGTGCAACTCAGGGCGACTCGTTAAATTAAGGAAAGAAGACATTCTGCACCTCCTGCCTCTACTAAGCAAGGCATTATGTTGGTTTTTATACAAGAAGCACATGCTTGTGGTTAAGCTTCACATGCTGGTGTAGTCTCGGTGGTCATGCTCCATTAAACTGCGTGATGAACGGGATGTATGTGATGTGTAGTGATGTAAAGGTGTCATATGTGCAATCCATTGTAACCTCTTTGTGTATGAGCTGATAAGGCTGTGCTTGCCTGTTGAAGTCAATCACAAGCATCAAGCAGGATACGTTCCAGGGTAGATCACGCAATTACACACAACTCTGTCGTTTAGCAGCAGCAGGCAGAGCGAGCTCAGACACAGGCACGCAATCTGTCTAAATTATAACATGTGAACTTGTCAATTGCAAAGCTCGCTTCTTTCATACCCCCCTTTAATTGATGCATGAAGAAGAACACCTCTTTGCTACCGTAACATACGTTGTGTATAATCTTAAAAGCATGGCCTCGTATCCTAGCAACTTAGATATATTGTGCATACTTTAGCAAATTGAAGTGGTCTGTTACAGGACAAAGCTACCCGGGCCTTATGCATCAGTGTGCTCCTCACCTGCGCGAGTGCTTCACAATTGCACGTCCAACCGCGTTAATCCAGTCCTCCTTATCCTGTGGCGTGGGCACAGCATGCATTTTACAATTTGGTGAGCAGCCTCCCTCTGCTGAACTAAGAGGACCCTGAATTGTGCACACTTCCAAACAAGGCGCATGCAAAAGCGTGAGCCGACGAAGAAAAAACTGTTTTATCAAGTGCTTCAGACAAGTACATGATGCGGCCATGTTGAGGAGATTAGGGATAGAAACTGGACCCAAAACATAACACAACATGGTGGCAAAAATACTTTTGAGACAGAAAATTACGCTATTATAACACTGACCACAGTCATGAGTCGATCCCTTTCAAACTGTCACCTCAAATTCCGAAATACCTCAAGCATGATGAGTCATTTGTGATGCATCCTTTGCTGGAGATCAAGATATAAAATGGACAACAAAAGTACCCACGTGTCTGACTGCAAAAGCAATTCAATACAACGGCAGGGCAGAAGGGCCCGCGCTTTAACGATTGTGCTCACCTTCTCGTTTTCAGCAATGAAAAACATGCTCTCGGTGTGTGTGGAGATCTCAAAGGCAAAAGGCTGGTTGATTGTGTCCTCTGCCCCCTTGATAGACAAGCACTTGTTGACCTGGTCAAAGCATCAGCATAAATTTGTGTTTCGCATTTAGCTCAAGTCTCCTGGAATTTAGCAAAAATATCAATGTTCATTATCAAATTCAGCAATAAGCCAGCCCCTTTTTCTGACCAGGCGAGGCGATGACTTTGCTGAAGCATACTTTTCTAACTACTGCAGCTCAAGATTTTTCTCGGCCCTACAAAATTCCAGGGACCAAAATTATTCACTAGCAATATCAGTCTCACACTCACTGACGCATGCAC
>Ga0307947_1000902_pt1:5000-22590 | contig 22590 bp, 26 predicted proteins | sample OrgLakmetagen232_FD_201840 | JGI IMG/M metagenome (GOLD analysis project Ga0307947, IMG submission 201840) | Saline water microbial communities from Organic Lake, Antarctica - #232 | ecosystem: Environmental > Aquatic > Non-marine Saline and Alkaline > Saline | place: Antarctica...
TTGCATGTCAGGGTGAGGTGCAGCGGAGCAGCAGCAGTGGCACGACCAGCACCACCTACACCCACCCCCACCAGCTTCATCATAACCTGCGGAAGGGAAGCAGGAGCAGCAGCGCGCAAGGGCGGAGGCTGAGCATGAGCAGGGATTGGCCCCTATTAGAGAGCGAGAACGAGAGCAATGGGGGGGGGGTACAAGGGATGGGGGGAGGAGAGGAGGGTCAGACAGGTGAGGTCAAGGATCGTGAGAAGATGTAGAATTACCGTATAATTTAAGGAGTGGCTCCTTTTTCAGCAGGAGAGAGAGAGGAGGGGGGAGCATACACGAGAACGTTTGGGTGGGACACGGGAAGTGAATGGGCAGAATGGAGTGCAGACCCATTTTAGAGGGCGCACTTTTTTTTGTGAACAGCACACAGCACGCTGTTGTCAGGTTGCCACACAGGTCGCACCAATTCCTATTCAGATCCAGGGGTGGACGATTATGGCAAAGGGCACAGCTGCAGCTTACCACGAAAACGCTAAGCATCCTTATTGATTTTGTTCCCTTTACTAGTGTAGAGTGCATTTTCATATTGTCATTTGTCATATACGTACATCGTAATTGCAAGGAGTCCCGATCAGTATACCTGCTATGCAACAAAACACACACTAAACAAAAACGCACACACACATTCGTGCGCAGAGGCACAGCAGGGGTCGCTCTACGATCCAGAGCAGCAACAGCACCACCACCACCACCACCACCATTACCACCAAGATGAACTGCAGCAACGGCAGGAGCAGCAGCAGCAGCAGCAGCAGTGGCTGCAGCCAGAGGAGCATGAAAAAGAGTCGTCAGCAACATTGTGCCAGCTGTCCTTAGGACACAAAGAAGCAGGGGCCACCAGACTACCCACACCACTTCAGCCTTTGCAGCAGCCACAGCAACAGCGGCAGCAGGTTTTGCAACAGCAGCCACAGCAGCCACAGCTACAGCCGCAGCCACCGCAGCCACCGCAGCAACAGCAGCAGCCATTAGAACCCACTGTCCCTCCTGTATTAGTGCCTAAGGTGCGTGGGCGTACGTATGTGTGTGTGACTTTGTATGAGTGTGCGCGTGTGTAAAGTTGCCTCTTGGCAAATCTGTCATACCTTTCCTGCTTCATGGAGCATAGAACAGTAGCAGTGGGTATTCGACTGTGTATGGAGTCATGTGTTATGTGTAGGGTTGGCCAGAACCATACGAGTATTTATACAAGGTATATACACGTACCTTGTATTACTTTCTTAGTTTTCCAAACAGGATTTATTACGGTATACGGTATCTATGTACGGATAAATATACATGTACAGAAATCCCATGTACGGTCCTAGCCAACCCTACTTATGTGTTGTCGGTTTGTTGTTGTGCTGTATCAAAAATATGTGCATGGTCTAGGCAAAGCATCCTTCATCTAATGCCGAGGAATCTATGGATAGCAGTACTTTTGTGCCTTTGTAAAGCATCCTCCACAACATAGGGTGTACCGTCAAAATCTATCCAGCGGTATATTTTTGTCAAACTCTGTGTTTGTATATGTGTGTATGTGTATGAGTTTGTGTGTGACAACAAGGAAGCACTCCTTGTCAGCACAAATTCACATGGCCACCCACAAATGGACAAACACACACAGGCCCGCACGCACAAATGCACGCGCACACACACATACACACAAACACTCACACAACCACATACACAAGCACGCAAACACGCACACACACACAAATGTGCATGCGTACGCACAAACACACATACGAACAGGCTAAACCTGCCGAGCCCCCCCCACCTCTGCCGTTGCCTGGCTTGCAACACGGACCAGAGGTGGATCCTTTGCAGCCCTTTTGGTCCTACTTGTCCGCTGAGACACACCCTGCCGAGAAGCTGCCATGTACAGATATGGTGTGGGGCCAGACGGAGCGGGACAGAGTGTGAGTAGATACGCGCGTGTTCTTTGTGTGTGTTTCCACGTGATTGCATGTTTTTCTGTGTTATCGCAAGTGATCGCCGCATCTGAGATTTTGTGGCTGCCATGCAGGAATTTGTTTGGTTTTTAGGCACACATACTCTAGGCACGCAGTCATGGTGCAGAAAGTTGCACAAGGTATCCTCACTCCTCTTCTGACCGTGTCATTTGTGGTGGTCAGAGCTGAGCATGGGGCGGGCAGATGCAAGTGAAGGAAAGGACGGTAGACGGCAGTGCATCTGCCGTGCACAGATGTGTTGTGGGTGTGCACGGATGTGTTGTGGGTGGGCCGGAGCAAGGCAGACTTGTGTAGTGAAGTCAGCTAGGTCGATAATCTGTCTGTGCACAGAATGTAGTCTGGGTCCAGAATGCTGGGTTGTGCTGTCAGCTGGGGCAGAATGGGAGCAAAGGCTGAGATGATGTGGGCCAGCCTGGTTTGGGAACAAACAGACAGACACAGAGAATGTGCCTGCTTTTGGGTATGGAGGCAGAAGCTGCAAGCGAACGCTCCGAGTGTGAATGCCTCAAGTGGCTTTTGAGTCCCCTTTTGTTTCAACAACCTTGGTACTCCCCTTTTGACAAACAACTGAATGTTCCGGTAGCTGTATCCTATTGCAAGCCATGTTCGTGTGTGTACAGGTACAACTTCCTGATGTATGTGCCCTACCAGTTGGAGCGCCTCATCCAGTTTGGCACCCTGCTGTGTTTGGACTCCTTCCTGGCTATCATGACCATCATGCCCTACCGTGCAGTGGTGGCCCTCATTGCGATCTGCAGGGGTGCCTTCAGTGGGTGAGTGGGGAAGGGCCGCTGTGCGTTAAATGGGAATTGCATTTGATGAGTGCTCATCGCAGTGGTGACCACGCGATTGGTTTGCAGGGTTGTTTGAGGGAGTGAGTGGTAATTATTGGGTTTGAGAAGGATGACGCTGCTTGCAAGGGGCAGCCCATCGGGCACTGCTAAGGTGTTGGTTCATTCGTTTTTCAGTGCTAGATCTAGAATGCTTGCAACACGAGCACAGTAGTCCGTAGAGTAAAGGTGCTTTAACCCCAGAGCTGTGCAGCCAGTATTCACCGCTCTCCACGCAAATGCTGTCACGTCACCAAGTGAGGCTTTCCTTTGTCGTCAGGGAGGCGCACTGCATGTGCTTCGTCACTGCTGCACACAGCCAAGGAGTCACAGCGCACGCACAAAGCGTACATGGCTCGAATCATGTATGGCATGACCTTGAAATGACGAGGTGGGAGTAGTGATGAGGATTAGCAGTATCATTGTTCGTCAATGCTGTCACGTATTGCCAAAATTTCAAGCGTTGCTATCGTCGCATGAGCGCAGCAGTGCAGTGCACTCGCAGGCTTGGCCAGGTGCATATAGCAGTGTTGCACTGCGTGTTTTCATTGCAAGAATGCCCTGTAGGTACGTATCAAGGGACGGTAAGGAACTGCAGCTTAGTGCAAGGTTTGGCATAATTATATAATATTGTATTTGAGGGTGCCACCTGTGCAGTCCATGCGCTTCATGTGAGAGCAACTGCAGCCGTAGCTGGCAGGCCTGTGTGCCACGCTTGCTTGTAACACATTTGTTCTGCTCCTTTGCATTGCAAATTGCAACACCCTGGTGTAATCTAGACTGCCAACAACCATATACCATTGCTTCACCTCACAAGCCTGGCATCTCGCAACACATTTGCAGGCCTGGCAACAGAGCCAGCAATAGCATAGAGCCATCGACTTCAGGGCCTACGTCTCGAAGGTCATGGATTGGGGGAAGTCAGGTACAAGCGTGCTTGTTTGTGTGTTTGTATGTGTGCATGTGTGTGCGCGTGTGTTGTGAGCACGGTGTACAGATATGCTTTTATTTAAGTTTCTGCTTTGGTATTTGGGGATGGATTAATCAGGCGTTGCGTTTAGTGGGAATCAGTTTGAATTTCGAATGATGATGCTTGGAAAGAAAAGAGGAACAAAGATTAATTACAATATTGCGCTCTGCCACGGATTTCAATGGACTTCATCTTGGTCAGCGCAAAAATACTGTCACTGTAGCTTGTACGCATTGAGCTTGCAGCACACACTTGTGATTTGTACACATGCTCACACACAGTACCAGTACACAGGCATACATCCATATACACACATACACACACAAACACTCACATTCACACATACACGCAAATGTTGCAGTTGTACGACATTGTGTGTATGCTAATTTTGCTGGGCTCCTCTGCCATTTTAAGGGCCATCAGGCCTGGTTTCATCTACTACTGGCTCAAGGTAGGCTTGGTTGTGTGCCTCTGTGTTAGTAAGTAATGTGGACGCGTCTGTTTTGTGTATGTAGATGGTGGTTGATGTGATAACGCGTGTATGTGAGTGTAAATTCTGCAAGTGCATACACACTCTTCTTTAGATGTGCACAATTCAGAACGTGCACGCTGCCGGTCAATCTTTTCAAAATCGATATGGTAGTACCACTTCTGGGAGTGCGATAAACACTTGTTTGAATAAAAATGTAGCCAATTAGGTTCAGGCTGCCCCCTGTATGTTGGCAAGCTTAGTTCTAAAAATGAACCCCGTACCTTCAGGATATCACGTCAGAGTTCTTGAAGATGAGCGTGCTGTCGAGCGCCTTTGAAATTGCTGACAAGGTGCGAGTTGCTCTGAATGGTTAAATTTTTTGCAACAGGTAACAGCTCTTAGTCAGGAGGTGGCGGCTGTGTCAGCAGGAGAAGTGGAAAATGCATGTTTCTTCAAAAATCAGCAGCCTAAAAGGCTGATCAAGTGCCGCTTTGCAGCCTTTTTTAGCATTGCAATCTTCTCAGTGGTCTCTTTTGTGTCGCCCCCAACTCTTGTTAAGTGCTCTGTAAATTTTGAGTTGGCAGTGACTTTATTGTAGGAAAAGGTCAAATTCCAAGTATGTCCGATGTGATTTCTGTTCAGACATGAAAACTAAAGCAAGGCAGCAAATTGTGTCAACCCCCTGATTTATAGTGCTTATTGCTGCCTCTCGTGCGTGTGCCATGCGGATTTTAAGCTGCATGTGTTTGAGGCTCATTCTGGTATGCCTATCATTGGTTCCGACCATTCCCTGACTCCCTTGCATCCTCTCACGCAGATGCTTTGTAACTTTGGGCTGGATGTGCTTGAAGCTCTTTCCGGCACATGCACCCTGTGGGTGGTCGGCCGCAAAGGCACCATCCCTTTGATTGCCGATGCACTTGTGGCCTTCATGATTGTGCTGCTACATGCCATCGTCCTCATGTGCCAGGTTTGTGTGTATGTGTGAGGGTGTATGCTTTGCGTGTTTGTGTGTTTGTGTGTGTGTGAGAGAGAGTGTGTGTGTGGTATGTCTATGTGTGCATCTGAATGTTATTTGATGTGTGTGATTGCCTTGATTGTTGATGCGTGTGTGGATTTCCCTGGTGTGCTGCTGCATGCCATCGTCCTTGTGTGGCCCAAACCGTATATACAGAAATACGGCGCATTTTTATATGCCGCATATGATATGGTACCGTATGTGACTATTTCCCACCGTATCCGGACCGTATGACCGTACTGGGTTTTGACCAACTGTATATTTACAGTTTAGACTGTAGATACACTGTATGGACCGTATTTGCAGGTGGTGCACCCCAAAGACTCGGGTTCGGTTCCCAACAACAGCAGTTTTTTTGCTCTTTTAGGTCAATTTTTATTCTCTCGCCTCTTGTTAATTGGGCACTTGCTTTGCTTCCTACCTTCTATAATTGCATGTTTTTTGGAATAGTTGTATTGGTGGTTATGGTTGTTGAATCTTTCTTTGCACTGAAAAAGGCCATTTTGGGGTCATTTGGCTTGAAGTAGGCCTAGCTTCCTAACCATTCATTTTTTGGGTATAAAGATTGGGTCATGCGTGCTCAGCTCTCAAAAGGAATTCTCTATGAATTAATTTTGAGTGAATCCATTTCCCCTCATATACGGTATATACGTTAATATACAGCGCACATACAGTACATGGAAATCCCATGTACGGTTTGGGCCAACCCTGGCACGTAAGATACATCAAGATTCCTTAATTTGTTTTCATGCAGGGTCTGGTGCTAGCGGTGGCCCTGAACAGCAAAAAGAACGGCCTGCTTGCTCTTCTTATTGCTAACAACTTTGTGGAGATCAAAGGAGCGGTGAGACGAGGCTGAGATTGAGATGCTACTCATATCTCGCACCTGTAGAGTGTCATTGAAACGATGACTTGTGGCCACCCCCTCCCTTGCGTAAAAACGCACATCAACACAAACTCAAAAAGGGCTCTCAACAGCAAAGTGTGCGTTTGACAAAGCATCCAGACCTCCCACACCATTGCATTGTGGTATCAACAAGACCGTGGCATCTGAGGCACTCCCTACAGCGTGCTTCTCTTGCAATGAAGGATATAGATCCCCTTCAACACGCTTGTGTCTGCCTTGCAAGACCTACTCATTCTCACTGTTGCATACACTAACCCACTAGTTTCTACCGATCTCTTGCTCGAGTTATCTTCATTCTGCCAATGCTTTGGCTCTGATTCTGAACTTCAGATCAATCGCTGGTCCTTATTGGCATGACCTTCTACTGTACTCTACCTTCTACCATATTGCACCCAGTTTCTGCTTGTTTGTATGACTTCCATCCTGTCTGTGCTCTTATTCTGCATGGACAGGTGTTCAAACGCTGGGACGTGCCCAGGATTTGGGGGCTCGTGTGCATGGTGAGAAAAAAGCAGAAAAATTGCACAGATCATACTGGGAAAAGCAAGCCCCCCTTTCAGGCAAGAAAATCCATGCCCCCATTCAAGCACAGATAAGGGTGCCCATACACAGCTTATTACCACAATAAACACCAAAACGAAAGAAAAACACAAGCAAGGAGGGCAAACATGATAATCGTCTGGGCTTCCATACTTTGGTCCCTGACCTGATCCCTCATGCTGCAATCCCTTGTGTGCAGCACCTCTGTAACATTTGCATCAGCAAAAGAAGAGGGCCTTCAGCTGTACCGATTCTTATGTATGTAATATATATAATATATACAATGCACCAGGAAACAGCGCTGAACATCCATCCCAAAATGTGTGCCCAAACCTAGCAGGTTCTTGTGTTTTGCGCTCCTTATTTTTAGATCTGTGTACAAAAGTTGCGGAGCACCCACATTAGCACACACAGCACTCAGCAACTATTTAGCCATTCAAGTGTAAATGGATATGCATTGCACGTACAGACTGTTTGGTTCCTGTTGTAATTTGTATATGATGTGACATAGAGCGCACGCGCAGCAACCTCTCGACCGTCCAGTTGTGTATGAAAGACACAAACCACCTCGTTTTTGCGTTGCTTGCACACAGGACATCGTGGAGCGCTTGCACTTAGTGGCCATCCTGATTTTCGTGGTTATAGAGGACATGGACTCCAGCGGCACCTGGGTGCCTAGCAACAACATCCTGAGGGAGAGCTTCAAGATTTTGGGGTCTGAGGTGGGTACAAGAATACAAGCGTGTTGCGTGTTGCTATATGTGCTAGCATGTATACTGTATACGTTTGTAAGTGAATGACAAGCATGAATAACCTTAATTTTACTTTGAGACAAACTTAAGGGCATTTTGTTTCAAAACCTGACAAAGACATCACGGGCCTTGACTTGGGTGCTTGGCAACAACGCTGTAGGATGAAGTGTAAAGCGAGCTCCAGAACTTTGAGGTTAGTGGTAGTGGTTGGTGCAATATGGATTGCAGGGTTGCCTTGCATGCACCACGGCGATTTAAAGTATGCACCACATCATCATTGCACCACATCATCATTACACCACATCATCATTACACCACATCATCATTACACCACATCATCATTACACCACATCACCACGACCACCGCTTCCGCCACCACCACCACCACGCCACTGGAGCCATCAAAGACCTTGTCAAAACAAAAAAGATCGTTTAGATTGTAGAAAGGGTTTCTGGGACAGTTTCGTGTGATCCACACAACTCCCTTTCTAGGTGCCAAGTGGAGTTTTTTAGTCGTAAAATCAGTCCCAGCCTGGAAGCAGAGATTCAATTTTGGTGCGCTTGTCTTAATCAGTACCAGCCCTGATTCTAACTTGGAGGGCTTTTAAAACTTACGCGCAGGTCATCATAGACATCCTCAAGCACGCCATGCTGGGGAAATTTAATGATGTACGTCCTGGACTGTATCGGGAATACATGAAGGTGTGTGATCACAGCAAGGCTGGTGTTGTGGCTCGTGTGTGATGTGTATGTCAAGGAGAGGCCAGTGTGTGATGTGTGATGTGTGGTGTGTGATGTGTATGTGAAGGAGAGGCCAGCCAAAGTTCTTCATGATGCTGTGTGCTTGAGCTAAAGCTCTGCATGATGCTGTGGGCTTGGGCCAAAGCTATTAATGATGCTGTATGCTTGATTTGCAAATGCTCCAGCCTGAACTACCATAGCCACTCCGTCTACCTTTATGCTGCATTGGATCTGTGTGACAAAGCCTGCCAAATGCCTGCTCACAGTCACAAACCCTGCACTTGTTTTGTTTCTAAATCAAAAGCAACAAACATAGCTCAAGGTCTGTGCTCAGGACGCCGGCACCAGGTGCCCAAGCTTCCAACTTCTGGAAACCGTTCCTGCGCTGTGCTTTTATGCCGTGCAGGATCTGTGCGACAAAGCTGCCAGCGCACAGTCGCACACCCTGCACAAGCTGCTGGGGTTCCACCACTTAGCACCTGGTTGCCTTGTGCTGCGCACGCTGACCACGCTGTTCTGGATCAACCTGGAGACGTGGGATGCCTACCAGGTGAGTGTGTGCTTAAATGTGGATGTATTGTAATTCAAGAGTTTATGGGAAAAAGATGTGTATGTGTGTTTGAATGCAGACACCTTCTAATTCAAGAGTGTATGAGGAAATTATGCGCAGGCAGTGGAAACTATTCCTTGCATAGAGAGACCACTTTGGTACATAGCATTTTGTACCTTGACCACAGAGAAATGAGGGGAGATTGATGGGATTTAAGGGGGGTGCAGGCCATGAATGACAGTCTCACAGTCGCTGCACATGGAAGCATACAGATTGATGTCTTCAACTACCACACACCACACACACACACATACACACACACACAACACACACACGCACGCACGCACACACACACACACGCACACACCACAACAGTGTCAAATAAATATTTTACTGATTCAGGTCACTTTCCGCATTTGTGTGACCCTTGCGATCTGGCTTGGGCTGCTGGTGGCTAAGCCAATTATGGGGTACACACTGAAGATGGTGGCACACAGGTGGGGCTTGCTGGTGGGGCTTGCTGTGGTGGGTGGGACCTACTGGGGTTTGCTGGTGGGGTGATTGCTGTGGTAGGGTGGGGTACACGCTGAAGGTGGCGGCACACAGGTGTGGGTTGAAGACGCAGCACAGGTGTGGTGTCTTCAAAAGACACAGCAATAGTCATACTATGATACCACAAGCCTCTCCTCTCTTTTCAATTTAGTAGAGCATGACCACAAAGCCCAATCCTGGCAAGTATATTGAAAATGCAAAAATGCCAACCTCATTTGTTTTGCTATTGGTAAATTGCGCCCAGCTGTGCAGCACGACCTCAGGCTCTTACAATGCTATGCATGCATTGCGTCTTTGTGGCAGCAGATTGCATCGAGAGCAACTCCTCTAAAGTCACGTTCTGAATGTGAACATTTTTGTATATTGCGTAAAAACGCACACACGTATAGTTGGCATAAGCCATTTATATAAGGTGTATGTACGGTATTTTTAGCACGGAAATGTTGGTCAGAACCACGTATATACGGTTCTGGCCAACCCTAGACACACGTGTCCTCCTCCCAGTTGCCACTTAATCCACCCTGCTCTCCTGGTCATATGTCTGTGCTTTTTGTCTGTCTCTGTCTCTCTCTGTCGCTGTCTCTGTCTGTCTCAGTGCTTCTCTATCTGTCTTTCTCTGTCTCCGTCTCCGTCTCCGTCTCTGTATCTATCTCTGTCTATTTGTTTCGATGCCTCTGTCTCAGTGTCTGTGCATCTTTCTGCTAACACTTCGCCCACGCCCCAATGATCACTCTAATCCCTACACCGCAAGTTATGTTCTGTACTACACCAAGCGCTCCAACACACTATCAAAGTTGTGCTAACACTTCACGCACACACCAATCATTTTCCCTTTGACCTCCCATAACTCAAGGTATGTCCGGTACTACACCAAGCGCTACAACACCAAGGGCAGGGACCATTCGACCCGCACAAGCCTCGTGAGCGCACGCCCCAGTGTGGTAGGCCTACCAACACCGGGCCAAGGGTCATGGTCCAAGTGGCGGGCCATCTTATCAGGCATGTGGATGACTGCAGCATTTGAGCGAAATTGCTCTGGAGCAGGGTGTAAAGTATGATGATATTTGAAAGACGTTTTTGGGGCCTAAGAGCCCTAGTCTAAATGGCACTGAAATACAAAAAAATCTAAGTTGGCGATGCGACTGATACAGGTGCCACTTATTAAAATGGTGTTGCCACATTTGTCACATCTCTGCAGGCCTTTCCAGCATATTGTGGAGCTAAGGGTCTGTACTAAAGCTTGCAACTCTTAGTAGCGACTGTTTGGTGTAGACTGCATTGCCCCCCTTCAAAAACGAACATTCTCTATCTGAAAACGTCCATTGGCAGTACCCTTCTTACCCTTTTCACTGTCTTTTCCGGCTATCGCAGGCATTAATCATGCTTGCATTTTTGCTGCTGGTAGTAATAATCAGCCATATGTACTGTTTTGTTATTTTCAGGCAAACGGAGCATACGAAGATCCTCAGGCGTAGTTTCCAGCCCTACTGCTGCTAATGGAGGAGCGCAAAATGAGATTTTGTTGCCAGCCTCACAGCAGCAGCAGCAGCAGCAGCAGCAGCAGCAGCAGCAACAGCCTTTACTGCAGCAGCCACTGCATGCAAAAGACGAGTAGGCTTGCAGCATGATGCAGGTACTTATCTAAGACGTCATTTGGGTTCTTGACTTTTAGGTGCAGCATAAACTAACTAGCCAGCACTGCAAATGTGCTACACCTTTTAGGTGGCCTCAGGTTCACAGGATCGCATCACGCTCAGCACCTCGCAACCGCCACAGCTCTTTGCGTCTGATGTTGAACAGGTCTTGCAGCTCTAAGGTTGTGGCTGATGGGATGTTGCCTGGTGCGGGCACCTACAAAGTCCTGGCTGTGTTATGCCTCAGGGATAGGTGACCAGTGTGATTCAATGTGGGGAACGGATCTCACTGCCTGCGTAGTTTATCTTTCTGGTTACCTATGTTGAAGTGTTTAGAAATAATGCTTCTACACTTGTGTATTATTTGTTATTTTGCTGCTTGAATTGATCTCATCCTGTTCAGGTCAACAGGTGTTAATCGTTTTTCAATAAAGTTTTCGTCAAAAACACGCTTTTATGATTTAATGATAGCTTCCGGAGTTGTGGGTATGGATCCTTTTGCATACCTCCCTTCTGGTCCTCGTGTGTGGCCTGTGACTTCATTTTGGCGGTGAGGAGCTTTTAGTAGTACTGTTATTTCAGTGATTCTTCCCTTAATCACGCTGAATGCATTGACAAAACCAGCGCAGCCTGTTCTCATTTTTCTTATTATATGCCGTAGATTGCGCTGCACCCTGAAAGCTTCCTTTAGCTTGCTATTTGTCTCATATCATGCGAAAGATTTCACCTTCCGCTAGCCTCTGCCTGTATTTATGCGTCCCACGTTTGTTAAATTGCAAACACTCGGGAGGCCCATAACAAAGAGAGAGTGAGCTGTCATGCTAAGTCAGTGGCATGAACAAGCCCCGAGGCCTGAGGTCAGTTCTTGGTTGTTTGGCCAAGCAGATGGCTCTCTCACGCCAATACTCGCTTTTATCCATTTCAAACAGGCATTTGTCCTTACTGTGTAATGCTTGAGCCATCGCCTTTTTCATTTCTCTCGGAAGATAAGGGAGGGAGGAGGCGCATTTCAACCGTGGTTCCGAATTTCACCCGTGGTTTATTTCAATTGTTTCAACCACACTTCAACCGAGGTCTAAAATGTTTGACGTACACCGTACAGGGAGACTTTTGCAAATGTAATGGTTCATGTCTGCAATCCATGCTTAATCTGGAATCATGACTCGTCGTGTCTGAGAGCTTTTGCAACGAAGGCTGCCTTTTTTCTGTAATACTTGCGTCTTCCTGGGAAGAGGAGATGCTGTACATAACTATGTGGCCGAGAAAACCTTAATGTGTCAGCATCAAAACTAGGCAAGCCAGGTTTTCTTTCCAGCTGGGACCGTGTCGCTCAAACATATCTGATGGTAAAATAGTCCCAGTTCAAGAATAGCTCTACAAAAAAAGAATTGCAAAAGTGTGATCACGACATCACGACGAACTTGATTTCACAACCAACTTGACTGCCACAACGTTGGACGTGGATCAGAAAAAGGCTGCTCTCTTACATGAAAAAAAGAAGGCACACTCGATGTCCCTCTCCTCGGGTGTTCACATATTTACGAGCTGCCTTAGCTGGGCGTGTTATTCCCATGCAAGAGCTTGCAGCGTAATTTGAAGCATAGGAGAGAGATGTTTGGAGAGACGCTGAGTTGATGGACCCCAACACGCACGACAACAAACTGGCCACTTATCATTCTTGGTTTGCCATCCCTTTTTCTAGAAATGAGCGTATGCCGACTATTGTACCATGGTATCTTCGTCTTGATCTGTCCAAACATGCTATGCGCAATGTCAGTAGATTGCGCTTGCGTGCGCATACTTTGAAAGTTGAGGCAGCAGCGTGGCTTGAAGATGGTTTTCGCGTATGTGACCAGTGTCCTGGTGAAGATGAACTCGTTCAGAACGAGGTGCATGCTCTTTTAGTTTGCCAAGACCATCGAGTTTGTGAGCTGAGGAAACAGTTTTCCTTTCTGTTTACACCTTTTTTTGAGGACTTTTCAGCAGCCCAACCCTTTTTGCTGCAACAGGTCACCAAATAACTTGTTCTTGATTTCCTTTCTCAGCAGAACACTAGACTTTTCTTTTTCTTTCTGAGCTTATGGATTTTATTTGTGGCTGGCCGAGACCAGTCAGCAGCCGATCAGCTAAACAACCTGCCTGGTTGAAGGTCATCCCCCATTGTAACCATTATTTCTCTTCATCCTGCTTGGCATCAAGTCCTGAGTCCGGCTGTGTCATTCTTACATTCTTACAGCATTTGGAGACAAACGTATTTGGAGAAAGCCAATCTTTTCTAAGCTATAAGGCTCTCAGTTTGTCTAGCAATCCATAGGCCCTAGACACTTCGTATCATAGGGTCCAACTGAACACCTGAGCAGACTTCCACGTTGTCGTCGCAAATAAGGCTGCTACACTGAAAAGCCACCCGAGAATTGACGGAACGCACAGGAAAGCGGATGTGTCGAACTTTTTCCTCAGAGCACAAACAACCGTGTCTTTACACATCAAAAGGGCACGCACTTCATCTTAAATCTGCTCATAAGCACAACGGTCACATAAAAGAGAGCTTTCATGATTTCAAGATGCTGTCATCACCATGAGGGTATGCACCCTGCCCTAAGCCTAAAACGGCTAACATTCCGCAAGACATGTTGGACAGATCCAGGAGCATATGTCTCGGCAAAGGAGGTGCACGCACATTGTGACCAGAAGGTACTGCAAAGAGAGATTGAAAATTTGCCAACTTGCTGTTTGTGCCTTGTAGGTTGAATCCCTCAACATCTCTCCACATTGTCTGCAATTTGTTGTGTTGAAGGCAGAGCACAACAAAGAAGTTGAATTCTAAATGTAGCACACTAGGAAGAATCCATGCTCAAACATAAATTGGCAAAGGCGAATGCACATGCGCGCACCCACACTCTCAAGCACGTGCAAGCATGCCCACACACGCACACAAGCACACTTACACAGAAAATTGCAAACACACACAAAAACATGAAAGAATTTAAAGAAGACGTTAATACGTGGAAAAGCACACAAAAGCCCGAAATAACTTTTAATACCGACTCCTATGAACTATGGCAGCAATGCTTCCTAACATAAGGAGGAACACGTCACAAACTCTCAAACCCCTCGTGACCTCATCATGCGTGCTTACCAAGATGGAGCTACTTTTGCTGAGTATCTTGTCTGGGCATTCTCAAGCCTGTGCACAGCATTTGCGTGAAGCTTATGATGCATCGGCATCCTTGGGGCCTTTGCACCACGGTCATACCATGCTTTTGCCTAAGCATCATCAGGCCTGTGCGCCACGACCACACCCATACTCTGGCCTAAGCTTCACCGGGCCTGTGTGCCAAAGTGACACCCATGCTCTGACCTAAGCTTCACCGGACCAGTGCGCCACAGTGGATGGATGACACCTTCGCTACTGCCTTCGCCCTAAGCATCTTCAGGCCTGTGCACCACCGTCACACCCATGCTCTTGCAAGTGCGCACTATGCTCTTGCAGATGGCCTGCAAACATGTGCACGTGAAGCTGGCAGTTGAGGACGCAAGCCCGTAAAAATGCGCACATGAAAGCTGGAGGCCTGTGTAGCCCCAAAAGCAAAGGTGAGACAGCCACTGCAAGGGGGACGCTGTTATGCATCAAATGGGTCATTGTTAGCACGTGAAAACACAGTACAGGACGTTCTGCAAAAAAAGTATGCACAAAATGCTTGCATATGAACAGTAGCAGCGCAGATCTGGCAGAACATAAAAAACAGCGACCGACAGCTGCTCAGGAGCAGCAAAGACTGGGCAGATGAATCATTTTAGTTTTGTTGCTTGGCTTGCCACGGCAGGCAGGCAAACAGACTTTTGTGTTCACTTCTCCCTGTATGTTATCTCCCTGTATGTTTTTTAACTTGCATTCAATGCAATGAGCCCAGGCACACCCTACAACAAGTAAGACAGCCACGTGTTAGCTGGTAGGGAAATGCCTGATTTGAACACTAGCTTGGGTCTCGGGGCCTAGATTCAAACCTACGCTGCTTCAGCAGTGTGACAAGCAGCAGCAGTTCAGCAAGGAACAACAAACTCACTTGTGCTGTCTACTGCTGACCAGCAATACTGGCTGTGTTACCACAAGAGTGACAGAGTTTTCCAACCTACTCCTGCCCTTTTACCTGCAAATCAAGGTCTGGGGTGTCCTGCTGCTTGAGGCGCGCAATCTCGTAGATGTGCTTTAAGGAGATGGTGGCAGCCACTTCCTGGCCTGGACGATCTGCCCCACGCGCTAAACCTGCATGTGTGACACATAATGTGTGTACGTGCGTTTGCATATGTATGTGTGATAGGTAAGGGTGGGTAATAGGGTGTCTGATTTGCCTGCGAGGCTCGGCGAGCCTCAACGAGGCTCGGCACTCGCTGGAGAGGCGCTAGTTGGCATTACGGTTTAAAACATCACTTTCTCAAATCTGCACGGATTGAGCCGAAACTTTTTCTGTTGCTCGCTTATATATATCAATGAATAGTAACATTGAGACCAGGTGGAAAATATGGGCGTGTGAGGCAGGTAAATTCGGTTAGCAGTTTACCCCCCCCTCCCAAGTGTTGCACACGGTTAGCAGTTACCCCCCCCCAAAGTGTTGCACACCCCGTTACCACCCCGTTACCAACCCCCCCCCCCTTGCACACACTGCCACCACCAGGTTTTACCCTTGTCTTTGCAGCCCTTGATGTGCTGGAACACATCATCAGATGTTGGGGACTGAGTGCCTAGATGACAGCCCCTTCCCCATCCAAGTCCATACACTCAAAAATCCTTTTCATCAGTCTGATATATCTTTGCCTTCATTGAAACTCATTTATTTGATAAAATAGGATTTCTGGGGATTTCTGGGGAGCCCCAGGGGCTGATTCCTCCCAAAAAGTGGACACCCTCGCTGGCCGACGAGTGCCTTCCACACCAGGAAAAAGGCTCGCCGAGGTCATGACCCACCCTTAATGGTAGGTAAATAGGTTTGTGTGTATATGTGTGTGTTTGTGATTGTGTGTGTGTGTGTCTGTGTGTGAAAAGAAAGACCAATGTTCATTCGCACTCGTAAAATCCTAAACAAATTAACTGCTGCAATGCACCTCTTTTATAAAAAGAAGCAATTCTTTCATAGTAAGTTGTGTTTCGAAAAACGTTGCAAAGCACGTCCCCTTCCTCCCTTATTTCTCCAAAAGTAGCCTTTAGAGAAGGGCTGCGCCTCTCTCTCTCTCTCTCTCTCTCTTTCTCTCTCTGTGCTCTTTCTCTCTCTCACCTGTGGCTTTCTTGATCAGCCAGGTAGAGGGGGGAGTCTTAAGGCGCCACTCGTAGCTCTTGTCCCCGTGCACCTGCAGCCGCATGTTTGGAAGTGTGTCCCACCAGCATTGTTCCACCGCATCACCATTCTTCAGGAGGGCACATGATATGCAAAGGAGCATGAACGAGGGCTGGACTGAGTTACACATATCTAATGCGTATGTATTAATCACTGGAGTGCTTAATTGGGAAATACCCATGCACGAGGCCACACATCCATGCATCGCGTCAGGCTACCATCAGCACTGGATGCTGGATGCTGCAAGCGTGGAATAAAAAAGGCAGGCCATGCACTTGGAAAGTGCAGCTCTTCCTTGATTATGCACGCCTGACTCAAAATTATACCATACGTATACTTTTGTAAAACCCATTAACTGTGACACTTTGTGGACGGAACCGGCCACTCATCACATTAACCAGCAAACACGGTTAGCTCTTTTTTCGCAAAGGCACTGCTACTGCTCATTTAAGAATGATGAATGCCCTCACAAACCCTGCCCGAGGTGCCGATACTCTCAGCGACCTCACAAACATCGCACTCCTGATTTATGACACTCACACTCACACTGCAAACAGAGAGTGCTCACCTGGATGTTGACGCGCAGTGGGACGCCTTCCTTGTAGCCTGTTGTCTTTGCATTGAACTCTTTGCAGAACGCCATAATATTCAAACCAGCCTGGCCCAGTGCGGGTCCGACTATGAAATGGGGGGGAAGAGGTTTCAAGAAGATATTAAAGAGGAAGAATGGGTGAATGGGTGTGGAAGTGAGTTCCATGTCACAACGTAAATTGTACGGGAGTGTGCGTGTATATCTGCACACAGTGAGTTCCATGTTACAACGTAAATTGTACGGGAGTGTGCGTGTATGTCTGCACATGTGTGTATTTGCGTGTATGTCTGCTTTTGTAAGCTTGCAGCTTAACAGCGTGCTTGTGCAAACCTCATCACTCAGCACCACTTCGCATGATAACAACATTGTTCAATCTTTCATGGACCCACATGGACCCTGAGCTCTAACTTAATGGCCTTACCAGGAGGTGCAGGCTTTGCAGCAGCAGCATTGATAAGGAGACGGATGGTCGCTACCACACTTTTGCCTGCTGACATCCTTGACCAGTCCCTGTTTGTTTGTGTATGTGTATGAATGTGTGTGTGTGTGTGTTTGTGTGTGTGTGTGTGCGCGTGTGTGCATGTGTGAGTGTGTGTGTGTGTGTGCAAGTGTGTAAGTGTGTGTGTGTGTGTGTGTGTGTGTGTGTGTGTGTGTGTGTGTGTGAATGTGTGTGAATGTGTGTGAGCGCATGTGAGTGTG
>Ga0307947_1000913_pt1 | contig 22474 bp, 22 predicted proteins | sample OrgLakmetagen232_FD_201840 | JGI IMG/M metagenome (GOLD analysis project Ga0307947, IMG submission 201840) | Saline water microbial communities from Organic Lake, Antarctica - #232 | ecosystem: Environmental > Aquatic > Non-marine Saline and Alkaline > Saline | place: Antarctica: Organic Lake...
TGCCGTAGGAGTAGCTGACTTTGCGGACAAATGCCTTGCTCTGTTTGATCACTGACCTTGTCTTTTTTTTCTGGTGTCTTGTTCAGTCTGGCCTCCTTCTCTTCTTGAAGCTGCCTTTTTTTTTGCTTTAGCTCAACTGCCCTCGCTGGCGGATATAGCTGTGTAACCCTTACCCTTACCCTTTGTCTGTTCTTTCACTAGTGCAACTCATCTGTGCGAACTTTCCTGAGTGCCCGGTGTCCTTTCTGTGTGCTTTCTGGAGCTCCTTTCAGGCTTTCTTGTTCCCTTACTTCTGTTTCAAATTGCCCTGGTGCTGGTGCATACTTGCTTGACACGTTTTTTCATGATTTTGTGCTACAAACAGACCCCCATATATCTGGCCGCGGCTACCTAAGGAATTTCAGCCGCCATTTCAGCCGCGTCTTAATGCGGCTGCCTGCAGCCGCATCAGCCGCACTGCAGCCGCGCACAGAAATGTCTGACGCATATCATTGGTATACATATATATGTTTCACATGTCTATATAGGCCCACATGCAAATCCTACATATGGTTTGGTACCTTTCATGAAATTTACAGCGTTTTTATGCACAGCCTAGCAGTCAAGCGTTTTGACTGATGGCTTAATCTGTAAACTCTGTAATGCAATGCTTGTTAAAAGGTTTTGAAAGTACAATTTGTGCAATTAGTCATCATTGCTAGTTAAATACCCTAACTGCTCGCATAATTGGTTGACTGCGTACAACCGGTTAGGTCCATGCTTGTCAATAGCGGCGTTTACAAGCTCCTTTTTGATGAACAATGAATCAGCTCCCGACATCCGAGCCTTTCTTGCCTCTTCAAGCCTGCGGCACGAGCAGTAGTTAGAAAATCATGCACCTTTGCTCTGCACAAATGTCGGGGAAATACCTCAATATGCTGGGTCACACTACTCACAGGATGCATAGGTGGAAGCAAGGAGGAAGAATATATATCTGTTTAACATGCGCTCAACTTTATTAACAACACGTTGAGCGTTGACAGCGATACATGTAATGCTAGTTGCATTGGCAAAAACGAAGAAACCTTGAGCCTATTCCAAAGGTCCACTTACGTGCGCACACCAACCATCGAAATAGCTCCAAAAGGTAAGTCCCCAAGGATGGCGTGTGCTATGTCTGTGCTGAACCCAGGGATAGGGAGACTAAGACCTGCACACAGAACATAATTTAGTGCAGACCCCAAGCAACAAACCTTTTCAAACCATACCTTTAACAACTACACTGTCTTTGCAATTTGAAGTGGTTCAGGGTGTGAGCATGACTTTTGCGACTTCCACAGTAACACGCGCCGGTGCGTTTTAGCCTAAACCTACATCTAATTGGAATTTCAGCGATACGTACTGGAGCCAACAGAGGCAATTGAGCACCGAGGTTTCAGAATTTAAAGACCCACCGACGTTCAGATTGATCCCATAAAAAGCAACCCCGGTCTTTGCTAGTGCATCTACCTCTCTCGAGTTTACCACCTGAGAGCAGGAACCGTTTGCGAGGAAGACGGAAAAGGTATTCATGCACATTTTTTACGTGATGGTATGCACAGGATGACGCATGCAAGTGTCAGAGAGGAGAAACAGTGGCTTGGCAAAGGGTCATCAGGTGAGCAGGTTGAGCTCTAGGTTTAAAATATTTAGGGTGACGGGCAGCACTCACAAAGGAAACAGCAAATTAGTGCTGGTTTGGGGAAGACCGCATACCAAGCTATGATAGAGCCGAGTCGATGAACACCCTTGTTTTCTGCCCCTGCAGTCTGATCCAAATTATATACGCTCAGCGCAGAAGCCATCAAATTGTAGGTTAATTTGCTACTTGCATAAAGCCCCCTGCCCCCAGCTCATGGCCGCACTGGGCGACTTCCTTTCCAAGACAATAACAACAATAATCATATCCTTATAAAATTGGGTGGTGAGAAGCTATCAGATGTGGGCACGTACCTTTCCTTATAAATCGAAATTATAAATGCGGTGAGGAGCTATCAGATGTGGGCAAATAACCTCTCCTTTCCTAAATCATGCCGTGTGGTATTACCGTTGCCAGCGTGGTCTCCCATTTTTAAGTGTGAGAAAGGTAGGTTTGCCGTATTTTCATCACAATTTAAGCCTCACCTCTACGGGACAGTCTAAACCTATTGCTGCGGTGAAGCTGCTCAATACAGCTGTCCCTCTACCGTTGACCTGGTGTATGATTCCCTGTCATAGAGGGTACACACATGTGATCTGAGAGTGAGTGAAACATGAATGATATTGAAAAGTGAATTTTTGTACTTTGCTCAAGATGATTTAAACGAGTGGAAGGGGCAAGTTACCTTTTGACCTACGGACAAACGAGGGGGCAAAAGTAGTGCACAGCAACAAGTTTTTCAATTTGCGCACAACGTTCAGGCAAATCATGGCAGCAAACCACCAGACAGAACCCTTTTTACGTGATACAAGCAATCATGTAAAAGGGGGCAAGCGTCCAAATACCAAGTTACAAATGGAGAGAATATGTGTTGTTACATACAAGCCTTACCAGCACGCCTGCTGCCCCAGTTTGTTTGACCTCCACAACTTGTAGGGGGTGTATCAGCCAGTCGTTGGCAAGCACTGGTACCTGGAAACGTGTTTATGTAGGGATCACATACATATAAGCACATGCACAAGCGCGCAAAAGGCACATGCACAACACGTACGTGAGCACAGGCACAGGCACGACACATGAGGATGGTTTGCTGCGCCTTTGAAAACGTGCCTCTTGATTGACTAATAGCACTTTGCCAGTTGCATTGCTTGCTAGAAGGAAGAAGGCAGCTTCGTGGGAGAGGAATAGAGAAAAAGATGCTGACAATGAGGAGCGAGTATCATAGCAACCCCTTACAGCCATAGTCTTCAGTTCCACAAGCACAGGGCATGCTACTGTTTGCATGGGCGTGTTCAAATAAATCATTCCAGGGGGGCTTAGGCTTGAGCTTGTCCACACTTCTTCATTGACACGCACACACAAACACACACACACAAACACACACATATCCAGGGCTTTCTGCCTTCTGTGCAATGATTACAGGAGATTTTAGTTGTACAGTGGGTAGGGGGCAATTAACAGATCAGGCAGGTACATGGAAGAATGGTTGTTGCACTTCTGTGTTACACGATCTCAAACTTTGTACTTTACAACGTCCGGTCTACGACTAAACAAGATTATAGCTCGTAGGCAGGAAGTAGGGGTGGTAGCAAGGTAGACGGCCACCAATGTCAACATCCTCCCCTACCTGCTTGCCCACAGCCTGAGTCACACAGAAGAGGTCAGAAATGCCTGATGTGGTGTTGCTGCTATCACAGCTCACCACAAGGGCATCCGCTCCAGCCTCTGCACACATAAGTATGCACATACATTTGGGATTACAATCGAGGCTGTGAGGCTTTTTAGCGTTCACGCACAAGGTGCTTCCACCAGCTGCTGCTGCTGCTGCTGTGTGTGTGTATGTGTAATTGTGAGCGTGTATGCAGTATGTGTGCAAAATGTGAAATTGTAGAGGGTCACCTGCGCAAGGTAGTGTGATTTTGCAGCTGATTGTGTGCTTTAAGGGCTGCCGTACTTGTTCTTGCCCAAAGCATCAAGCTCACACACAGCGCCAGCCTGTGCATTCAGGTGTCCTTGTTTGTGCACCATTGGTCGATTACACACAGACATTCTTATGTGCTCACTGATATGAATTTGTAACATCTGACAGGCTCCTCAAGTGCTCGCATGGAGGTGCTTGACCGTTGAATGCACCATCTCACGTTTTGACTGTCCCAAGCAACACCATTAGCACGCACGAGCAGCAGCGGCAGCAGCAGCAGCAGCAGCAGTGATGGTGGATAGAGGAAGAGGAAGCAGTTCTTGAGATGTTGGGCAGTAGCAGAACAGAGAGCAAACTCACATACTCGGCATTCCTGCTTTCCTTTGCCCTTTTATGGTGTCCTCTTTTATTGACATTGTTTGTTCACAGCTTATTGGTGCTGAACAGGGCTGAAGGCCCTGCGGGGTTGATGCAGGAAAGGCAAAAATATACATTCTGAGGGTGCGGGAAGGTGCGGAATTCTACTGTATATTTCTGAAATTTGGGGTGCGGGATGGGTACATTAAGGTACGATATACTGTATGGTATCCTTTACACTGATTGTATCATCAACAACTTCAATTTCCTTGGTGTGAAGAGTGGTTTTTACTGCCCGTGCTGAATTTCTTTTTTCCACCAGGGATGTTTCATACGACGTATTCGTTTAACACGCTGTATCGTATATAACGCGTATTTAACCGTATTGAACAAATCAGGCCGTATAATACAATTCTAATGTTTACCTTTTTAGGCAATCTTCCGCCCAGAAACGACCTCACGCGAGCAAAATTACAATGCCATTATACAATGATTTGAACATTTGAATTATTGAAACAGGACTGGAAAAGTTTTCAGTGATTTTGGGGCGAGTTAGGTCCATTTTGGGTCAAAAATCTGCACTCCCAAAAACTGCTTTAAAACATGATCGTATTATACGCGTATTGCGTATTTAACGCATATTTTACCGTATTGAACGTCCCAAATGACCGTACAAAACATCCCTGCTTTCAACATCTTCTGACACGTTTTGGTACTTGCAGGCTCCAGCCCCATTTAGGATGCTGCCCTTGCTAGCAGACCAGCTACGAAGGGGATCCCCGAACGATGCTGCTGAAAACACGCGCAAGGTGTGGGATGTGAGAGTGTGTGTGAGAGTATATGTGTACATACGTCCAACGTACGGGCACATGATACGTGTGTACATGTGCGTGAGAGGGAAAAGGGGGGACGTAGCTGAAGCAGCCCGCCTTTTTTCTTTAAATGCTGCCTGTGGGATGGTTGCCTACCGAGTCTGGATAAAGGCAGTTGAAACACAGATGTATCGTAAGGGTTTTTGCCATTTATCAGCTTGTTCATGGCCAAAAATTCATAGGTTAAGTATACGCACGCATGTGTAGTAAGGCAATAATCGTAAAGACTAATTCATGACATAGCCATCCTGTTGCGCTGCTGTGCACTCCACGCTCCCTCTGCTTGCCCTTTTTGATCAGCAAAGATCCATTCAATCTACAGGCTGGCAGCATGACCTGTTGTCCCCCCCCCCTCTATAACCTCTCTAATTTCCCTTTTTCTCTGCCTTCATCTTGCCTGGTGCTGACGCGGCTGTTACTGCTATTGGAGCGCTGCCAGTGGGCAATTTCTCAGGCTTAAGGGTTAGCCATACACATGTATACCTACACATTTACTGTTGATGACCTCATGATTGGGAGTCTCCCTGCCAGAATGCCCTTATAAACACTGTGTTTCTGGCCAACCCTGCAAACCTAGAATGATAGGGCTTTCTTGTGCGCCTTGGTTCAGGCCAGCCCTGTGAATCTAAAACCTTTCTTTCTGTATGCTGCGGTTCCAGCCGAACATGGGAGCCTTGCTTGTACGCACACGCTGACGTGCACCACCATTGTGTTTTGGTACTGCCCACCTCCTGCTGCTACGCAGTTTGTGATGGGCGCCATCGAACAGCTGCAGCAGATTTCACGCAGCTTACCTCCAGATACCCTCAAGGCACGGTTTCAGCTGCTAGAGGAGGGAGTGAGGTGGGTGGTGCAAAATTGATAAGGAGAACTGGATGTTCCATTAAAGTAGGGCTGAGGTGGTTGAATAATTGATTTGTGATTTGGGCTATCTACCTGTCTCTATGAGACCACTGCAAAATTTGTCCTCGTTCATTTAAGGCATTGTAAAGCCCAGCACTGAGGCTTCAAATTGCTTTAGCATTTAACCTGTGATGGTTAGTACCTTTCCGATGGTATTGGGAACTGTTTTTACTTGTGCATGATGCAATGCGTGTGTGTGTGTGTGTGTGTGTGTGTGCCTTTTAAGCATTGAGCATGCGCTAAGCTAGTACTAGAGTGGGTACCCAGGACATACGACGTGCACATGCACATATTCGTGATTGGACACAAAAGACACACACAAACATAAAAAATGCACACGCAGGCTCGTTGAGGACCAGCTGGAGTACGTGCAGCCCAGAACCATGGTGATATCCGGCGGGAGGGACCTAGTGTTGCCCAGTGTAGAGGAGGGCCAGCGGCTAAAGAAAACAATGCCCAGGGCGTTCAATGTGGTGCGTGTCTTTTTCTGCGTGCACGTGTGTGTGTGTGTATGTGTGTGTGTTTGTGCTGGCACGTCCACGCTTGATGGTAGTGCGTGTGGCATGTGTGAGATACAGCTAGCTAGGAAAAGGGGCGACGTCTTGTGTCAGGGCATTACAGACAGGCACACACACAGGCACATCCAGGAAGCACATGCAAACACACACTGGCGCGTGCAGGCACACACAGGCACACTCAGGCATACACACAGGCCATGACCTGCCTGTACAGCCAGAGCTGAAAGGCGAGAGATGTGAATGTGGCATGCTGAGGTGCCTCATTAGCATGGGCAGGTGTCTCAGGTCCCTCAGGTCTAACGGTCCAATGGTAGTCTACCTCACTCACGGATGTGTTCACACACACACACACACGTGCACAGACAAATACAAATACTCACACACATGCGTTGCACACGCAAGCACACACATACGCACACACATAATGTGGGCCCCTCTCCCCCTGCTCACAGATGCGCAATGCCAACTAAGTTGTCTTGGCTGAACTCCAATTAGTGCGCACATGCACGCACGTACTCACACACTTTGTAAGCCAGTACTTACACATACTGCAAACTCTTCTCAATGTCCTCAGGTCCTCCCTGATGCTGGTCATGCTATCTTGGCCGACCCCCAGGTTGAATTGCTGCAGCTCATGCGGAAAGAAGGATTCCTAGTCAACAAGCGCCTGTTCACGTCACCCATTAAGCCTGGGGCAAAAGAGGCGTTCGGCAAGCCAGGGCCAGTTGAGCTGCCTACAAAGCAGGTGTGTGTGTCTGTGTTTGTGTCTGTATCTGTGTCTGTGTTTGTGTCTGTATCTGTATCTGTGTCTGTGTCTGTGTCTGTGTCTGTGTCTGTGTCTGTGTCTGTGTCTGTGTCTGTGTCTGTGTCTGTGTGTCTGTGTCTGTGTCTGTGTCTGTGTCTGTGTCTGTGTCTGTGTCTGTGTCTGTGTCTGTGTCTGTGTGTTTGTGTGCACATGCATGCGAGTGTGTTGAATTGTGTGTTTATTTATGATGGGATGTGCTTTAAATCATCCTTCAACACAGCAGAGTCAGCTAGGCCCAGTCGAGCTGCCTCTTAAGCGTCTTGTGTGTAGGTGTGTGCTTGCAGATTGTTGTAAGGGGGAACGAGAGTGTCCTAGTATGGGTAGTGGTGCCATACGACTTCGGTCTGTGCGACGGTCAGGAGTACACACGATTATAGGATTTTATAATGTTGCTCCTCACTATTGCACACAAACACACTCAACATTTGTTACACGCCACAGGAGGTGATGCGCACAGGCCAGGACTACACAGCCACCCTCCGCCGCTTGCTCAGCCCCGTGTTTTTTTCTACGCTTGACGACGGCAGCGCTGTCGAGGGCTTGGAGGGGCTCACAGCAGCAATGCAGCAAAGCGACAAACCCCTGCTGTAAGTGGAACTTAAAGCCCCAGTTCCTGTGAAAATGTACTTCTTTGAAAGCCCCTCCTGGAAGTCAAGTGCGCTTTTTGTGAAAGGCCCTGTTTCTTTAAAAGTACAGCTATTTAAAAGACAGAGAGCTACAGTTGCTTTAACAGACAAGAGCTACAGTTTCATTAAAAGTACCAGCTATATAAAAGACAGTTTCTTTGAAAGTACAGAGCTATTTAAAAGACCCTGCCGAGAGTAGAGTGTGCTTCGTTTAGAAGCCCCTGCTTTTTTGGAAGTGCACCTAATTTAAAGACACTGCTGGGAGTATAGTTTGCTTCTTTGAAGGAAATCATGCGCTCGTTAGTAAATAACTGCGGCAAGTTAGATGTGCTAAGGAAATGCGAAGTTGAGCTGCTTTCCTAAAAAGAACTTAGTCTTCACTTCTGCACGTCGTACAAAGGTTGCAAGCTGGCAGAGTTTAGGGCCTCTGCTGTGCTTAGCAGCTGCCTAGGGGAGTTTTTGTAGTTTCCAGCTGTTCAATGTGTGTGCATATTTGGCCGACATGGCAACCGCAGAGTATGGCCAAGTATTAAATGCGCAGCTGAGAACGATGACAAAGTGACGTGTGATTAAGGCAAACTGCATAAGAAGACAGCACAGCGGTATGCCTGTTTGCCGCGCGGGGAATGCAACAGGCAAGGGGGGGTAGGCCTGTGGGGGTGTAGGGGTGGGGATGTGTGTATATATATGTGTGTGTGTGTGTGCGGTGAACGTGAAAGGCATATGTGGCTATGTCTGCTTAAAGGGGAAGAGACACACCCCTTTCTCTCTTTGCTGCAGATTTGTGGGGAACCACCAGCTGTACGCTCTGGACATGAACATCATGGTCGAGGTGAGTTCTTTCAGTATTTATGAAAGCTGTGTGCACGTGATGTGAACCCGTCAAAATCCAGGTGCTTCTGATAGTACAACAGCCAATAACTTTACGTTTGCATGAACTGGACCTGCTGTTGTCGAATAAGCAGCACCAGCCTCAAGCATTCCTGTAAGTGCAACGTAGCTCGTACGTGCACACATCCAGGTCTTGAGCGCTAACTCACTGCTAACGTAGCAGTAGTATGTTAGAAAAATGTGATGTGTTCTACGGGCAATTCAGACTAACATAAAACACCTTATGGACGTATTACACCATAATATCTATTCCCGTGATGAGTACCAGAGTGAGTACATTACACTTAGTGGACCATTGGCGTGACCTAGAATCCTTCATTTTCAAAAGGAAGTATGTGCTCATCAAGCATGCGTGTGTGTGTATGTACAACTTTATTTTCTACCCTCAACACTGGAGCTGCACTGGAGCTGCTGCTGCGTGGAACTGGTCTGATGCCAGTGTGACGCAGGACCAGTTTTGTGTGGCCAAGCACATCCTCACCCTTTTTATTGGGAAAATGGTACATATGCTTGTCTTTGCTTCCTTCCACACAGGGGTTGGTACTGAAACAAAACCGGCTGCTGCGTGGCCTAGCAAGCCCTAATTGCGTTCATTGAGAACATATAACACGCACATGCCTAATTTTGATCAACCCCACACAGGGGTTGATACTAGAACAGAGCCGGCTGCTGCGTGGCCTAGCGAACCCAAATGGCGTTCACTGAGGCCATTTCATTCAACACACGCGTGTCTGTATCTGATCAATTTCACACACACAGGAGCTAATGTTAAAGCAAAACCGGCTGCTGCGTGGCCTTGCTCATCCAATCTTGTTCAATGGAGGCACTCCCCCCCCTAGCGTGTGGGACGGCCAGAGGGATGACCAGCTGGCGTCTGAAGACCCAATGGAGCTGCTGGCAAAAAAGCAGAAAGACAAAGAGAAGAGGGAAAAGAAAGATGATGATGATAACTCGAGCACGTTTAAGGTGGGGGGGGCAACGAGTGGGAGATGTTGCCAGAAGGAAGATATCCAGAGGCATGGGGGCATGAAGTAACAGCAGGTCATATGATCTGCGGTTCTTCCTTAGACCTGTCCTTTGTCAGCTTTTAAGGTTCCTGAAAGTTCCCTATATGACTTCCCAGCCTGAAGGCATTGCCGTCATGTCGTGCTCTTGTAAGCTGTGTAGAAAGAGGCACACGCACAGTATGAAGTAGCGGGTGCCGCAAAGCTACTGGTAATATCCTTACCACTCCTCACTCTGCCTCTCAACTACACCACGCAGCACCATACAAGCTGCCTCTTACGTCCTACATTGTCGCCCCCTCTCTTCAGTGCTCTTTGACTGGTCAGCGATGCTCGCTCTATCGCCATTAGATCTAATGAGCGACCCCTACCCCCCTTTTCCTGCTTACACAGGCCCTGCAAAATACGTACCGCACTTTTGGTGCCGTGCCAGTCTCTCCCACTGCCTTTTTTCGGCTTCTAGCCTGTGGAGAAGCCGTGCTGTTGTATCCCGGTGGTGTGCGGGAAGGGCTAAAAAGACGGCACGAAAAGTAAGAGTCCAAAGAACGGAGTATGCATGAGTTTGGTCAGAAACAATTGCACTCACCGTGTGTGGCCGTATGCATGGCATTCCTTTTCCTTTATTAATGTGGAAAGCGGTATTCACTGCCTGCGTAGTGTTATCTTTTTTATCTATATACACGCCAACTTCCCAATACCGTTACTACCTCGTAGAGACATGCAAAGATGTGTTACTGCTAAACCGTCAGTACTAGGGCTTTAGGATAGAGGGAAGATGTGGGTTTGTGCTAGAAATGTGTACAGAGGACTAAGCTTGTTTGTACTGTGCTTTTGGCCTGAATATTAGTGATGTGTGTGCTGACGTGTCCTGGGTATGTTTCATTTTAGACTGAAGGTGCTCACAGGCTGTCCTTGCATGAGTGTTTGGTATCCACGTGCAATACGCTCCGTTGTGAAACGCACCTTGCTGTTTCAGACCATATCCAGGCAGGCAGGTACTATAATTGCTACCATTTGTGATCCCCTGGGGACGTTCACGCTGCTGATGTCATGTTGACAAATCGCAAATATGCATTGAGTGGGTGCACGTATGGATATGGATCAGCAGCCATGGCCTCGCCAACAAGTGCCCACTGCTACTGACCTAATATTCCACCTTTTGTGACAACCTTGATTGCTTTTCGTCGCTTACAGTTTCTTGCCTGTTAGGATGATGGGAGAGCCCACTGCTCCACTCCCGTCTCCGTGTTCTCCATTTAAATGCTGAACGGGCAGCAAAACCTCCGTTGCAGCTACCACACCTCTCCTCTACCACTCCTCCTCTTGTTCACCACATCTCTTTCATTCAGTTTTCATTCAGTGTGTACAGAGTTACTTAGATACAAGGGTGTTCTACCATCATTCATTCCGCAGCCTGCCACCGGTCATTCCACCAAAATATTCCATCGATCATTCCATCGATTATTCCATTGATCATTCCACAGCCTGCCACCGCTGTCACCCCCCCTGCCATGAGAGCAGCTTTCGCGCAACTTCCACTGCAAAATCCGCTGCATCCAGCCACTTCCACTGCATTGGTCCAACCATTCCCCTGCATTGGTCCAACCACTACGGCTTTGTCCATTCTATGTAGGTATGAGCTGTTTTGGCCAGCCCAGAGCGAGTTCATCCGCATGGCCGCTCGATTTGAAGCGATTGTTATACCAGTGTCCAGCATCGGGGTGGTGAGTTGAAAATTGTCCCGTTGATTTAGCAAAGGAGTGAAGCGTGTATTCCTTTACGTTTTGCCTTTTGTCGAGGATCGTACATGGTGTCGCAGCTTTAGCGATGAGGCACTGGCAATCCAAACCAAACATGTCGTCTTACTGTTGCTTTAGAACAATAAGGTGTTTGCTGCCACAATTTTGCAACAAGACATTGCTGCAGTGCCTTGGCCTGTGAAAAGCCGCCTTCACTGATGACCACAAAATACACAACACAGGAGGACAGCATTGGCATACTGCAGGATATGAACGAGCTCCCAAACAATCCCTTTTTAGGCCGCCAGGTGAGCTGAACAGCTACGCAAGTCTCATCTTGGTGCACTTAACTGAATTACAGGAAAGGCCAGACAAATATAGCTTTCAGCTTACTTTACTGTTGTTGGTGCTTGATGGGAATGAAGGTAGCTAACAGTAACAAAGGTTCATCACACCTCAAGCTCTTCAAGTGAGTGACACCTTTCTCTCTTTCAAATCGCATTCCCTCTCCTCTCCTCTCTATCTCTTACCATTCATTCTTAATTCTGGTATCAAGTGGCTAACCTGCACAAGCTCAAACGCTGGTGGCTTAAATTACGTAATTGCTCCCACACCTCCCCTCCTGAAGCTGAATGTGGGAAGACGGGAGATAGATCAAAATGCCAGCCCACCATTCAGTTCAACACTTGTAATATGGATTTCTTGCACTCACTGCAGGCTTTAGAACTAGCCAATGCCATTCCCCGTGCAAGAGACAATGAGGCTGGTGCGTTGATGCTACTAGCGTTTTACCATTTTGATTGTTTGCAGTTTTTTGTATCGAGTTGTTCCCGATTGAATAAAATGCATATGCATCTCTGCGACCATAAACCACGCCCAAGAGTTTCTGTTTTGTTTTGTCATGCCTGTTCTATTGTTGATGCTCCGCTGCAAAAAATTTAAGTCCAAGCTGTTTGATCAAAGTCTGTAGAGGCTTTGCTTCAGTGTTCATAGGGGGAGGCGGCAATGAAGAAAGGAATAGAAGGGGAAGGCTGGTCTTTATGAGGCTGAAGATTTCGAAATTTCCCAAAACTGAAGTTGAAGGAAGAGTTTTACTCAGCAGCATCCAAATGTCATTCAACTTGACCTTAGCATCTGCATAGACGGCAAGGTTTGGAAGGTTTTGTGCACACTTTCAGAAAGCAGCTATTGGGGTTGCCTCAGCCCCAGGGTTTGAGCCGATTCTCACAGGCTGCAAATTTTAGGAACCGGAAAAGACTCCATCAGTGGAGGTGGTAACATGTTCTGGTGCCTTCTTGTTCCTTACTTGATGTGCAGAGGGCGTGGACGAGACCTTTATCCCCCCTTTGATTGCCCCCAACGTGCCGGCACGCGTGTATTTCCGCTTCGGCAAGCCAGTGCAACTGACAAGGGAAATGAAGGACGACAGGGAAGCTGCAGACAAGGAGTATGCAGGGGTCAAGGCGAGTTGGCGCACTTTGCCTGCTACTTCTCGTTTAGAACTGCTCTGCAGTTACCACTGACAATGAATGGATGCAGGTCGTTGCTGATGTTGCATGCAGTTCACTGAATGCTGATGTTGTAAAGAGGAGGGGGGCAGGATGGTGCAATATACTTTTTGACCCAAAGAAATGGGGTACAGCATGGCTCACGCTGCACTATGCATGCAATGCAGGCTGCTGTGGATGACAACATCACATGGCTGCTGCGAAAGCGAGAGCAAGACCCTTACAGGTTAGTTATACTCGAGTCCGTGATCCCTTGCTTATTCCCTGCTAGGAATCTAGGCACATTGGGGGCTTTAAACATTCTACCTCGTTTCTATAAATGTTTCAGGGATTTTGTGCCACGCATGCTCTATGAGAACAACCCTTTCGGCCAACGCAAGCAAGCGCCAACATTCAGAGTGGACAAATAGACTTGATATGACGATATGATGTATGTGATGATGGATTTTTTTGAAGTTTTGCAATTCTGTATTCCTGGATGGTAGCTCATTCATATTTCTGGCTTTTGGTGCACACTTTTCAGGTTCTTTTAAAGTGAAGTCTTCTTTACAAAACCTTCGAATTATGTGTGTGTGTGTTTTAAGATTAATGATAAATTATTTTGCAACCGTAAATTATAATCTTTGTTTGAAAATCTGGAGTACATTTATTGAGATGGTAAGATTTCCTTTACAGCAAACCCATCAATGCCAGCACTTCAGGTTGGAATCTCCCCTCTTTAATTTTTGGCAATTTGTTAACTTCAGAACAAAAACAAACAAGTGAACATTTTGAAACAAACAATCAAAGTATGCAGAAGTTTGAAATTCACGTCAAGCATCGCTGTTTGGCAGCAGAGCATTGACAATGTCCACCATTCAAACTTATAATCCTAGCTAGAGCTCAGCCTACACAAACCGTTAGGCTCTCAGAATGATGACCCTCGTAGGACAGGAACAGCAAAGGCACCCAGAGGATGTCGCACCACACACAGTCAATCAGAACTAAGCACCAATCAATCAACCCTTGCAAGTTGCCGTTTGCTCACCCATCGTGCATACATCTCCTCAGCGCATATTATAGAGTCTGCTGTGACAGCTGCATCCAATAAGCTCTAGGAATAGCCTGCTGGCTCAAAGCTGGATCGAAGGGCTCCAAATGCGCTTGGGGGTACGGCTGTGTTATAACAAGCATGCATTATGAGGTTGTGAGACCTGAAGACATATTCATTACTTATAAAAAGTGTTTGTTCAAATGAGAGTTCAGTACTTGGAAGTATTTACCAGGAAAGCATTTGTCCCCACTAGCTAGGAAACGATTGAGGGTTGTGCTATGGAAACATCCATCGTTGACAAACCATAGCAACTGCTTGGACACTTGGCTTAGTACTTAGTACTAAGAGTGAAGCTCCAAAAGTCTCAAACCAGGTGTGCAACAACAAATTCACGTTGCTGCGTGTCAGTCAGGCAAGTGTGCAGCAGGATCAACAAGGTAACTGATTTTTTTAGGTATTTCATAGATAAGGGGGAGATAGCAAACTCCCTGCTACGCTGAAAAAAGAAGGAAAAGTGAAAGAAAAAGTGGCAGCAAGAGGGGCTGGAAAAGAGTGGAACACAGGGGGAGATCTTAGAGGAAAAACAAAGGTTAAGGCGGAAAAAGTTGGATCAAGGAAACCATAGGAAGCTGCGTGAGGAAGACTAGAGTGACAGAGCAAAACAGAGGGTCGACTGGAAAAACTGAGGCCTGGATACCTACACTACCCAAGGAGCATCCAGACATGAAGGCAGGAGAAACTGGGGGCCAGTAAGGATAAGAGCAAACTAAGCCATAGCGGCAACTGGTGCGCCAAAACAAGCTCCAACACTCTCCCTGCAAAAACAAACACCCCTCTAAAGCGCAAAACCTAGGCCTAGCTACACAGAACTCCTGCCATGCCGTCAAGGCATAAAACCCCTCACCTGCAGATGGGGGGGCTGGGACATCCATGCCCTTGTCCTTGCCTTCAACCTGTAAATTGTAGCAAGCAATGCCGCTCACGTTTGTGCATCACAGCAAGCAACTAGGGGTATTAAACATGCATTAAGCACCTGTCATAGGAATATTTTAAGCTTCCACTATCCCTAATAAGATCACTCCAAAGGAAATTCGTAATTTTCCATTATCTCACCTCAGGAGCAGTCCCTGGACGGAGAACATCTGAGGCCTTGAGCTTCCCCCCTTTAATGTTTGCCTTCATGCTGTCTGCAGGGAAAGTCGCTTTCCCGCCTTGCACCAACATACCCTGGCATGTTTGGAATGTGGGATCAGGAAGTTAAAAGCGTACCTGCCATTTTTCACCTACTTAAATAGGGTTTACTAGCCAAAGCTCCCAAAGAACATGAGATCAGTACAAGACATTTTAAATGACCAACTTAAATTAATAACCTACCCTGGGCAGGCTCTCGGCCAGGTCTGTCAAACTGCAAGCAGAGGAGGAGGAAAGAACCAAACTGGCTCTCGCTTTAAGGGGGTAAGGCACAGCTATTACCACTGTAAGGGGGTATAAAGCACAGCTATTACCAAGAACTGCCCAGCCTCTTCATAGTGCTGCTACTTTCTTGAAGCTGATACGGCAGCAGCCAATCAAATGTATGGAGCACCTCAACACAAGTTATGGCATGACAAGTGGTGCAATTTATGATGAACACAATTGCATTTAATATGCTGGCACAAGTGTGCTTTCCAGAAAACTTTGGAGCCTTCCACCCACATACACTTCTTACTTGCCTACTCCTCTTACATTCTAGAGGCAGACCAGATCCACTTTTATCAAGGCTTTGCTCCAGCAGTTTGGACACACTACATTTATCCTGTTACCGTAACCACATGTAAAACACACTTCACATCGCGCTACTCACTCAGCCACTCGCTCTTCCGAATCTTGTGGGTCCCTCTCGTGGAATCCTGGCAGGGGTCTTTTGGCAGGACCGAGGGCTACTAGAATGCCCTTGTACACAGAGGTAGAGCAGACATGGAGTAGATACGAAGCTTTGCTAATGCACTCTAATTGCAAATGCAGCGAAAGTGACGAGCAGATGGCATGATTTAATACATGTATAACAGGAAGAAGAAGAAAACAATGGAGAAATAATTATTGTTTACCCGTTCAATCTTGGTACCAAACTGTTATGCCAAACGTGCTGCCTGCCTTAAGCACAAGCTCTCAATTAATTAGCTTTTGGGGGCACAGCTTTACTTTAAACTGCCGTTAGGGCGCACTTTGAAGTACCTGCACAGTGTCCTTGAAAACCACAAGGGAAGCTGCGGCGTAAGACTTGAAAAACGCTGAGTCTCGGCACAGCTGGGACAGCTGCGCGCCAAAGAGGGAAACGCAAGGTCGTTTGCATTCCTTGACTACTCCGGCAAAGGCTTGTCTCCGGCAAAGGCTTGTTAGCTAGAGGAAGTCTCAAATGCTACCTTTCGCACCTGCTCAAAAACCATTTCTTCCTGGTCGTTGAAGCTGTCCGTCACCGCTGCAGAAAAAGAAGTACACATGCAGTTTGAAGTTAGTGTTTGTAGAGCTGTGTGCTGTAGACGTGTGTAGGTGCCTCACAACAGGATTCTAGGTTTTTTGTATTTTCATCATATGCAAATTTCCTAGCTAGCTGTAATAAGAGCAATTGTTCCCATCCCATGCCTGCAAAATTTGCAATTACAAATACAGCCATATGATGCCTCAATAATTTTGAATACAAGCTTCCCAATATAAGATAACAGCAAGCATGATCTTGTGTTGGGCAGGGGATTGTTAAGGAACAATTATACACTTCCAAGCAAGCGCCTATACCCTCGAGCTGCCGGTGCTGATTCAATGCGTCCCGAGCGAAGTCCTCCTCGTCTCTCTCACGCTGGAAATCATCCTTGTCTTCTCCTGCAGCTTTTTTGCGCTGCCGGCGTAGGATGTAGGATGTGAACATGTCTTCGTAGCTCATGCTGTCGTTGATGCCTGTGAGAGTGGAATTGCAGCAGCACAGTCAATTTGCCAGCTCTGCAAAAAAGCTCTTTCTTCCTTCTTCCTTCTTCCTTACACCCCCTCTGTTACCCAGCTAAGCACCTCAACTTTCCTGCATTACTTAAGCAGTCAACACTCAAACATGACCACAAGGCCCTGACCCTGAAACAATGATGGATCCTCATGGAGAAGGACAAAGAAAGGCACCCTGATTCCTCTCCCTCTTTGTTCTTACCTCCCATCCCCACATCCTTGCCTCCTCGCTCCTCAGAAGCTGCCATGCGCCGAAATGTCTTCATAAAGGAGGTGTGTCCCCTTAAATTGAAAGACATGGGGTCTAAGTGATAGTCTTGTCTTGACGCATGTAGTTCTGAGCAAATCTTAGGTAACAGATCCTGAGACAGTTATCTGTGACGTATGTGCTCAAGCTCCTTGAGTTCATGCGCGTAAAGATTTTGATCGAATTAGCAAAGGCGATCAAATCTCGGTCTTTTCATCCCACTACGTTGAGCAAACTATTAAAAAGCGACCAATAAAAAAATATGCCTACCTGCGGCGCCTGGCATCCACGTCCATGCGCAGCGACTCTAGTTTCTTCATGCGGCCTTTCACAACGTGCAGGGACTCAAGCCAGCGATCCTGCACACATGTTACAGACAATTAATATCACGCAACTCCACTGACAATGTGATATTTACAGCGTGATCTGTGGTTCGCTGCTGCAAACAATGGAAAACATGATTGCAGTGCACACACTAAAGCATGAGCACTCACAATGGGACGTGTGATGCCGTCAATGCGTGCACGCATGATGTCAATGGTGTCTTGAACCAGCTCTTCATCAAAGTCACCACCAACCCTGGCAGGCAGACGGTACTTGTTTGCAGATTTTTAATAATGAAAAATGAGGCAAAGCACATGTTTATTCTTCCCTGGAACTGTGCATTTCGGTGTTAGGACGCTTTGTGTCGACCAAAAACATACGCACGCAGTTGTAAAGCCAGCTTAAAAGTACCTTACATACTCATGCTAAGCACGGAATATGCGTCAGGAAGCTGCGCACCTATATGGGTGGGCCTGTGAGAGTTCACTCCGCAAAGGCTCACACATGGTCGTGCCCTCCACGGCCTCCCTGAGAACCAAGGGATCCACACCTTTGTTGGATTATTAAGGTGTGTAAGAAGATGCAGGCTCTGCTGCCTAGCTTTACAGACCACCAAGCTCCCTGCTGCGCATGCAAAACTGTGATCCTGAGTCTTCCATGCCCATTGGTATTGGTAAGGGCTGGGTTAATGGTGCAATTACATTTACCCTGAAAAGCATGCACCTCCTTTTAATTGAACTCACCACACCCGTGGCAGATTGACCTTGCCCGCTATTGGAAGGGCGGCCATGAATCCTTGCAAGCACGCATGTTGCAGAGGAGTAGTAGAAAAATGTTTTAAGGTAGCAAGGGTTTTTCTTCTTTAAATAAGGATTTAAAAACATTTTGCATTTCCTGGATATGTGCAATACATATGTGCAATACAGCGTGTTGACAGTCTTTGCGCTACAGAGGATTAATAGCAGAGTGCCACGGTAAAAATTCTTATTAAAGACAGGGTTCAAAACTGGTTTCATCTCCTGCAACGTGCAATGCATCATGACAAAGCCTTTGACAAATCCGAATAGGTTGTTGCAAGGAATTGAGACCTGCAAGCGCCTCTACATACCTGCAAGCGCTTTGTCGTACTTCAGCAGAATTGCCTTGTACTCTAGGAGGTGCCCGGAGAAATCTTCTGTCTCCTGCGATGGCGTTCAATCAGGAAAAACAGCGCGTTATTGCAGCACCGGATAAACTGAATAGTGCTCCACCCTGAGAAAATGTCAATGGAACAAAGGGCGTTGTCAGTGAAGATAAATACATGTATGTCCTTCAATATATGAGCCCAGTTCAATACATGATCACCTGTAGCCCCGTGCTACAGGATTTAATACTCCAATCATTGGGCGCGCGGGAGACTGGCAGCATTTCCATTACAGTTTCAAACCACTTCCAGCATCTAAGAACTGATTTCAAGGCATTTTGCCGTCATCATCACAACTTGATTGAAAGCCCAGATCGCGTGCTTACAAATGTCAATACCTGAAGCATTGCGGGGTTTCTTGTATTGGGTGTGGGCTTGAATGTCCGCTCTCCAACGTGGAGCCGTTGACGTGCCTGTTGTTGGAGGGTACGCGCACGGCGGCGAGTGAATCTTAAACCCTAGTTGCTATGCATTGCGTTCTCTGCGCTTTGCCCATAACCATACTGAACCTCTTCTAGCAGGCCTTGCAGTGTCATTTTGTACGGCTCAAAGGCTTCAAGAGCACGATGACAGGCGTGTGATGCACGGTGATCCTCTAGCTGGCGTTAAGGTAGTATTGTCGATTGTTTTAAAATGAAAGCATACTAATTGTGCGACAAAAAGGCGGAATTTGAATTCGGAATCAGTACATCTTAAAGATTTAATCTCTGCAGTCTGCTTATACGCGACGACGAGGATCCATGGCTGCGAAATCTAACAAACTTCCTGGGCTCGACTTCGGTAGCCTTTCCAAGCACTTGGACGCAGGTAGGCAGGCATGTCTGCTCTCTGTCCGTGTGGCATTACCTGCTGCATCATCCTGGCTCACCTGCTCAATCTGTCAAGCGTAGCGGACACAGCAGGACCCTTTCTCGTAGCTGCTAGGAGTTCCCGTAAACAACTGCTATAGAAGGGCCCAAATTTCAAGCTGCAAAACTTTTCGCCTTTTGTGTATTTGTTCATGTGCCAAGTGACCTTGCAGTCAAGTCTCACATCTCGTAGCTGCTAGGAGTTCACGTAAACAACTGCTTTAGCTAGCAGTTTGTTGCAGCAGAAGATGGACTACAAACCACATATCCATTTCCATGCAGCAGCGCTTCATTCAAACCTGTCCTTGTTCATCCATCCCTCACGCATCAGCCAGTTCTGAAACAAACGATGCTTCCCACGTAGCACAGCAAAGCACTCCAAGACAACACACTTTCACTAGCATACATGCTTATCGCACGCGTCCTGTGTGCAGAGGTGCTTATACTCCATCCTGCACTGCTACTTCTTGTCCTCGCAAAACAGTAGTGCTCATTAAACAACAAGAACACGCCAAGCTGCTACTACACTCTTTTAGGTGTTCTGGACTATGCAAACAACAATGATGACGAGGAGGAAAATGGAAGTGACGAGACATCGGCCATCGAGGGCATGCTTCAACAGATAATTGAGAAACGCAAGGAGGTAAGATCTTATCTAGAAAGGCCAGCAACACTTCCTGCCGTACGTACGACTGCCATATTTCTAGGTACAATGGTGTCTATTGTACATCAATGTTCTTTGTCACACGTTATGCCTGCCTAGTATTCTAAATGGGACTTCCTTTTCTTACCCCCACATCCCTGTATTCGCTCCCAGATTCACCCTAGCTGACAAGCGCAATCGTTGATCGTGGCTAGATTGAGCATTCCTTAAGGAGAAGCAGCATGCATCCTGCTGTTTACCTAACACACCACTCTGTCTCTCGCCAGGGAGAGGCTCAGAAGCAGGCTGCACTTCTTCAAGAAACGGCAAACCGCATTCGTACCTCGGCTGACTCATTGGAGGCTGTCATTGCCAAAGACGCAAAGGACTCTGCAAGCCATGCACGCCAATCGTTTCAAAAGGTCGGGACTTGTTGATTGCATTGCTAGATCAAAGGTATTGCTTGGTTTTTCAAAAGTACTTGTTTTATGCTTTCAGGCAATATTGGCCGTTTGATTGAATTTCCCTGCTGCGTGTGAAGAGCCCTACTCCTGTTGCTTTTATCATGAGCAGCAATCATAGATTTGTACTTAACAGGGATCAGTTTTAACTGACTCAAAGCCAGTTTTTGCAGTACAGCACATGCTACCGACTTGCTGTTTTCCTCAATTCCACTCTATTGCCGCTGCGCAGGTTGAGGCAGGCCTAGAAAAGATCAGCAAGCAGATCGCTCAGTGCTCAATCCAGTACCAACAGGTATGGCATCCCAATTCTTGTTTCGTTTGAAGCCTTGATATGTATGAGTGTTGCATTGATGAGGGCAGCCTGTGAGCATTTCTGTACATGAACTTACAAGGACTCCATCACTCCAAGCGACAGGTCTGGTGCGTTTCAGGCAAGTGCAGGAGGACAAGCATGATCGCCGGAATGCTAAACCAAAAACGAGAGTGTTTACATTTTGTTGGAGGCAGGCTGAAGGCCCAGGTTGTTTTTTCTTTTGCTTGTTGTAATGCAGGAAATGCACGATCTCTGGAAGGCATACAATGAGCAGTTTGAGCAGCTCAGTACCTGCCAGCAAGAAGTCAAGGTATTGCTCTTGAATTTATATAGCTATTCACAGCTTGATTACAGGTCGTCGGCATTCATTTGCCATTTCTATTATTATGTACTTGGTGCCACTCAGGTAGCCACAGAGAAGAAAAGGAGCAACAACAAAAGGAAGCTGACGGCGCTCACCAACGAATCAAACAAGGTGAGCAAATTGTGAGTTGCCTTTTGCATTTGCAAAGCGGAATATGCTACAGAATTTCCTGGGGATCTTGTTTACGAGATCATGCGCTATAAAACTCAATCAAGCTGTTTCTGCCGAGTGATGTGGCAAATTGTACGCTTATCAATTCGAGGTATTTTAATTTTCCTTAAATAAGGAGGGTTTAAATTCCAACCAGGTGTAACTGTCAAACCCTAAGGTTAATTCTGATAACATGTTTCCATTTATGATTGCACAGCAAATAGCTGACACGGAGGAACGCCTCACTAAGATCCGCATCAAGAGCACCAAATTGCCTGGTACGCAACTGTGTGGCCTCATCAATGCAGGTTTTGGTGTATGATTCCTTTTTTAAATTGAGCTTGGTGCACTTCTTCTGCAGCTGTGCCCCTGTGTGCCCCTTTAGCGTTGATGTCTTAGCGTTGTCAAAAGTCACAAACCTCGGCATGAATCGTACCAGAATGATTTTCATTCTATGCATATATGCACAGGTGTATTACAAATGCTGCAAGGTCTCATGGACTCGTCGGCTTGAGGAATAGAGAATGCTCTCTACTAGAAACCCTGAAGGAAGGATGGTTACTTAGAAGAGAATGTTCCTTGTGTTTTTTAAAACGTGCCGCTTGCATACCATACAGTTTAGCTTGCATTTACATGAGACCCCAAGATATGGCAGTTTTCCTAGTTTACATGTGGTCTCTAAAAACAGCCACAGCCGACCAGCCAGGCCTTTAAAAGGCCTAATCATTAGCATTATTTTATTATTTATTAATGCAATAGGTAATATAGATAAATATGATTCGTGGTTCCCCACGACTTCTCCCTGGAAAGGATCATCAAACTAGACACGTCGTCCACTCGTCAAATTGGAACACCAAGTCATTCAGGAGCTGTGGAATCCTTCGTAACAAAAAATGCAATTGGTTGGTTGAGCACAGCCCTCAGAGGTCTCCAGTATCCGCCAAAGCCGTGGACTCCCCAGCAGCAGTGAGTGTGGTTGTGCAACCCAGTGTGGTTGGGAAGTTTCTCCATTAGGGTTTGTTTGGGCGTGAACTTATGTAGTGGACGCGCACACATGCACACACACACAAACACGCACGCACGCACGCACACACACACACACGCACACACACACACACGCACGCACGCACGCAC